>Ga0255054_10001212_pt1 | contig 15221 bp, 13 predicted proteins | sample JV7_2_23_MG_FD_188634 | JGI IMG/M metagenome (GOLD analysis project Ga0255054, IMG submission 188634) | Seawater microbial communities from Jervis Inlet, British Columbia, Canada - JV7_2_23 | ecosystem: Environmental > Aquatic > Marine > Inlet | place: Canada: British Columbia | collected...
AGCTCCAGCCGACGCTCATCCGTAGATACGGCTCGAGGTCGCTCGGGTCGGAGGTCGGCGATGATCACGGAGTCGACATCGTCCTGGCCCAGCAGGTCGAAGGCGCAGGCCGAGCCCTGAAGTCCGCCGCCGAGAACCAGAAACCTCATCCGGTCGCCCTCATCGAAACAGCGTCATTGCGAGATCACGCGATGCGAGATGAAGCCGCGTTGACTGCGCGACCTTATGCTCCCGGAGGTCGGTGCACAACGGAGCACCGGAATCCCGAGCAGGAGGAGGTCGACCAACGACTCGGCCCGTCTGCGGCACGAATCGGCCACCTGAGCTTCTGCCCGTGATCGGAGAGCTGGCACTCTCACGCCGGCACTCGATCTGTCTCCGAAAGCAGCTGGCGGCGCAGATCGGAGCTGCCATCAGATCGGGCGAGCTGGGCACGGATCGGCGGCTTCCCAGCGGTCGGCGGCTGGCGGATCTTCTGGGTCTTCATCGACACACCGTACTCGCGGCGTACGCCGACTTGGAGAGGCTTGGTCTCGTCCGTCGGAATCTGCGCAGCGGTGTCTTCGTACGCCCAAGCGCCGCGTCCGGCGCCTCGTGTTCCGGCGACAGCGGTGCCGGGAGCCTCGAGGCGGAGTTCGCCGAGTTCCTTCACGCCCAACGCTGCAAGGGCCGCTCGGCCGGGGATCTAAACCGGCTGATGAGGCGCTGGACGGACAGGTCTTCCGAGCGAGGCATCGTCGTCGTGGAGCCCGAGCCGGCCCTTCGCCGGCTGATCGCGGCCGAGATCGCCGGAGCGCTTCCGGACGTGGAGGTGACGGGCTCTAGCTGGTGTCGGGCTCGCAGGAGGCCGGATGCCCTCCGCGGTCGCTGTGTCGTGGCTCGTCACGAAGTGGCTGCCCGCTTCCGAGGCTTCGACCCGGCGCTGACGGATCTGGTCGTACTCCGGACGGCCTCCATCGCGGGATGCCGACGGGCCCTTCGTGCTCTCCACGCCGGACAGGTGGCGACCCTTCTCACCTCGAGTCGCCTCCTCCGCCGCTACGCCCGCGAGCTCTTCGCAGGGGATCTCGGAGGTAGTGTCGGACTCTCATGCCCGAGGCCGTGGAGCCGATCGGAGCTCGACCGGGCGCTCCGGATCTCAAGCCTGGTTCTGACCGACCTGATCACCTCCGTGCCGAAGCGGCCGTCGGTTCCGGGGTTTGCAGTCCGGGCCGTTCGGATCGTCGATCGCGGGTGGATCCGAGAGTTGGCTCGATACATCGGAGTCGGACCTCGACCTGGGAAAAAGAGGGCGTCCGGCGGAACTTGAACGCTTGCGAGGCATAGGGTAGGTTCACGCGCCTCGATGGGCGAGGAACCCTGTCTTCGTCCCGCGGACGACGCTGGCCCGTAGTGTAACCGGCAACACGCTTGGCTCTGGACCAAGAGATTCCAGGTTCGAATCCTGGCGGGCCAATCGTATCACTTTTTCGTCAACAGGTAGTCCGGAGGGGTGGCCGAGTGGCTAAAGGCGGCGCCCTGCTAAGGCGTTGGGCCGAGAGGCCCGCGTGGGTTCGAATCCCACCCCCTCCGCTATCGCGTTCGGGCGCTCCTGATGAGGGCCGCGGCCGGGCGCTCCCGAACTCCCGGACGGGTGGCCGAGCGGCTTAAGGCGCACGCCTGGAGAGCGTGTGGGCACCTAAAGTGTCTCGTGGGTTCGAATCCCACCCCGTCCGTTCCATACGCTCCGACTCCAGCTCGCACGGCCCGGAGATCAGATTAGCCGAGCCTCGCGAGACGCTGTCCTTTTCGGAGGGGTGGCAGAACGGCAATGCACCGGTCTCGAAAACCGGCGCCCTCACGGGCTTGAGGGTTCGAATCCCTCCCCCTCCGCTTTATCTGACAACGAGTTACAACGCTCATTCGCCGGCCGTCACCTCACTGCTGATTCGGCGCTGTTACCCGAACTGTTACCTGCCGCGCCCAACCCAAGGGTCTCTCCCACCCGCTCGAAGTAACGAGCTACATCCCCGTATTCCGGGTGGAACCGAGCATAGCGCATCGTCATGTCGATTCGGGTGTGGCCGAGCTGCTGCTGGAGTAGGTGGAGCGGCATGCCAGCCCTCGCGAGGCACACAGCAGCCGTATGGCGGTGATCGTGAATCGTGTAAGCGGGGAGGCCGGCAAGTCTGCACGCGCGGCGATGCTCCTTCTGTACAGTACGGCGAGGCAACGAGAAGACCAGGTCGGTAACAGCCAGGTTCTGAGCTTCGACGTGGGCTCGTAGCGAGCAAGCAGTCCACTCGGGTACGAACACGGGCCGCACCCCCTGTGGCGTCTTACTGTCCTCGATGAGTGCACGGGCACCCTGTTCGCCGAGCCTAAGGTCGCACACTCGCAACCGCTCGGCTTCCCCGAGGCGCATCCCTGTCCCTATCAACAGCTGGAACAACGAGCGGAAGGGACGGCGCACGGTTGCCATGTAGACGTTGATTTGTTCCGGCTCTAAGTAGCGGATTCGTATCTTGGATTTGAACCGCTTCACCTTGGGCCGAGATTCAACCCACCCTCGCTCCAGGCAGTAAGTCGTCAGAATGCTGACCGCTCCAAGGTCGTTGTTGACTGTCTCGTGCTTCGCACCCTCACTCAGGCGATGCTTCTTGAACGCCTGCACCTTCTCGGTCGTGAGCGCCTCACGCACCGTTGCCGTGTTCCCCATGAATCCCACGAAGTGCTTGAGACCTGTCTCGTATCTATTGAGTGTGCTGGGAGTGACATCGGGCGCCTTGTGACGCAGAGCCTCATCCCTGGCCTGAACAAGGGGCTCATCCTCGCTTCTCGTCCTCAGCTCAGCCAACTGCCCAGTCTCATAGTGTTCGACAAGCTCAGCGAGGCTGACGCGACCCTCCAACCACAGCCGCACGAGGTCGGCATGACCGCGATCGCAGAGCCGTTCCAGCACATCCTCGTACTGCCTGGCTCTGCGGCGGTTCTTGGTGCCTAGGCTGCGATAGACTCTGCCGACGCTCGGCAGCCGGCGCTTCACATACAGGACTCCATTCCCGCGCTTAGTAGTCATCGCTAACTCCCTCTGGACTTAAGGCGTCTCAGTTCGACCGTGGATGAACTCGCGCAGGTCGGCAGGACGCCAGCGGATCCGTCGCTTGCCAACCCGCACGCGGGGGATGGGAAGCTCGTAGACGCTCTTGGCCGGTACTTGGAGGATCTCTGCGACCTCCCTCGCGGCCAGGAGCCGCTCAGGGTCGAAGCCGTCCCCTACGAGATCAGGCCGAACCTCCTCGGGGGGCTTCACCGGCTGCCTCGCGGACGCGCTGGGCCTGCTCGGTCAGTCGCTTGCCTTGGAGCTCCAGCAGATCGGCCAGTGCCAAGGCTGCCCGGCGGCTGGGCTCGCGGCGGTTCAGATATGTGTCGAACGTGACTCGCGAGTACCCAGCGCCTTCGGCCAGCTTCCCAACGGACGCGAGCGCCTCCCTGAGCGCTTCCCTGAAGGGTCGCACCCACGGTCGTTGCATGTAAGCATAATAGCTTATACAGGGTGATTCGGACAGGCTTAACCTGTGGCAGGCTCATCGTCTGCCTCGAATAGCGTGTCAGCTATGTGGCGGTCCACTACGACCTTGTAGAGCCTGTAGGCCTTGTTCGGATCATCTGGCAGCCGTCTGATTCCAACGCGGTCGCCCCGCTTTGGCCCCTCCCGCTCGAATTCACCGCGAAGCACGGCGTGACCGAGCCACACGCTGACGGCGCTACCGGTCTCCTCGTCCTCCAGAACGCATATTCGACAGGGGCCGTACTTCGTGCGGCCGTCTGCGTACTTAAGCACCGTTCCCACGAGGATCTCCTTCCGATCGGGTTCCCAACATGGCGGCAGTCTTCCGTCGTCCCCCTCGAGCTCCTCCCTTAAGTCTCTCACTCGTTCCTCCATTCAGGTTACTGGTGGATCAGCTCTTGGACCGTCTCGGCGAACGAAGCGCTCCGGGCCAGCTTCCATAGTTCGATCGCGTCTCCTCCTTGGCCGCAGACGTCGCAGTACCAGGCATTCTTCTCCAGGTTGAGACGGAGGCTCGGGTCGTGGTCATCATGAAGTGGACATAGAACTCGGGGTTCGCCCCAGCGCCCTACAGGCTCACCGAGCCCAAGCCGGGCACACACGTGAAGAATCGGAACGCTGCGCGCATCCTCCACCCGGATCGGCCGACTCGGCCGAGAGCGTCTCCGGCGTCGCGCCGGATCGCCTGCAGGAACCCCTGTACACTTGGCGCAGCCGCACCCGGGAACCGGTTCACCTGGCCGAAGCGGCGGCGGCTGGCCCGGCTCATGGCCGAAGTGGACCGCGTGCACGATCTCAAGCCACGTGTGGTCGCTCGACGGCGGTCTCGCGAGCGGGCCCGTCCGCCAAGACGCCATCACTCTTCCGTCGTCGTTCACTGTTCCAGAAGGCCGGCGCGCTCATCCGCCAGATAAGCCGCTCCGTCGAGGCCCTCCAGGCCGATGGGATTGTCCTGAGCCGCGAGACCCGCGAGAGTGCCCGAACCGTGAGGGTTTTGGCCTGCTGTGGGAGCCGCGAGAGCTCCGGCAGTCTCGCATGTCGCCAACCCGGCCTTTCCCGCCTCACTCCTATGGTCTCGCGCCTCTCGCGACTGGGTGCAGGAAGCTGGCGACCGGAGGTATCTCGACCATGCATCCTCCAGATCCGAGCGTCTGTATCCCTTGCAGGACTTGCTGAGCTCCCCGAGCCAGATGTCCCGGGGCGCGATTCCGAACGGCTTGAGGAGACGGGCAAGGCTCACGGCGGACAGCGGCGCGCCGCGATTCCACTCGGGCCAAGGACGATCCTCCATCGCCTTAAGCGACTTCAGGATTGCCGACGTCGGCAGCTGCTCCTTGGCTTGTTCCTCGAACTGGTCTCGAAGGTCGCTGAGTAGCAAGACAGCGCGGGAGTCCTCGGCATCGCCACCGCCGGACACGGCGAGCGCAGCCCTTCTTGCCCGCTCGGGCCACGCGCCTCCAGCGAGATCGGCGATGGCGATTAGCGGGCGCCAGTTGTCCGCTGCCCGGTCGTGAAGTTCTTCCGGAACCTCGGGGTCGGCTGCTCGAAGCGGATCGATGTTGTTTCGGGCCCACGTCCAGGCGCGACGTCGCAGCGGCTCGAGCTCGCTCAGCCGATCTAGGCGTAGCCTCTCGCGTCGCTCGCCCCGGGTCTGTCGACGCATCCGCACTTCGATGGAACGATCGGCAAGCGTGCCGGGCAGGCGGCCGATCAGGGCAACTGTCTTCGGTGCCCAAGTCGAGAAGGCGCGGGCCTCGTACTCGTCGCCTACCGTCCGGACGACGGTGGCCAGGCCACGGCGGTGACCGCTGTTCAGGACTCCTCGCAGCTCGTCGTTACGGCTGAGGAAGGAATCCGCCTCGTCGACGAGCAGTGTCGGATGGAACCGGTCCACCGCCCGGAACGTGGCTGCGGGTGTAACGTTCGCCGCCGCCAGCGGGCGGGGAACGAGGGCCGAGAGGAGCTCGACAAGGGTCGTCTTTCCGCACCGCTTCACGGGAGACGTCACTGCCAGGATGGGAGAGACCTCCGAGGCGTCGTGCGCGTGCGCGTGGACGATCCACAACGCGGCCGCTTCGCTAGCTCCGTCCGGCAGAGCGAGGAACCGAGCTAAGGTCTCCGATATCTCGACGAGAAGCTCTGTACCTACTACGTGCTCGGGCCATTCCTCAGGATCAGATAGGGTGAGTGCCTGGCCCGAGGAGCCACCATTCCTGCGAGACCTCTGTTGGGATCGCAGAGCAGCATCGACGGTATTCGCAGGTATCTGCGTCCGACGAATGATCTCGTCGCGCTCGAGCCGACGCCGAAGCTCATCCGCACCGTCGAGCTGGTCAGTCCAGCTCTGTAGGAAGGCGAGTACCGCGTCCGGTGAGGGGTCCTTCCCGAGCGTGTCAAGCCCGAGCGCCCGAAGTCGGTCCGTAGGGCCGGGAGCCTGACGCGCTTCGCTCACCCGCCGGCCTCATCGCCGCCCTGGCGTGGCGATAGAGTCGGGATGGGTGGCAGCTTCTCCCGCTCGTGCTCGGGCGTCGCCTCGCGCAGGCGTTCAAGCCGCTCGCGAATCCACGGAGCGGCGGCGTCTACCGTCTCTCCTGAGAGGAGCTTGAGTGTGGACAGGGCGCGAGAGTACGAAGATCCTCCCTCGCGGCCGGTAAGGGCGCGTACGCTCCGCTCTGCGCGCCCATGACAGGCGTAGGCGCCCTCCGTCTCGGACCGACGCATTAGCAGCGTGCGTCGGTGGCGGCGGACCATGCCGATCCACTCCCCTAGTGCCTCTCCCGGATGGGTCGGCTTCGATCCGATGCTGCCATGAGCGGCTGCGAGGAGTTCGTGCTCAACGCCGAGGTAGCGGGCCTCGACGAGTGCCTTCCCTGCGAAGGCTAGATGACCGTCTGCCTCCTCCAGCAGCGTCGCCGCCTTCGCTGTCCTTCTACGAGCTTCACCGATCAGGCCACCCGCCTTCTTCCGGAGAAGGCCCGCCCGATGGACCAGCGCGGTTCGGTTGGCCTGGGCGTGGGCAACATCCAGCCGCTCGTTGAAGACCACGAGCGCTCGTTCGGCGGTCTCGCGATCGATCCGGGCCCGCGTCGCCTCGCCGGTAGCCTGCTGGATGCCGTCATCGTCCTCATCCAGCCTTGCTTCCGTGGCGGACTGGAGTGCAGCCTTCTCTCGTTCCCTCAGGCTCGTGATCTCGGCTTGCAGGTCGGCCGTGCGGGCCTTGAGCGCCTCGAGGTCCTTCTCGATACGTATCCAGCTCATCGCCTCGGTGGCTTCCCGTGATGGATGAACAGCCCGTCCGACCACCAGTGTCCGCCCGCGCGGTCGCGTCCCTCGTTGATGATCGGGCGCGGTTCGCCGTTCGCCAGCTTCCGGGCGGGCAGCGGTGTGGGGTGGATCATCAGCCCGTCGCTGTACCACCTCGGCTCAGGCGCGGGCACCCGCACGCATCGCGAGTTCGCCTTCGCAGCCTCCACGAGTGTCCGGAGCCGCTCAACCCCGATCTCGTTCAGTGTGCGAACCACTTCCGGGTCGAGCTGCCCCTTCGCGTTCGCCCGAACCACGTAGCCCGGTGCAGTCCTGAACTCGCAGTCCATCGTCGTCTCCTTGTTCTTGTTGGTCGTTCCCGGTGACCCGCTGGCCGGAGACCACGAGCGCGACGGCTATCGCCGCCTCGCGGATGAAGGTCGAGGGCGCGACGCTCCGCTGCTCGGCTGCACGGGCGATCTCGTCCTTCTCTCCGTTAGCGAGCCGGATGCTCGTCGGCTCCCGCACTACGCTCCTCCTTCCGGTCGTCAGTCTACAACCGGAAGCGTAGTGTGGAGATATCAGCAAGTCTATGCGGGGGAGTGCGTTACGATGCCAGCGATCTTGAGGTGAGGAGTATTATGGGCCGAGGCTGCAGCCCCTCGTCGTGGTGTCGGAGGTTCTATTCTCGGCGGTGGGAGGCTGCGGTCAGCGCCGGCGGTGCTGGAGGTAGTTGTTGAGCGCGACATCGATCGGGCCGTCTGAGGACGCATCTAGCTTCTCGCGAGGGAAGACGAACCGGCGAGCGGTGTTGTCTATCCATTCCAAGATGCGGTTCCGCAGCTCCTGACAGTTGTGCCTGCTGTCGCCCGTCTCCCGCCTGTAGATGGGCTGAAGATGCTCCCAGGCCCAGCCCACGGTTTCGTTGAAGACGAGGCGGGGACGGCCTCCGCGCTCGCCGGGAACCCGAGCAACTTCCCCCACTTTCCTGTCGAACTTCATCTTCTTCTCGGCCAACGCAGCTTCGGCCTGCTTCACCTCGGAGAGCAGGCCATCGAACAAGGGGATGACCTCCACCTGCAGGTAGTCTCGGATCGCCTCGGTTCGCTCGGATGGCCAGCCCGGATAGCCCCACGAATCCTTCCGGCGGTCCCAGAACACCAGCAACTCTTCCGCGTGCTGCTTTGCAGCCAAGACCTCCTCTGGGGTTCCGAGCTCCTGAAGGATGAACAGCGGCCCGATCCAGCTCTGCTTCCAGCGAGGCTCGTTCTGCATGACACTTACTCCACGGGTCTTGGCCATCTCTCGGACCTGGTCCTAGTCAACTGGCTTCTGCAGTCCTGCTCGCCTTCGTTCAGATTACCGTGTCTTATCAGAAGGTCCTTAGTCTAGGCTAGCCTGTCCGTTCCTTCAGTGAGCCGAGCTTCACACCGAGCGCTCGCTTGATCGCAATATCAATGTGGTACCGCGGCATGGTGGCAGCAGTCAGGGATTCTTCGGACCAGACCTTCTCCATCTCCTGAATCGACCACTCACTGCTACCGCTCAGGGACTGTATACCGAGAACGGTCTCGATCAACTGCTGGGCGAACCACTCGTGCACGACCTCGTGAATTACGTTGCGAGCGCCGGGAACGTGAGAATATGCCTTCAGCCACCTATCGATCATGTCCACGAAGACCCTGAAATCCGCGTTCGCAAGGATGAGGTTCTGCTCCTCCAAGTACTTCGCCGCCCGGTCATCGAGATCCGGTGGCTCGCGCGTTCCATCCTCCACCGAAACCCACTCGATGTCCGGATCTGGATCTATATTCAGCTCCTCTCCCTTCACCCCGCCTGCAGTCAAGAACAGCGAGTAAACGCCGCCAGCACGCCCTCCAGCGCCACCCGATCGGCTGCTTCCCCGACCCTTCTGACGGCCCGAGGGTCGGGCTCTCCCTCCCGTGCGCACCGCCGACTCATCTAGTTCAAGCATGCCTCTAGGGTTCGGCCGATATTTGCTCAGCCGGTACAAATCACGAATCGCCTTTAGCCGCTCGAAGATCGACTGCTTCTGATCGCTGAACTGCTCACCGCCGCGGGCAGCATCCTCGACCAGCTCACGGATCGGACTTGGGAGCCCCTCGCGGAACTCTGCTGCCCAGTCGGCCCATGGGAGCGGATCGCCATTCAGCAACAGATGAGTTCGGGCGGTGTTCGAAGTGAGGCCGCCGTTATCGCCGTGGGGCTCCACGTAGATGACGACGCGCTTGTGACCGAAGATCACGCCGGAATGCTGTAAGCGTGCAACCCCCGACCTTCCGGTGGCCATCTCATAGAGCTCGTCTTGGTATAGCGCTGCGACATGTCCGCTTGATGCCAGGATTCCAGAGTTCTTATCAAGGGCAGGTTCTTCCCGAAGGATCCACCAGTGCGCCGTAGCGTCCGTCAAGCTGATCTGGCCCGAGTTCTCCGCGTGCCGTTCAAGGTAGGGGCGCATACCGGTTACGGTGCGCAACAGGTTCCGGTCCGTGTCGCTACGCGGGTTCTCCCAACCCTCGCGAGCCTTCACGGTGATTCCTTCCGGAAACTGGAAGTACCTAGTGTTCAGGTACCGTGCGATCCATCGGGAAGGACTCGCTGCACCCGCAGGGGCTTGCATGGTGTCCTCACCTTCTCCGTTGCCCAGCAGGACCACTTTGGTGCCATGATCCTCGACGTCTTCCGGCCTTACGGCTTCCTCCAGATGACCCCAAGACTCATACGTCCCGTCCGGCCGTTCAAACCGCTGGAGTCCGTACTCACGGGCCTCAGGATCGTACCAGAGGTGGATGATGGACCCGCCTCCCTCCTTCCAGGACTGGTACATCAGCCCGGCCTTGTTCCGGGGTGCAGCCGCGATCTTGGCCCCGACCCCGTAGTTGCCCGTCTCGGATTGCTCTCGTACCGATGAGGAGAGGGCGTTGATATACCGCACCATCTCTCTGCCGGTCATCGCAATTCCGGTATCGACCAGGCACAGCTTGTACGTGGCTGCGTCTGGCTGCGCGAGGTCGTAGCTGATCCAGTCAACATCCCAGATGATTTCGCCCGTCGGATCCGGCAGCTCCTGGATTGCCTCGATGGAGTTCTGCGTCAGCTCCCTCAGGAACTGCAGGGGGGAGCAGTCGCGGTGAAGCCGATCAAGCAGGAAGCTTAGATTGGCCACCTGCATGGGGTAGGTCCGACGAGAATCGGATACGGGCGTGGGAGTAGAGTCGGCAGACGCCATGGGGTCTGCCCTCCTTCTACGAGAGGTAGGATTCGCGACCTCTCAGTGAGCTTGGAGTGCCCTCTCTGCTGAGGCTACGCGATGGAAAACCCGCTCGGGTAATCGACCTCGTGCACCTACCGGGAAGGCTAACTAGTTCAATCTATCTCTCCACCCGCCGGGAGATCAACTAGGCTGGAACCGCGCGGCAGAGACTCGTGGCGTTCGAGGTGCTGAATCCGGCTCTGCGCAGTCGAGGAGCCACGTCAGCCGCAGCTCGGGCCTGCTAGGAGGACCCAGACTTCCGCGGCCGGATGCGAGAGGTGTTCGCGGGCGACCCGGATGGAAGTCTGGAGGTTCCGACGCTCGCGGCGGCGCTCCAACGTATCGACGAGCTGGAGAAGCGGGTGCGGATCCTCGAAGCCAAGGCTGAGCACCGGTAGCTCCCGACGGATAGGCTGCCCCTCCACGCTCCGGATCTCGTCCTCGTAGGGTAGCGGCGCCGGTTTCCTCGTTGCCGGCAAGACGAGCGGTCGCGAAAATGACCGGCAGCGTCGTCTCCTGGGAAGGTCCCCCTTATGGCCGGATTAAGGCAGCTTATTCGCGAGATCCACCGCCGCTTCCTGTGGCAGGTGCCGCCGAGAGTTCGATCCCGATCGCTACTCGCCTTCGCGTGTTTCCTGGCCCTCGCCGCCTTCGGGTGCAGCCGCAGCGACGATCGAGCCGTCTCCGAGAGTTCCACCCTCACCGTCCTCTATCCGTTCGACGAGCGCGTGCTAGGAGCTGAGGGGCGCGCCTTCTATAGTCCTGCGCAGTTCCTCGTCTTCCTTCCCCTGGTTACCCCGAGCGCGGAGGGAGAGCTGGAGCCTCGGCTCGCTCGAAGCTGGGAGCACTCTCCCGACCACCGAACGTGGAGGGTCCACCTCCGCACCGACGTGCGGTGGCATGACGGGGTACCCGTCACGGTGCTCGACGTGCAGTTCACCATGGATCTTCTACGTCACCCCGACATCCTGATGGAGGCTCCGGGTGCTTACACCCTGAAGGTGGTTGACGACAGCACGTTCACGATCACTTACGAGCAGAGTTCGACGTACGGGACGCCGGTGAGCGTGGGTTCGATCTTCAACGCCATCTACCCGAAGCACCTCCTGGCAGGCCTGGATCCAGAGGAGTTCTGGGACTGGGACTTCTGGACTCAGCCCATCGGGAATGGTCCGTACCGCTACGTCCGTCACGAGCCGCAGACGCTGATCGAACTGGAGGCGAACCCGGATTACTACCGAGGGGAACTGCGTATTGACCGCGTGGTGCTCAAGTTCGGGTCGTCCGCGATACCGGAGCTGCTGAGCGGCAGCGTGGATGCGGTCGCGTATGTGGATCGGATGGAGCTTACGGCGCTGGAAGGCGACGCCCGGTTCGAAGTTTACGACGAGATCCTGTTCAACTCCGTGACGGCGATCGTCTGGAACCAGCGGCGTCAGTTCTTCCGTGACAAGCGGGTTCGGCGGGCGCTTACTCTGGCGATCGATCGCCCCGAGCTTCAGCGAGTGCTCAACCTGCCCTCCGACCTCTCCATTTTCGACGTGATCTTCACCGATTCACAGTTTCGCCGGGGAGGGCTCCCTGCGCCGCTAGCCCACGATCCGGAAGAGGCGGCGCGCCTGCTGGAGGAGGCAGGCTGGCGAGACGCAGACGGTGATGGCTTCAGGGAGCGGGCGGGCGAGGCGTTCCGCTTCGAGCTACTCGTCTCCGGTGGGGAGTCGAGGACAGCAGCTGTCTTCATTCAGGATCAGTTCCGCCGCGTCGGCGTTCAGATGGAAGTGATCGAGCTGGATAACCACTGGGAGCGAGTGCTGAACGCCGACTTTGATGCGGCGATCCTGGCTGTGCACCCCGGCGGTGGCCTCGGGCACGACGTGTACTTCGGCTCCGAGTCCGTCCTGGGGTACCGCAACTCAACCGTCGTTCGCCTTCTGGGCGAAGCAGCCGCCACACTGAACCCCGACGAGGTCGATCAGATCTACCGCCAGCTCATGCCCGTCTTCCAGGAGGACATCCCGATCACCTCGCTTTATCCCGACGTCCGCACGACCGTCGCTCACCGGCGCGTCCGTGGGTTGAGCACGCCCTACCGAGCGGAACCGGTCTGGCACGTCGACGACATGTGGCTGCTGGACGAGAGGTGAGCGCGTACTCACAGTGCCGCCTGCAGGAGATCGTGGCGGAGGGCGGGTAGGCCGACGAGCGGCCTAGAGCGAGATCTGTAGCCTACGGAGGTCGATCACGATCATCGCTGCCTCCGTAGTTCGTGGTTCACATGCTCCACATCCCCCGTAATCACGCCCCCTCAACCGGGGATCAACTGAGCTGTGCCCAGCGGTTCCTTCGGGTGCCCGCCCCCCCGTTTCGCTCGCCCCCTGCCGGCCGCTAGGTTGATGCCACGATGAAGGACCTGTCGGACTTCCAGCGCCGCCGGGGCGAGGCGGAGAAGATCGACATCAGCTCCGTCGACGTCGACCGGATCCGCCAGCTGATGCGCTGGGGTTTCTGGGTCCTGGCGCTAATCCTGGTCTGGGCGGGGCTGAGCTGGTCGCGGGGTTTCTACACCGAGTGGCTCTGGTTCCGCGAGCTCGGCTACGAGGCGGTGCTGGTCGAGATCGTGACGACCCGGATCGTCCTCTTCGCGCTCGCGGGCGCCCTCTTCCTGGGCCTCGGGCTCGTCGGCCTGCGTGCCGCCGCCCGGTCCACCGACCGGCCGCCGCTCCCGAAAGCGCCGATGGAGGCGCCGGACTACCACTTCGTCCACAAGTACCTGGTCCGGGGCGCGGCCGTGGCCCTCCTGCTGGCCGCCGTGGTTCTGGGCCTGTACGCGGGCTCGGAGTGGGAGACGGTCCTACTCGCCCTGAACGCCGTCCCGTTCGGAGAGTCGGACCCGATCTTCGGCCGGGACTTCGCTTTCTACATCTTCACGCTTCCGGCCCTGCGCCTGGCGCACGGCTGGCTCCTGACTGCGGTTGTGGGCCTCGGGCTGATCCTCGTCGGCTTCCGCTACGTGACGGGCCACCTTCGGGGCGATCCGGCGCTCCTCGGAGGCGGAGCGCGGAAGCGGCTGGCCGTGCTGGGCGCGGCGATCTTCCTGCTGATCGCGGCCGGACACTGGCTGGGGCGCTACGAGCTCCTGTTTTCGCCCACCGGGACGGTGTTCGGCGTGGGCTACACGGACGACCACGTGCACCTGCCGGGCCGCACGCTGCTGGCCGTCGTCGCCCTGGCGACCGCGGGGTTCGTGTTCGTGGGCGGCGTCTTCTCCCGCGGACGTCGGTGGATCGTCTGGCCCGCCGCCGGCTGGTTCGCCCTCTGGATCCTGGTGGGAGTCGCCGCGCCCGCGGCGGTGCAGCGGCTGCGGGTGGAGCCGAGCGAGCTGGCGCTCGAGCGCGACTACCTGGCCAGCAACATCGCGTTCACGCGCCGGGCATTCGGGCTGGAAGGCCTGGCGTCGCGCGACCATCCGGCCCGCGGCGCGATCGAGGGGGAGACGGTCGCCGGCAACCGCGGGACGATCCGGAACATTCGGCTATGGGACGAGGGCCCGCTGCTCCAGAGCTACAACCAGATCCAGTTCTTCCGCCTCTACTACGACTTCCTGGCCGTGCACACCGACCGCTACACGGTGGACGGCGAGCTGCGGCAGGTGATGCTCGCCACGCGCGAGCTGTCGGCCGAGAAGCTCCCGGCCGAGGCGCAGCGCTGGGTGAACCGGCGCCTCCAGTTCACCCACGGCTACGGGGTGGCCATGAGCCCCGTGACCGAGGTCCAGGCCGGCGGGCGGCCCGCCTTCCTGATCCGCGACGTCCCCCCGGTCGGCCAGTTCCCGCTCGAACGTCCCGAGATCTACTACGGCCTCCGGAGCCTGGACTTCGTGATCGCACGCACCGGGGTGCAGGAGTTCAACTACCCGGGTCCCGAGGGGCCCGAGTACACGCGCTACACTGGGAGCGGCGGGGTGCGGGTGAGCTCGTTCCTCCGCCGGCTCCTCTACGCCTGGCAGTTCGGCGACCTGAACATTCTGATCACCGGCGAGGTGGGACCCGAGAGCCGCATCCAGTACCGCCGGACGGTGACCGAGCGCGTGGGCGCGATCGCCCCGTTCTTGATGCGGGACCGCGAGGCGTACGCCGTGGTCGCCGACGGCCGGGTGTCCTGGATCCAGGACGCCTACACGGTCACGCACCGCTACCCCTACGCGACGCGGTGGGACGGCCGGTTCAACTACATCCGGAACAGCGTGAAGGCGGTGGTGGACGCCTACGACGGGAGCGTGGACTTCTACATCTTCGACCCCGACGACCCGCTGGCCCTGACCTACCAGGCCATCTTCCCGGGGCTCTTCAAGTCGCGGGAGGAGGTGCCGGAGCACCTGCGCGCGCACGTCAGGGTGCCCCTGGACCTGTTCACCGTGCAGACGCAGATGCTGCTCCAGTACCACATGCGGGACCCGGTCGTCTTCTACAACAAGGAGGACCAGTGGGATGTGCCGGTCCAGACCTCCTTCGGCCAATCCAATCCCCTCGAGCCGTACTACATCGTGGCCCGGCTGCCGGGCGAGGAGGCGGAGGAGTTCCTGCTGATCCAGCCGTTCACGCCCGACAAGCGGCACAACCTGGTGGGGTGGATGGCGGCCCGGAACGACGGCGAGCACTACGGCGAGCGGATCCTGTTCCGGTTCCCGACGGGGCGGCACGTGGACGGCCCCAACCAGATCGAAGCGCGGATCGACAACGATGCGGTGATCTCAGAGCAGTTCACGCTCTGGGGCCAGGTGGGCTCGGAGGTGATGCGGGGGATCCTCCTGGTCATCCCGATGGGCGACGCGGTGCTCTACGCCGAGCCGGTCTTCCTGAAGCCGGAGACGCTTGACTTCCCGGAGCTCCGCCGCATCATCCTGGCCGACGCCCGTCAGGTGGTGATGCAGCGGACGCTGGACGCCTCCGTCGCCGCGCTGACCGGGGAGCTGCCCGCCGTCGCGCCGGTCGCCGAGGCCGCCGTGCCGGGGCCGGAGGAGGCGGCGGTGGAACCGGCTGCGGCGGCCCCGGAGCTCGTGGACCAGGTCCGCGAGGAGCTCCGGGCGACGATCGAGAGGCTGGAGGCACTGCTGGATCGGTTGGAGGGGGGCGGGGGGTGAGGGGGTGGGGCGGA
>Ga0255054_10001214_pt1 | contig 15218 bp, 12 predicted proteins | sample JV7_2_23_MG_FD_188634 | JGI IMG/M metagenome (GOLD analysis project Ga0255054, IMG submission 188634) | Seawater microbial communities from Jervis Inlet, British Columbia, Canada - JV7_2_23 | ecosystem: Environmental > Aquatic > Marine > Inlet | place: Canada: British Columbia | collected...
TTTTCCGGTGGGCGAAGCGTTGCGGATGGTCTTCGAGGGATCGGGCGAATGTGCCGATGTCGTCTGGAGTTTCCTGGGCTTATCGATGCCCGCATGGGTGCTAATTTCCGTGACCGGCCTCGGCATCGCCGGCGTCTGGAACAACCTGAGAAGACTCCCATAGCAGCCCGCCGGAAGACTTCATTACACGGTCTGCGAACGAAACCACTACACGGCTTACGATCCCGGGGGCTTTCGCACCCTCATGTCTCGATCCCGCTTGACGGGAGCTCGCTGCGCTGCGCTTTACTTCGGATGCTGAAAGCCCCCACGCTCGAAAGCCCCTCGGTCTCCGGGAGGGCCGCGGGTGGGATCTTTTTTTCCGGAAGTAAAGCGCAGCGCAGCGAGCCATTCCGGAAAAAAATGATGCCAGCTGCGAGCCCGTGCATCGATGCGTTCGCAGGCCGTGCGGTAGTACCCATTGTCCCCGGATGGGGATACCCGGTAGCGTGCCTGTGTGATTAGGTAGCGAGCCCGTGCATCGGTGTCGGGGCTACTCCAGGAGCATCAGTTCCATGATTCGCTGGTACATTGCCGTCAGGCTTTTGACGTCAGCGATCCGGACGTGTTCGTTGACCTTGTGAATTGAGGCGTTCACCGGGCCGAGCTCGACGACGTCCGTGCCGGCCGGAGAAATGAAGCGGCCATCAGAGGTTCCTCCCCCGGTTGACAGCTCCGGCGCTCTTCCGGTTTGCTCGACAATCGCCTGGCTGACCGCTTCTGTCAGCTCACCGGGTTCGGTCAGAAACGGCTCGCCCGACAAATGCCAGTTCAGTTCATAGTCGATCTCGTGCGCGTCAAAAATCTCGTGCACTTTGAGCTTGAGTCCTTCGTGATCCCATTCCGTCGAGTAACGAAAATTGAAACGCGCGCTGAGGTCACCAGGCGTCACATTGGGAAATCCGACACCGGCTCGAATATCGACGACCTGAAAGCTCGTTGGCGGGAAGAAGTCATTACCCTGATCCCACTCGATCGTATGTAACTCAGATAACACCGGAGCGAATCGGCCAATTGGATTGTCAGCGAGTTGTGGATAGGCGACGTGACCCTGAATGCCCTGGACGGTGAGCACGCCGCTCAGGGAACCGCGTCGTCCGACTCGCACAATGTCGCCGAGATTCGCCTTGCTGGTCGGTTCGCCGAGAACGCACCAGTCGATGTGTTCATCGCGTGTCTGCAGGGTCTCGATGACCTTTAATGTTCCATCGCGTGCGCGACCTTCTTCGTCACTGGTAATCAGCATCGCGAGGCTGCCCTTGTGATCCGGGTTTTCCCGGATAAATCGTTCCATCGCGACAACCATGGCGGCCAGACCACTCTTCATATCTGCCGAACCACGGCCATAAACAATTCCGTCACGTTCGACCGGCTCAAACGGAGCTGTATCCCATGCGTCTTCGGCCCCGGGAGGCACGACATCGGTGTGTCCCGCGAAACACAATACCGGCCCTGACGAACCGCGCGTGGCCCAGAGATTGCTTACCTCACCAAATGGCATCGACTCGCAGACGAAGCCGAGTGCGTTCAGTCGCTCAGCGATAATATCCTGACAGCCGGCGTCATCAGGCGTAACGGAAGGGCGTCGAATCAGTTCGAAAAGCAGATCGATAGCGGCGTGATCGGTCATCAGCCGATCTTATCGAGAAAATCATCGAATCGCTTTTCTGAGAATCCTACGGCAATGAAGTTGTCTGCCACCAACACGGGCCGCTTAATCAGTGTGGGCTGATCGATCATGGCGGCAAGCGCCTTGTCACGCGTCATGTTATTACGGTCGACTTCGGGAATCTTGCGCCAGGTCAGGCTCTGCTTGTTAAGCAGTTTTTCGCAGCCGATTCGCTCGGTCCAGCGCTCGAGCCTCTGTATGTCCAGGCCGTCTTTACGGAAATCATGAAACTCGAACTCGATATTGTGCGCGGTCAGGTATTTTCTGGCCTTCCTGCACGTATCGCAGCTTTGGATGCCGTATACAATTAGCACGATTCGCTCATTCAATCCGCACTACGAAGTAAATCGTTAAGACTCGTTTTCGCCAACGTCTTTGCATCAACATGCTTTACAATCACTGCACAATACAATGCGTATTTACCGTTGCTCGACGGCAGGCTGCCAGGTACTACGACCGACCCGGCCGGCACACGCCCGTACGAAATTTCTTCAGTCTCACGATCGTAGATGCGGGTGCTTTGACCAATGTACACGCCCATCGACAATACCGAGCCTTCCTCGACAATAACGCCCTCGACGACTTCTGATCGTGCTCCGATAAAGCAGTTGTCTTCAATAATGGTCGGTCCGGCTTGTACTGGTTCGAGCACACCGCCGATACCGACACCGCCTGACACGTGCACGTTCTTGCCAACCTGGGCACAACTGCCAACCGTAGCCCAGGTATCGACCATGGTCCCGGAGTCAACGAAAGCGCCAATGTTCACGTAGCATGGCATTAAAACGACGTCCGGCGCTACGAAAGCACCGTGACGAACGATCGCGTCGGGAACGACACGGACTCCGTCACTCTTGAAGTCTTCTTCCGTGTAGTCGGCATATTTCATCGGCACTTTATCGTAGAACTTGCTGTGTGCGCCTGGCATTACTCTGTTGCCCGAGAGTCTGAAACTCAAAAGGACAGCCTTCTTTAACCATTGATTGACTTGCCAGTCGCCGTCGACTTTTTCGGCGACGCGCGCTTCGCCTGCATCGAGCAGAGTCACTGCCTCCTGTACAGCCTCCATCAGCTGTTTTTGGTCCGCCGCGCTTTCCAGTCGACCGCCCCGATCAAAGCCGCGTTCAATAATCCCAATTAAGTCCTGCATGCGTGTTCCTGTATTTGGCGTGTCGTCTAGGTCGCCGCACCATTATCATCAAGTCTTGCCACAAGTTCATTGCGCAATTGCTCCTGCGCTGCGCCATCTAACGCCGTGCCGTCTCTGTTGCAAATATAGAACACGTCCTCGGCACGCTCGCCGATCGTCATGATCTTGGCCGCAGCAATGTCAACGGTCAGTGCAAGAAACGTCTGCCCGACCTCGCTCAGCAAGCCAGGCCGATCCGCGGCGACAAGCTCCATGATGGTCTTCCCATCAACCGGGGTTTTGCTGAACGCGACGCTTGTTGCTGTCTTGAACATGCGCACCTGGCGCGGCGCCGCGCGCGTAACCTTAACAATGTTCTCCTCACCAGCGGTAAAAACCCGGGCTAACGAACTCCTTATCTTGGCGAATCGGGATTCATCGATCTCCATGCGCTTGTCGAGTTCCATGAAGATGAACGTATCGAGACTGTACCCGTTTTTGGTCGGCATAACGCGGGCGTCGACGATCGTCATTCCCAGTTCGTCCAACACGGCTGTGGCGTGCGCAAACGTAAGATGCGTCCGTGGCGTATACAGAACTGCTTCGACGCCGTCCCCTTTTTTCTGCAGACGTATATCCAGCAGCCCGATCTCGGAGTCCGTGTCGGAGCCAGCGAGCCATTCCGTATGCCACACGATTTCGTCCGAACGATGACGGAGGAAGTAGGTATCGTCGAGAAAGCTCCAGACTTCGTCAATGCGTTCGTCGCTGACATCGGCCTTCTGGAGGGATTCCCGGGCCTGAGTCTTCTTTTCGAGAATCCGTTGTTCGCGATCGATCGGATTTTCGAGGCCCCGTCGCAGTGCGCGGTGCGTTAGTTCGAAAAGGTCTCTGAATAGAGTCGACTTCCAGGAATTCCACAGCTTCGGGTTCGTGCCGCGCACGTCGGCTACGGTCAGTACATAGAGAAAGTCGAGGTGCATGGGGTCACGCACGAGCGACGCAAACTCATTAATAACCTCGGGATCGCCAATATCTTTCTTTTGCGCCGTTGTTGACAGTATCAGGTGATTGCGCACGAGCCAGGCGACCGTGCGTGCCTCGTACTTGCTTAGTCCATGCTCGAGACAAAATGACTCGGCATCGATGGCGCCAAGTTCTGAGTGGTCCCCGCCGCGACCTTTGGCGATGTCGTGGAAGAGGCCGCTCAGGTAAGCAATTTCAGGCTTTTCGAGGTCCTGCATGATACGGCTGCAATGCGGAAACTCGTGATCAAATCGGGCCAGCGCAAAGCGACGTAGGTTGCTGACGACAAACAGTGTGTGTTCGTCCACCGTGTAGGCGTGGAACAGGTCATACTGCATGCGACCAACGATGCGTCCGAACGCCGGGATGTAAAGCCCCAGCACTCCGTACAGGTTCATGCGCCGCAGCTCGTTCGTTACGCCTTCGGGTGCACGCAGGATCTGCAGAAACAGCCGATGGTTGCGAGGATTCTGCCGGAACTCCTCATCGATCAGCGGCAGATTGCGTTTGATCAGGCCGATCGTGTAGGCGCTGACGCCGCGCAGATCCGGGTTCTGCTGCAGCAAGAGAAACAGCTCCAGTAAAGAGGACGGGTCATTCGAAAACACCTGATCATTGATGGTCTGCAAAAAACCGTTCTTGACCTGAAAACGTTCATTGAGCGGTTCCGGAGCAGCCGACGGATTCATCAAGATCGCTTCTTCAAAGAGCTGCAACAGCATCTCATTCAGCCGGCTCAACTCCATGACAGTGCGGTAGTAGCGTTGCATGAGTTGTTCGATGGCGAGCGTGTAGGTCGCGTCTTCGTAACCCAATAGTTCGGCCAGTTTGATCTGGTGGTCGAACAGGATCCGGTCTTCACGCCGGCCAGTCAGGACATGCAATCCGAAGCGCACGCGCCACAGAAAAGCCTGCCCCTCGTTGAGACGCTGAATCTGTCCGGGCGTAAGGAATTGGTGCTGGACCAACTCATCCAGTGTCCGCACACCGAAATGCCGCTTGGCGACCCAGCCGATCATCTGAATATCACGCAGGCCACCCGGACTGCCTTTGACGTTCGGCTCAAGGTTGTAGGCGGTATCGTGGTAGCTGTGATGGCGCGCGATCTGCTCTTTGCGCTTTTCTTCGAAGAACTTGTCCGGCGGCCAGATGCGATCGGGTGAAATGGCCTCCTGAATGGAATCGTAGAGCTCAGCCGGGCCGTCCAGCAGTCGCGCTTCGATCAGCGTTGTCGCGACTATCAGATCTTTGCTGGCCTGCTCATGACATTGGGCAACCGTGCGGACGCTGTGACCGATCTCCAGTCCGACATCCCAAAGCGCCGCCACGAAATCGGATAGCTCTGGCTCACAGCCGTCCGGGAGGTCATCGGGCAGCAATAACATAATGTCGACATCGGAGGACGGGTGTAACTCACCACGTCCGTAGCCACCGACAGCGACCAGCGATGCAACACCAGCGCAGTAATTCGCGTACCTGCGCCAGAGGTGAACAAGCAATTCATCGACGACTGCCGCGCGCAAATGCACGAGGTCTACAACTGAGTCGCCGGCAACAAATCGTTCCTTGATGTTATCGCTCGCCAAGCCGAGCGCCATGCGGCTATTGCCGGGCGAATCGTCGGCCAGGGCCTCGCGCAAAATAACGAGTGCCGCGTCATCGGCAAACGACTCAGACCCCAGAAATGACTCATATGTCATTGTTTAATATATAAAAAAATGAGTAAGGCTAGCGATCATCGGCGCCCAGCGTCAGCACTTCATGGCCGCTCTCGGTGATCAGCACCGTGTGCTCCCACTGGGCGGACAAGCTGTGGTCCTTGGTTACAACAGTCCAGCCGTCGGGCAGGAGCTTCACACCCGGCTTTCCTGCATTAACCATGGGTTCGACCGTCAGGGTCATGCCAGCCTTGAGCTCGAGGCCGGTGCCGCGTGACCCGAAGTGCAGTACTTGCGGGTCTTCGTGGAATTCGCGGCCTATACCGTGGCCGCAATACTCCCGAACGACGGAGCAACGGTTCTTCTCAACATGCTTCTGGATTACGGCACCCACGTCGCCCAGGTGCTTGCCGGCTGCGAGTTCGTTGATGCCGAGCCACATGCCATCAAACGCGACCTGGGACAGACGCTGCGCCTGAACGCCGGGTTTGCCGACAAAGAACATGCGGCTCGAATCGCCGTGAAATTCATCCTTGATCACAGTGACATCGATATTGACTGCATCTCCTGACTTGAGCTTGCGATCACCGGGAATGCCATGACAAACCACGTGATTGATTGAAGTACATACCGATTTAGGGAAGCCACGGTAGTTTAGTGGGGCAGGAATAGCATCCTGTACCTGAGTTATGTACTCGTGACATATCGAATCGAGCTCTGCGGTCGTCACGCCCGACCGGACATGTTCGCCGATCATGTCAAGGACGTCAGCCGCCAGGCGGCCGGCAACCCGCATTTTGTCTTGCTCATCGGCAGTTTTGATCGTTACAGTCATTGATCTTCTTGTATGACCCCAAAACGCGTTGTTGGTCGCGACCGGCTATGGTATAAAGCGCGCGCCCTTGAGGCAATTAATCCACACGTACACCGTCACATCACGCTGGGTGCCCCGCCTGAAAAGGGGTTGCGAGATGGGGTATACGGAGGCATAACCCGGAGAAATAACATGGCAGACGTATCCATGCGCCAGATGCTAGAGGCTGGCGTGCATTTTGGTCACCAGACCCGTTACTGGAACCCGAAGATGGCACCCTACATCTTTGGCGAACGTAACAAAATCCACATCATCAATCTCGAGAAGAGCCTGCCGCTGGCTCGCGAGGCCTGCGCGTTCGTTAAAGCAACCGTAGCCGATGGCGGCAAGGTACTGTTTGTCGGTACCAAGCGCGCGGCACGGGAATCAGTTCGCACACACGCCGCTCGGGCGGAAATGCCTTTTGTCAGTCATCGCTGGCTTGGCGGCATGCTCACGAACTACAAGACGATTCGCCAGTCGGTGAAGCGCTTGATGACGCTTGAGAAAATGGCCGAAGAGGGCGGTTTCGAGGGCCTGACCAAGAAGGAAGTTCTCGGCCTTAGCCGCGAGCAGGAAAAACTGGAACGCAGCCTCGGCGGTATCAAGGCAATGACGTCTTTACCGGATGTGCTGTTTGTTGTTGGCGTTGATTATGAAGACATCGCTGTTCGTGAGGCACGCAAGCTGAGCATACCCGTTGTGGCAATCGTTGATACGAATTGCTCACCGGACAATGTGGACTATGTAATTCCTGGCAATGACGATGCGATGCGCGCCATTGAACTCTATGCGGCGATGGTTGCTGACGCAGTTATTGACGGCAAAGCATCGCTGCCGGAAGTCACACTTGGCGAAGACGAATTCGTTGAGCTTGACGCTGAAGGCAAGGTCAAGAAATCATCGGGCCGCAAGAAAAAGGCCGGCAAGAAAGCAACAGTGAAGAAGAAGGTGCCGGTCAAGAAAGCAGTTGTCGGGAAGAAAGCGGCAATAAAAGCGAAGCTAGCTGAGTCCACGGAAGCCGAAAAGCCGGCAGCAAAGGCGGACAAACCTGCCGAGAAGGCAGCTAAGCCTAAGGATGAGAAAGCCGTCGAGCCCAAGAAAGAAAAGGTGGAGGCCAAAACCGAGGCAAGCGACGAGAAAGCCGCTCCGCCAAAGGCGGCGTTGGCGGAGGCCAAGGCAAAGGTAGCCGAAGAGAAAACGGCTGAGCCCGAGGGGGTCGATCCCGCCAAGAAGACGGCGAAAAAGGTTGCCAAGAAAGCCGCGAAGAAGACAGCAAAGAAGGCCGCAAAGAAGACAGCAAAGAAGGCCGCCAAGAAGACGGCGAAGAAGGCAACCAAGAAAACGGCAACCAAGAAAACGGCAACCAAAGCCGCCGACAAAGACTAAGAGGTAGCAGAGATGTCGATTACAGCATCGATGGTGAAAGAGCTTCGCGAGCGCACGAGCGCCGGCATGATGGAGTGCAAAAAAGCACTCGTTGCAAGCAATGGCGATCTTGACGCAGCCGCAGAGTTATTACGCAAGTCGGGCCAGGCGAAGGCCGACAAGAAAGCGAGTCGGGTTGCGGCAGACGGTCGCGTCGTCATCGCTCAGGATGGCAACAAGGCCGTCATCGTCGAAGTCAACTCAGAAACGGACTTTGCCGCAAAGGATGCGAACTTTGTTGTGTTTGCTGATGCGGTCGCTGCAGCGGCAATTGCTTCGGGCACAAGTGATGTCGCGGTGTTCGCCGGCGAGAAGCTTGCGGACGGACGCAGGGTCGAAGATGCACGCACTGCGCTAATCGCCAAGATCGGCGAGAATATCAGCGTGCGCCGTATTGGGTCTGTTGTCTCGGGCGGAGTCATCGCTCACTACACGCACGGCGCACGTATCGGCGCCATCGTAGCGCTTGACGGCGGTGACGAAACATTAGCACGCGATATTGCGATGCACGTCGCAGCAAGCAATCCAACCTGCATCGATGAGTCCGGTGTGCCGGCTGAGACACTCGAAAACGAGCGCCGCATTCTGACGGAACAGGCGCAGGATACCGGTAAGCCACCCGAGATCATCGAGAAGATGGTCACCGGTCGCATTAACAAGTTTCTCAAAGAGATTACGCTGCTCGGACAGCCCTTCGTCAAGGACCCGGATATCAGCGTCGCCAAACTCCTCAAAGCAGCGGATGCGACAGTGACATCGTTCGTCCGCTTCGAAGTTGGCGAAGGCATCGAGAAAAAAGAAGACAATTTCGTTGAAGAAGTAATGGCACAAGTCAAAGGCGCCAGCTGAGGAAAATCTCTTAAGCCTTTGATTTAATAGAGACCAGCCGTTGCGAATAAGCTAGAATAAACGGCTGCTCGGAACGCTCTGGTCGCGTCGGGCGTATCCGTTTGGCTCACACAACAAAAAGGCCTGCAGATGAGTGACTCTCCGGTTCGATATCGTCGCGTCTTGCTGAAACTCAGTGGTGAGGCGTTGATGGGTGAGCTGGATTACGGTATTGAGCCAACCGTCATCCAGCGCATGGCCGGAGAAATCGCGACGGCCCAGGAAGAAGGCGTGGAAATTGCGATCGTCATCGGCGGTGGCAACATCTTCCGCGGTGCGGGTTTGGCGCGTGCCGGTATGGACAGAGTCACTGGCGACTATATGGGGATGCTGGCGACAGTGATGAACGCTTTGGCGATCCAGGATGCGCTCGAATCGTGCGGCGTATTTGCCCGCGTCATGTCGGCCCTGCAGATTCACGATGTGTGCGAAGACTATATCCGCCGCCGCGCGGTTCGCCATCTCGAGAAGGGCCGTGTCGTCATACTTGCAGCTGGTACAGGTAATCCGTTTTTTACGACCGATACCGCTGCAAGCCTGAGGGCGATAGAGATCGGTGCCGATATCCTGCTCAAAGCAACGAAGGTTGATGGCGTTTATGACGCGGACCCGGTTGGCAATCCCAGTGCGAAACGCTATGACACCGTGTCATTCGACAAATTGCTTGCTGATAAGCTGTCTGTTATGGATGCGACGGCCGTCGTCATGTGCCGCGACAATGATCTGCCGCTGCGTGTGTTCGATCTGACAAGGGCCAATGCGCTGGTTCAGGCAATGTCAGGCGATAACGTCGGCACGCTGGTTACGGCCTAGACGAAACGTATACGAGAGAGGGTTGAGAACGTGTTGGACGAGATTAAGAAAGACGCTGGTGAACGAATGGCGAAGAGCGTTGCGTCGCTCAAACAGGAACTGACCAAGCTACGCACGGGTCGGGCACACACGAGTCTGCTCGACCACATTGCTGTTGAGTACTACGGCTCCCAGGTGCCGCTGAATCAGGTATCCAATGTCGGCGTCGAAGATTCACGCACGCTGACGGTCACGCCCTGGGAAAAGGAAATGGTCGCCGTTATTGAAAAAGCCATCTTGACTTCAGATTTGGGGCTGAACCCGGTATCTGCTGGGACCGTGATTCGGGTGCCATTGCCGGCGCTGACCGAGGAGCGCAGAAAAGACATGATTCGTGTCGTACGCCACGAAGCCGAAGGCGGGCGGATCGCAATCAGGAATATCCGCCGCGATGCAATCGGCGATGTCAAAGATCTGCTCAAGGAAAAGATGATCGGCGAAGATGATGAACATCGCGCTGAAGACGAGATTCAGACGATTACCGACAAGTACATTGCCGAAGTCGATCACGTACTCGCTGACAAAGAAAGCGAGTTAATGGAAATCTAGTAGATTCCTTACCTTGTCGATGGCTGCAAATGACATTACGCCCAGGCACGTCGCCGTTATTATGGACGGTAACGGCCGCTGGGCGAGAAAAAAGGCTTTGCCACGCCATGCCGGGCACCGTTCGGGCGTTGGCGCTGTCCGCAAAACGGTCGAGGTGGCAGCGAAACGTGGCGTGGAATACCTGACGTTGTTTGCGTTTAGTAGCGAAAACTGGTCCAGACCGCGTGAGGAAGTCAGCAAGCTCATGGGACTTTTTGTTGAGGCTTTGCAACGAGAAGTCGATGAACTGCATCGTAATAATGTACGGCTTGAATTCATTGGCGCGCGTGAGCAACTGCAGGCAGGTCTGATTGACAAGATCTCTGCAGCAGAGGAACAGACAAGCGCCAACACCGGATTGCGCCTTATCGTGGCGGTAGCCTATGGCGGCCGCTGGGACATCGTTAAGGCAGTGCGCCAGTTGGCACTCAAAGTTGCGACCGGGAATATGGCGGCCGAGGAAATTGACGATCAGGCAGTTGCATCAGAGCTGCAGCTTCGAGGCGTGCCGGACCCCGATTTGTTGATTCGGACCGGTGGTGAACAACGGATCAGCAATTTTTTGTTGTGGAATCTGGCGTATGCGGAGCTGTGGTTTTGTGACACGCTCTGGCCCGACTTCGGCGAGCAAAAGTTTGATGAGGCGTTGGCTTTTTACGGGAGACGGCAGCGCCGTTACGGGCATACAGGTGACCAGGTAGAGGCAGTCAAATCATGAAGCAGCGAATTATCACGGCGGTGATCGCCTTGCTGGCGCTGATGCTGGTGCTGTTTGTGGTGCCGGAACAGATTGCGATGCTTGTCATTGTGGCCGTAATACTGGCTGGCGCCTGGGAATGGTCGGCTTTTGTTGCGTTTTCCGGCAATGGTGGCCGAGTGGTCTATGTGATTGTAATGGGCGCCCTGCTTGCTGCAGTGACGTTTTTGCCCGTGGATGCGGTGCTTGTATTCACGGTGTCCCTGGCCTGGTGGCTGATTGCGTTGATTTGGACTTTTTTCTTCCCAACGTCGATCCCGGCTGTAGTTAGCTGGCTTGCCGGGCTGCTCGTACTCGTGCCCTTGCACCTGGCGCTGGTCACGCTTTATATCGCCGGCCCGATGACCTTGCTGGTCGCATTGCTGATTGTTTGGGTCGCTGATAGCGGTGCGTTTTTTGCAGGCAAATCGATGGGGCGCGTAAAGCTCGCTCCCAGCATCAGTCCGGAAAAGACCTGGGAGGGCGTGATCGGCGGGCTGCTGGCAGTCGTGCTGCTGACGTTGCTGCTATCAGTTTGGGTGGAAACGAATCTGGCCGTATTTGTGCCATTTTGTCTCGCGGTAACATGCATTTCCGTTGTCGGCGATCTGACGGTCAGCATGTTCAAACGAACCGCTGGAGTGAAAGACAGTGGTAGCATGTTTCCGGGTCATGGTGGTGTGCTCGACAGAGTCGATAGCGTTGCGGCGGCTGCGCCACTGTATGCATTGGGCCTGGGCTGGGCAGGGCTGCAATAATGGCTTATTCAGTTACCGTTCATTTGACACTGCCCATACTGCAGGGAACTGCTGCGGCATCTACCGGTCAACTTAACGCGGGGAGATTCTTGGGAAAGGAAATGGCCAGCCATGGGTGATGCGCTAACAAGCCTGGTGGCTTTTATCGTTGCGATTAGCATTCTCGTCGCGATCCACGAATATGGGCACTACATCGTTGGCCGCTGGACCGGAATGAAGGTCCTGCGGTTCTCGATCGGCTTTGGCAAGCCCATTTGGACCGGGGTTCGCGGCAAGGACCATACCGAATATTGCGTTTCTGCAATCCCTTTGGGCGGCTATGTACGTTTTCTTGACGGCCGCGAAGGGCCTGTTGAACCGGAAGACGTGGGACGCGCATTTAATCACCGGCCGATTCCGATGCGAATCGCCGTACTACTTGCAGGTCCTCTATTCAATTTTCTGTTTGCGATTTTCGCGTACTGGGTCTTGTTTCTGAACGGGATTCCGACATTGCAGCCGGCTGTCGGCGACGTTACTCCGGAATCCTATGCGGCGCGTGCCGGACTCGAGTTTGGTGACAAGATTGTTGCAGTGGGTGAAGTGGACACAGCCGACTGGGAGTCGACACTCGTCAATATCTTCGATCAGATGGTCGCCAACGGTCGAGTCCCGCTGACTTTGGAGGCTGCAAGTGGCCGACAGCGGAGAGCCACAATTACTGTTGGCGAAGATGCGGCACGCCTGACGGAACCCAATATGCTTTTCGATGGCCTTGGCTTCGAACCATGGCAGCCGCCGGCGATTATTGGTGAACTGATAGAAGACGGTGCAGCAGCAGGCGCGGGGCTGGCTGTTGGAGATCGAATCGCCTCAGTGGACGGAGAACGCATCAAGAACTATGGCGACCTCATAAGCGTTGTGTCGGTCAGGGCGAGAGCAAATGTTGCCATCGAGTATGTGCGCGATGACCAAAGTCGGGTTGTCGATGTCGTTATCGGCGAAGTGGAGGAAGATGGCATCAAGCGCGGGCTTCTCGGCGTTCGCGCATCCAGTGATATCGGTGCGTATTATTACCTGCGCAAGTTTGGCCCGATTGAATCGGTCAGTCAGGCAACTCAGCGGACGTGGACGTCGACGCTGTTTACGTTACGCATGCTCGGCCGTATGGTAAGTGGTGACGTTTCCATCAAGAACATCAGCGGCCCGATTAACATCGCACAATTCGCGGGTGACTCTGCCCAACGCGGACTGAACGAATTTCTGGCATTCCTGGCGCTGGTTAGCATCAGCCTGGGTGTGTTGAACCTGCTGCCCGTTCCGGTGCTCGACGGCGGTCAGATTGTTTACCAGGCGATCGAACTTGCAAAGGGCAGTCCGCTGTCCGAACGCTCGCAGATCATCGGGCAACAATTCGGCATACTTGCGCTCATTCTATTAATGAGCTTTGCCTTTTATAACGATATTTCGAGAATACTCGGCTAGTTGGAATCACGCGCGATATGAGAAGAAGTAGGAACAACATAGTCTTGCAGTGGCAGAAGCTATGGCTGAATCTCGCAGCGTTGTGCTTGTTGCTGCCATTATCGGCATTGGCGGCAGATGATTTCATTGTTCGCGACATGAGGGTAGAAGGGCTGCAGAGAATTGCGGAAGGTACGGTGTTCAACTATTTGCCGATCAATATCGGTGACCGTGTAGATGCAATTCGAGTTCAGGAAGCGATTCGTGCGCTCTATGGTCAGGGCCTCTTCGATGACATCGAATTGCGTCGTGACGGCGAGACCCTGATCGTTGCCGTTCATGAGCGGCCTTCAATCGAGAGCTTTACGATTGATGGTAACAAGGACATCAAGACCGAAGATCTGACGGAATCGTTACGCAGCGTAGGACTGGCGAAAGGCAGAACGTTTGATCAGTCCGTACTCGACGAAGTATCGGGTTTTCTCCGCGAGCAATACTATGACCGTGGAAAGTATGGTGTATCGGTGGATACCTCAGTATTGGAAACCGCGAATAACACGGTACGTGTCCGGATCGATGTGGAAGAAGGTGATCGTGCGAAAATTCGGCAGGTGAATCTGGTTGGCAATCACTCGTTTGAAGAAAAGGATATTCGCGAGGGATTCGAGCTGGATACCGCGAACTGGTTGTCGTGGATTCGGCAGGATGATCGCTACTCGAAAGAAGCGCTTGAAGGCGATCTTGAAACTTTGCGTTCGTACTACATGGATCGAGGTTTTGCGGACTTTCGTGTTGACTCGACACAGGTAGCGATATCGCCGAATAAGAAAGACATTTTCGTCACGATCGGCATCCACGAAGGTGATTTGTACACGATTTCCGACGTCAAGCTCGTCGGTGACATGGTGGTTCCGAAAGCGCTTCTTCGCGCGATGGTTCTTGCACAACCAGGTTCGATTTTCAATCAGACAATTTTGACGCAATCTGCTGAATTTATGTCTTTCAGACTTGGAGAGCAGGGCTACGCGAACGCGGAAATAGAACCGGTTCCGGTGCTCGATCATGAGTCGAAAGAAGCCGAAATCACTTTTTACATAGACCCGAAAAGTCGCGTCTATGTGCGCCGCATAAACTTCAACGGTGTGGACGAAGTTGACGACGAAGTGCTTCGTCGCGAGATGCGACAGATGGAGAGTTCTTACCTGTCAAACCGTTTGATCGATCGTTCGAAGGTTCGGCTGCAGCGACTGCCATATATTGAAACGGTCGAAGTCAGCAACACCCCGGTACCGGGAAGTCCGGACATGGTCGATGTGGATTTCGACATCGAATATCGGATGCCCGGTCAGTTCAGTGGGGGTCTGGGTTATTCGGAATCGCAGAAACTGATGCTGAACGGCAGCATCGTGCATACGAACTTTCTCGGCACAGGTAATCGAGTTGCGCTCCAGGTGACCTCTGGCAAGTATCAGAAGTTCTACAGTTTGTCGCACACAGATCCATACCGATCGTTGGACGGCATCCGGCGCACAGCCAGTATTAACTACCGTGACATTACGCAGTTTACGTCGGCGTCATCGGATTTCTCGACGACGAGTGCCGGTGCAACACTTGATTACGGTTACCCGATCAGCGAGTATCAACAACTGTCGTTCGGCTTGTCGTATCAACATGCCGAATTGCTGGCCTCGACACGAAGCACGCAGCAGGCTCAGGACTGGGTCGCGAACAACGGCAATCCCTTCATAGAGAATATTGGCAACGGGGCTGTGTTCTTCGGCACCGAGTTTGACACGCTCGAAATGATAGCCGGATGGACTTTCGACAGCCGCAACCGCGCACTGTTCGCCACGCGCGGGACGCGTCAACAGCTCGTTATGACGATGGCCGTGCCCGGCAGCGATGTCGAGTATTATCAGGCGCGCTACAACTTTACAAAGTACGTTCCCCTGTTTGGCAGATGGGTTGGAAGAGTCAACGCGGAACTTGGCATCTCCGAGGCCATGGGCGATACAACGGCAGCCCCGCCGTTTAAGCAGTTCTACGGCGGCGGACCAACATCGGTACGCGGGTTCCGCGAGTCGTACCTGGGGCCTCGGGACAGCTTTGGCAGACCCTATGGCGGAAACGTATTGGTTGCGAGTCAGCTAG
>Ga0255054_10001217_pt1 | contig 15190 bp, 15 predicted proteins | sample JV7_2_23_MG_FD_188634 | JGI IMG/M metagenome (GOLD analysis project Ga0255054, IMG submission 188634) | Seawater microbial communities from Jervis Inlet, British Columbia, Canada - JV7_2_23 | ecosystem: Environmental > Aquatic > Marine > Inlet | place: Canada: British Columbia | collected...
GAATTTGCCCTTCGACCTGGCTCAGGTTTGTTATTTCTATTGTAACCGGATTATGACTCTATCGATTTTTCCAAATTGGCGTTTTTTTCTCAAGGAAAGCCCGAATCCCCCCCTGTGCATCTTCTGCTCCCAGGTTCATGGTAATCGTGTGTTTGGCATAATGCATGGCATTGTTATCGGGCTGGTCAACCTGGGCATAGAACCCCTGCTTTCCAATCGCCAGAACAAATCGGCTGGCTTCGGCGATCTCATTGGCCAGTTTATCGGTTTCCGCTTCTAATTCTTCCAAAGGCACCACCCGGTTCACCAAACCAAGTTCCTTGACTTCCCGGGCCGGAAAGTAACGACCGGTAAGCAGCATCTCCATGGCCGCCTTGCGTCCGATGGCTCTGGAGACAGCAACACCCGGGGTGGTGCAGAACAATCCTATCTTGACCCCGGGAGTCGCAAATTGGGCCCCTTCCTCCGCCACCACCAGATCGCACCAGGCAGCCAGCTGGCATCCTGCGGCAGTGGCAATTCCCTGCACCTGAGCAATTACCGGTTGAGGCAATTCATGAATCATTTGCATCATACGGGTGCATTGATCAAAAATAGCTTTGTATTCCCTGACACCGCCGTCGACCATTTCCGCCATATAATGACCGGCACAAAAATGGTTGCCGGCCGCACGAATAACCAATACTTTTATCCCTTCATCAGCCGCAACTGTATCTAAGGCATGAATTATTTCGCGGATCATTAATTTTGAAAGCGCATTGATTTTTTCGGGATTATTTAAGGTCAGATAGCCAACCGGTCCCTTGGTGGAATACATAATTTCTTCGTAGGCCATGCTTATTCTCCTTATGTGGGTTCATGGTTCGGAGGTTCACCGTTCCGGGTTAACTGAATTTCTTTAACACCTCAGCGACACTTTAATACAAGAATACGGATTTTGCCTGGTGAGAGCGGCTTCCAGCCGCGAATATCGAAGTAGCACCGTGTTGCAGTCGTTTATCGCGGCTGGAAGCCGCTCCCACCAGGGTAGATAACTCGGCTAAACCAAAAGTGTCGCTGTAACATTAAGCTGTTTTATCTATAGACGGTATCCAATAAGCGTTTACCTGTCAACGACCATCCCGAGCACTACCCGGGATGGCTTGAATTTTCTCGGTTGAAGGAGGAAAAGAATCAGATTAGATCGCACGCATACGTCCTGCGCCTTTTCTTATTTTCCGCATTCCGCATTCCAACTTCCGAATTCCTGACACCCTTTACCATGTAGCTCACTTAAACCTCTGAACCCAGAACCCTGATCCCAGGACCTTAATACCCTGAACCTCTGAACCTTATTCTTTATAAACCTCCGTCTCAGAATGAAACGCCTGCCAGGCAAACCAATATGAGTAGGTGGCAGGAATGGGTTTGCCCTGGGCATCCCTGACGGCGACCACCTCACCATCGGGGTTGACTTCTATTCGAATTGAATGATTACCCACGGTATCCGTAAGGACACCGGGACGCTTGCTCAGCCATTCAAGAGAATAGGCTTTGGTATGATTATCAATTTCAATACCGAGTACACGCTCTTTGGCAGACATGTCTCTGCGCACATCTCCTACCGGAAACATCAGGCCGCCAATACGATAATATCCTTCATAGGGATCAAGGGTATAGTCGCGATGATAACCGGTATCGTCTGAAAGTATCATAGTTTCAGGATTCTTCTTTTTCCAGGTTTTCCACTTTAATCTCCCTGATGGCAGTATTTGCAGCGGATTTCCTACCCGCGGGCCTGAAATAGCCTGTTGCATCAATTGTGACCAGAGGCTCTCGGTCTGGAGATCATATAAAAGCACGTTGCTTTTATACAAACGTCCGGAAACGCCAAAGGTAAGCTTTTCTCCACCCACTTCTCGGGAATACACGACTCCCGTCTGGGTAAGCGGTCAAAAGGTCACCACAATCGGAACACCGTTGATGGTATCGTTGACCACTTCATGCCAGTTTAAAATTTTGATAGGATATGCGCGAGCCTCATTACCAATTCTGACTCCAATGACATCGTCGGTTTCATCCAGAAATCCGGCTTCGGCCGGTCCCACAAAATTAGGCTCCAGAATGGCCGGGATACCGTCTTTGGGAGGCCCCCCCGACAGGATCTCCTGTTGCGGCACAATGGCATTGTCGACCTTAAAACCTGATAAAAATACAAATGCAGCCAGCAATGTTATGATCACGGTTATTTTTTTCATTTTCAACCTCCTAAACCGGGAAATGCCTTGTGAGCTAAAGTGCCTAAAATTGTGGCGTCGCTTCGCTCCGTCTTTATTATAAACGCCTGGTATTTTCAGCATGCAAAACCACTAATCATTAAGTAAATTGAATGGCATACCTTGCTTTTTTCTTTTAAAAAATCGATCGTTCGACCCAGAGGCTCTCGACGGGTAGAATACCTCAATTTTAGGCACTTTAGTGCAATTTAGGCATTTAATATTCAGTTATAATTGGTTTGCTGCAGAGTGATCGGGATGGTTGTGTTGGATAGGAAGATTACGGTGCTATTGCTTTGACAGCCCATTTAAAAATCCGTTGCTTCGAATTTTTAAATGGGCATTGATGGTTTCGAATTGGTGCGAAGAACCTTGAGGCGGATTATCTCAGGATCCGGACCTTCCGTCATCACAAGGCTCGTCCAGGTTATCGAACCGTGAGTGTTCGGCCGTGGTGCTTATCTCACAAGCATCCAGTCCTTCAGCCTGCATGGGTTTACCGCAGCATTCCGGAATATTCGAGTCCTCGGCATTTTGCTCTGTTTTGTTGCCGCAATTCACACATTCGAAAGTTATCTTTTCTGCCATGAATTCCTCCCTTAAATTGATCGGTAATATAAACTTTCCTTCAAAATAAGGGATTGTGGGCAGTATGTCAAGCATGTTCAGCTTACACCGGGCACATAAAATCCTTTTCGCTCATTTAGGGTATAAGCCATCGCACGCGTTTATTCCTGCCGTATGTTTCTCCATCCCAGACCACCATTCAGCATCACCAGAAAGCGTCTATTATTATGTCGCCCTGCCCTTTTTAACATTACAAAAATAATGTGACCGTCTCAGGTGTCAGCGCCGCCACTGGTCGCCGAAACGGCCAGTTTGATCAAAAAAGAGACTGAAATTTCATACAAGGTTCACCCTTCAAGATTGTTGTGCCAATACACTTTGACAATAGGACAACATTGCGCCATATTGCCGGTATTATCCTTGGGCGAAGATCATTTTCCTATATTTGTGAGCCACGACATGAAACTGAAATATAAAATCTTGTTGTTATATATCGGCGTCAGTATTCTCATTTTAGTATCCATTGGAACGCTTCTTTCTTTGAGACTGCAAAAAACGATCTACACGGACATTTATGATAATTTCCAGAATCAGCTGGCCCATATCGATTTTGCCTTATCAAGTGTCATCAAGGGCGTTGAAGGGGACCTGTTGGGCATCGTGGCGGCGGACCAGGTACGATCGAGAGATGACAACGATTTTACCAATTTCACGGCCGCCGACCCGGCGACTTTCCAATACAATATTGGAGAACTGGAACAAAAGATAATTAACATCTTCAACGATTACCGCATAACTCACGATTATGTAAATTCCGTTTATATGGGACGGGAAAACGGCGGTTTTGTTAGGTCCCACAAAAGAAACCGCTCGACGAAATACGATCCGAGGCTCAGACCCTGGTATGTGCTGGGCAAAGAAAACCCGGGGAAAGTGATGATAACCGACCCGTACCGCTCGGTCACCTCGCCCGATATCAATATCGGCACTGTAACCGCCTTGCTCGATCAGCAGGATAAGGTTTATGGCGTCGTGGGATTAGACATCACCCTGGCCAGTCTGACTGCTTACATAGAAAATGTCAAAGTCGGCCACAACGGGTACATGGTGCTGCTGGATCACAACGGTACCGTGCTTGCCGGCCGTGACCAAGAAACACTTTTCAAAAACATTCGCAATCTCTACGGCAACGATCTGCAAGGAATTTTCCAAACCAACCGGGGCCATGCGACATTCACCAGCTATTCGGAGAAAAAATATTTTGTTCATTATACATCCCCAAAGCTGAACTGGAAACTCGCAATGGTCATTCCGGTCCATGAAATCGACAGTGAGGTTATGGGCGCTGTCACTCCGATTATATGGACACTTTGTGCCGGACTCCTGATGCTCAGTGTCCTGACCATGCTCGGATTGCAGCGTTTTGTGATCAAACCTGTGAAAAAACTTGATAAAGGAACCGACCTGATCACCCGTACCGGCAGGCTGGATCATCGCATCGAAATTCAATCCGGCGACGAGCTCGGACATCTGGCCCGATCGTTTAATGAAATGATGGGCAACATTCAGCAGTCGGATGCAGCCCTGAAAGCATCGGAAAAGGAAATAAAGAAACATCGAGACCATCTGGAAGACCTGGTGGAAGAACGCACGGCGGAACTGGTGGAAGCTAAAAAGGTTGCCGATGAAGCCAATAAGGCTAAAAGCGATTTTCTGGCCAACATGAGTCACGAAATCCGGACCCCCATGAACGCGATTATCGGAATGTCCCATCTGGCTCTTAAGACGGAGATGACCTCTAAACAGGAAGACTACATTCAAAAAATCCAGTCCGGGGCCAATTCCCTGCTCCGGATCATCAACGATATCCTGGATTTTTCCAAAATTGAAGCCGGAAAGCTCGACATTGAATCCATCGAGTTTCACCTGGAAGATGTTCTGGAAAACCTGGCCAATCTGGTACCCATCAAAGCCCGGGAAAAGAACCTGGAAATTCTTTTCGACACGGCCTCGGATGTCCCCATGTCCCTGGTGGGCGACCCTTTGCGTCTGGGCCAGATATTGCTCAATCTCACAAACAACGCCATTAAGTTCACCGACCACGGAGAGATAGTAGTGTCTACGAAACTGGTGAGCAAAACCGAAGACCAGGCGACTCTCAGCTTTGACGTACGTGATACCGGCATCGGCATGACGGCCGAACAGGCCGCCAAACTGTTTCAACCATTTACCCAGGCCGACACTTCCACCACCCGCAAATACGGTGGCACAGGATTGGGATTGACCATCAGCAAACGACTTGTTGAGATGATGGATGGGCAAATCGGTGTGGACAGCGAACCCGGCAAAGGAAGCACCTTTCATTTTACTGCTGATTTTAAACTGGCTTCCCAGGAGATGGAAAAACGAAGCCGGCAGGTTGGTGACCTGAAAGGCATGCGTGTCCTGGTGGTGGACGACAGCACTACCTCGCAAAATATATTCAAGGAAACCCTTGAATCCTTCTCCTTCGAGGTTGCCGTCGCTGACTCCGGGGAAAAGGCCCTGGCGGAGTTTAAAAAAGCGGCCGATCGGGGACAATCCTACAATCTGATCATCATGGACTGGAAAATGCCCGGAATGGACGGCATTGAAACATCCCGCAAAATTAAGGAAATGTCCAATTCAACCCCCGGGCCCAATATCATTATGGCCACCGCCTACGGCCGGCAGGAGGTGATGAAGCAGGCCAGCGATGTGGGTCTGAATGGTTTTCTCATTAAACCGGTGAACGCTTCGGTGATGTTTAATACCATCATGGAAGTTTTTGACAAAGACGTGGACCGCGGTCCACGCATCCGGGCCAGGCAGGAACCTGAAAAGGACGCTTTGGAAACAATCAAGGGCGCAAGCGTACTGGTGGTGGAAGACAATGAAATCAACCAGCAGGTAGCGTTGGAGATTCTCACAGGCGCCGGCCTGAAAGTAACTCTGGCGAATAACGGTCAGGAGGCGGTGGACGCCGTCCGGCAAAATAAGTTTGATGCCGTATTGATGGATATCCAGATGCCGGTCATGGACGGGTATACCGCTACGCTGCGAATTCGGAAGTGGGAAGGCGGAATGCGGAAGGCGGAAGTCGGAATGGGGAATTGGGAAATGGGAATGCTGAAGTCGGAAACAGAGGGCAGAGGTCAGAAGTCAGAAGACAGAGGAATGAAGCAAGAGGACAGTCAAGAGGGCATAGAAACAAGATGGCAAAAAGCAGGAGTCGAAAATAAAATAGGAGAGAAATCAGATTTAAAATCCGCATTCCGCATTCCGCATTCCGCATTCAATCGTCTGCCTACTATCGCCATGACCGCCCATGCCATGACCGGTGACCGTGAGAAAAGCATACAGGCCGGCATGAATGACCACGTGGCCAAACCCATCGATCCGGAAGCGCTTTTCACCACCCTGCAAAAATGGATTCGTCCGTCACCGGATCAAGGAGCTGCCCGATTAGCAGGAATTGAAACCGCCGGCACCGGCAACGGAGCCGTTTCGGATGACGCTTTGTCGGTAGAACAGGTTACAACCGATGATGATCTTCCGGACGCTTTGCCGGGTTTTGATATTGGGCAAGGTTTGAAACGACTGCAGGGAAACCGCAAGCTTTACCGGAAGCTGCTGCTGGATTTTGCTTCCAAATATGGTGATACCGCCGATGAGATTCATCAAGCACTGACCGCTGATGACATCAACCAGGTCCACAGTCTGGTACACAACATCAAAGGTCTTGCAGGCAACCTCTCGGCGACTAGGCTGCAGACGACCGCCACGGAAATGGACGGCCTGGTTAAACAAATTCTCTCCGGCCATGACCCGGATGCGGATCAAATGGATTTGAAATTTTCTGAATTGAAGGCATCTCTTATCGAGGCACGGGCGTCATGTCAGACCCTGAAACCGAACGCCGAAAATCTGACAACCCGGCCAACAGAGGAAACGGTTGCTGCCATGCCTGGCGAATTGGCCGGGGAAACTGCCGAACGAATGCGAAACGCAGTTGATGTGGGAGATATAACCGATCTCAAAGCCATCGCAGAAGACCTGAGAACCGGTTCCGGCGCCTATGGAAGTTTCGGCGATAGAATCCTCCGCTTGGCGGAAGACTTTGATTTTGACGGGATTATAAAACTTGCCGACGAACTGGAGGCACGGACAACGAGCTGATACCCTAATTACTCCGCCCTGGAAAATAGCACATTTAGGGTTGCAAATTGTTCTTTAAAAACTGAAGTAAGTTGTTAGATCGAAGGTCCGGCGGATTAATTATTTTATGCTGCGCATTTTTTTATGTTTTTTTTGACTTTTTAATTTCATCTTCATTCCTTCATTCGATCCGCCGCAGGCGGATCACTCGACATCCGCCATTTGCTAGCCTCCGATGATCCCCACCACCGCTCCCGTCATACATGTGGCCAGGGTGCCGGCCACGATGGATTTAAATCCTAATTCAACAATCTCATTTCTGCGTGTCGGGGCTATCGTTCCCATGCCGCCGATCATAATCCCCAGACTTCCGGGATTGGCAAAACCGCACATAGCATAAGTCATAATCAATATGCTTCTAGGGCTTAATGTCCCGGGAGCCAAACGGCTCAAGTCCAGATAGGCCAGAAATTCATTGAGGATGGTTTTGGTCCCCATCAGTGATCCGGCTGCTGTGGTCTCTTGCCAGGGAACTCCCATCAACCATACAACCGGCGCCATGATGATCCCCATCATACGTTGCAGCGTAATTTTTTGACCGCCTATCTCCGGGAAAAGCCCCAGGATTAAATTCACCAGATATACCAGCGCAACCAGGACCACCAGCATGGCGACGATGTTGATCAGCAGTTCGACACCTTGCAGCGTACCCCTGGTTACGGCGTCCATGGATCCGGATGCTTTCTCAGGTGCGGTTAACTCACCGGATGTCAACTTGCCGGTTTCCGGTACCATCAGTTTGGATATCGTAATAGCCGCCGGCACACTGATAATGGAAGCCGTCAGGATATGTCCCATTATATCCGGGATCGTTTTGGAAAGAATACTGGCATACAGCACCATGACCGTACCGGCAATGGTTGCCATCCCACAGGTCATCAGGGTGAAAATTTCACTGCGGGTCATATCTTTGAGATAGGGTCGAATAAAAAGCGGCGATTCGACCATTCCAACAAAGATATTGGCGGAAACGCCCAATCCCTCGGTTCCCCCAAGACCCATGGTCCTTTGCAAGGCCCATGAAAATCCCTTTACCACCACCGGTAGAATTTTCCAGTAAAACAGCAACGCGGACAGGGCGCTCATAAGCAGGACAAGGGGAAGTGCTTTAAATGCAAGGATAAAGCTTGCCCCTGGATATTTTTCATTAAATGGAAGCTCGCCACCCCCCAAATATCCGAACACAAACGAGGTCCCTGCCGTGGTTGCTTCTTCCAGGGACAGCACCCCCCGATTCAACAAAAGAAAAAAATCTCTGAACAGGGGCAGTTTTAACAAGATGAGCCCGACCAGCAACTGAAGGATAAGGCCGGTGACGGCAACTTTCAATTTGACTTGCTTACGGTTTTCGCTCATTGACCATGCAATGACCGCGAAAACAATCAACCCGGCGATACTTTGGAAGATCATTTTTTTATCCTCCATTAGATTAACATCTTAGTTGTAAATTTTTTGCCCTCCCGAGGCGGATCTACGACATTTTGTGGCAAGAACTTTTTGTGTAAAAATCAAGTTACCAGAAGAAATGCCTAAAAACAGAATGCCTAAATTGCGCTAAAGTGCCTAATCCCCCGTAAGCGGACTATCGATTTTATTAAAAGAAAAATGCAAGGTATGCGATTATATTCATTTACTGATTTCTGGTTTTGCATGCTGAAAATACCAGGCGTTTATAATAAAGACGGAGCGAAGCGACACCATCATTCGTCAATAGTCATTTTCTTTGTTCCGGTTTATTCAGGTTAGGGTTTTACATATCAGAAGCCAATTCTATTGTCCATTTAGAACTATTTTCCTTTACTGCGAACCAGTCTTACTGTTAATACAGCAAGAAAAGTCTTTATTCTGTTAGCTCTTCTGAGGAGTCATTATCATGCCTACCCTGCTAAAATATATTCTCTGGCCCGTGATCCTGTATGTGTCTTACTGCGGTTTTCTTTTTCTCCTGCAGCGCCAGATCATGTTTCCCCGTAACCAGATACCTCAACCGCTCCAAAGCGAACAAAAAATTGCCGGGTTGGAAAAAATCTGGCTGGCTACTGATAGCGGAAAGGTTGAAGCCTGGTTTTTGCCGCCGGTTGATCCCCAAACGAAAATGCCGGCGGCGGCAGTAATTTTTGGTCACGGAAACGGAGAATTAATCGACTTCTGGCCTGATGAACTTGAAAGATTCACCCGCCTTGGAATTGCCGTCCTGCTTGTGGAATATCCCGGATACGGCCGCTCGGCAGGAAATCCTTCGGAAACGAGTATCACCCGGACGTTTGTTGCTGCCTATGACGCGCTGACATCACGGAAAGATATAGATCCTTCGCGCATAATACTTTTCGGTCGGTCGATGGGCGGTGGTGCTGTCTGTGCCCTGGCCCGCCAGAGGCCTTCAGCGGTGATGATTCTGATGTCGACATTTACCAGTGCGAAATCTTTGGCTAAAAAATTTCTGTTTCCGCCATTTCTTGTACGGGATCCGTTTAACAATCTTGTGGTAGTCAAAAGCTATCGCAAGCCGGTGTTGATCATACACGGCCGGCATGACAGCATCATACCGTTTTCCCACGGATCCGCTCTTTATCAAGCAGCAAATAATGGAAAAATGATTGCCTACGGTGCCGGTCACAACGATTGCCCGCCCGATTGGAATGTTTTCTGGCAGGATATGGAAGGCTTTCTGCGCGAGAATGGTTTACTTAAAAAAAAATGAACATCGAACACTGAAAGGATGAACACCCGCCTGCCATGCATATTGCGTTGATTTGGCGTAATCATTGAGTTATGAATCAAATGGTTAAATTTGCCTCGCACCGGTTTAAAGGCATTGCGGGCAGGTCGAATATCGAATAATGAATGTCGAATCCTCCAGAGGCGGACAGAGTGTCGAAGTAATGAATTCTGCCTGTCGTGAGCTTCTGTGTCGAACGGTCTATTTTAAAAAAGACTGAGCAAAGCGATTCCACCCTTCGACATTCTGCGGTTCGATATTCGACATTCTGCGGTTTGCTGTTCCAACTATGTGTAGTTTCATACCCTGAGGTTCAGGGTTCACGTCAAACCCGAATTGTTAATCCTTTACCTCCTATATCACCAAGGGCGGATGTTTCAAGCCGCCCTTTTTTTACTGGTATTGACCTTCTGTCAGGCAATTGATATCACTAAAATTATGATTGCGGATTTTTCATTCGGCAGAATTGTCGCTAACGGTCAAACTTGTAACAATGATATCAAAATAGTCCAGGGCACTCTGGTACCTGACTGGTGGCGCAAAAGCGGCCACAACGTCGAAATTGAAGATTTGCAGGATGCTTTGGACGCTGATCCGGAATTTATCGTGATCGGCAAGGGACAGCCCGGATATATGCGAATAACAGACTCACTGAGGGAACACCTTTCCGAAAAGAACGTAAAGCTTATCGAAGAGCCGACCCCCAAGGCGATTGAGACCTTCAACCGATTGTTAAAAAAAGGGAGACGGGTAGCGGGTGGTTTTCATGTCGGGTGCTAACGATTAAGTGTTCAGGTGTCAGGTGTCGGGTTTCAGGCCGCTTCAACGACAAAGCAGCATCCTATGGATATCGAATACCTTGATTGCGGTATAAGTATCCATGTCAGATCAATCATTTTTCAGTGCTGACACCTGACACCTGAAACCATAAAAAAACACGTCTTGAGATCATTAATGAGTTGATGATCACAAATCGAATGAAAGGATTCAAGGAGATGCTCTCCCGGTTCAACAACGAGGTTTTGTCTTATGGTCCGACTGCGGTGCTGCCGCAGAATTTGAACAGCACCTGGATTAAAAAACTGCAGAAGATGACCGATGACTTTCTCGACAGCAACTTTACCCTGCATGAATGCAAAGATCCCCGGGATATCGGCGATCCGGTCTTAATGGCTTGCGTCTACGAAATTTTAAGATTTCAACAGGGAGATAGTGCTGATGTATCTCCTGAAAACATGGCCGAAAAAATGGCGATCTATTCACTATCGATTATGATGGAATCCGTTAACAGAGAGTCAAATATTGAATTGGAACCACCGGATCTCGATAATGTTTTGTCGATGGACAGAATCGTTGCCTATAAAGATAAGAACCCTGAATTTGTCAAAATACTGGAAAAAGCCTGCATCATAAGAAACTAAGAGAAGGGCTGGTTCCGGAACATCAAGGAAAAGCTGCTTTAAGCCAAAGCCTTATAAGTATCAGGTTTTACACTTAAGTGCTTTGGGGTAAATTCTTGACAATGATAACAACTTCAAGTAAATACATAGAAAACTCTTGACCAAACGTCTCGTGTTGCCTGGAAGCGGAACGTTGAACCTCATCTCTTTCTATCTGCTGGCCTCATTCAGAACTTCATTCTGATAAATAAATATAAATCGGCTATTCACAAACCCCGCGATGGAGGATCCTCATGTCGATCTTCGAGAGCGAAATGCGCTTCGCGCGCCATGGTGTGAAGCCTGAATCTCCGGCGCGGATGACGCTTGCCCAACCCACCTCGCGTTTCGCGCCCACCAGGCTGGTGAAACTCTGCTACACGCTCGTACATGCCGCCGAGGCGGTGGGGATCCGAGATCTTGCCGACGGCGAGTTTCAGCCAACCGACACGACGCTCGAGGAGGGAATCGAGCGGCAGCTCAACTATCTTCTCGATCAGGTAGGTTGCAACCATCCCGGATTTCGCTTGCTGGAGATCGGCTGCGGTTACGGACACCTGTTGAGACTATCACGGCAGCGGGGTGCCCGTGCGGTGGGCGTCAATGTTTCGCCGGAGCAAGTGAAGTATTGCAACGACAACGGCTTGCAGGTGTACTGCTGCACGTATCGAGACCTTCTGGAAGCGACCCGGTGGCACGGACAATTCGACGGTGTGATTGCGAATGGGTCTCTGGAGCATTGGGTGCAGCCTGAGGATGTTCAAGCCGACAGGATGAAGCCGATTTACCATGAATCTTTTGCCATCGCTCACAAAGTGCTCGACCCCAGCGCGCTCGAGGCTCGCTACGTGACGACAGCAATTCATGTCAAACGCGAGGTCAGGCCGAAATATCTGCTGACCCCGTGGTATCGCCAACCACGCGGTTCGGATCGCCGGCACTTCAGCCTGCTACACAACTGGATGGGCGGATACTATCCAGTTGACGGACAGTTGGAAGAGTGTGCTAAACCCTATTTCTCGCTGCAAGCGGAAATGGACGGATCATTGGGCTATGAGATCGCCAACGATTATCGGATGGATAGGATGCTTCGCGGCCTGTACACCAATCCCAAGTTGGTCTGGCGCATCGCTCGCTGTCTGCTCCGCCACCCTCTTGTCACCAGCACCATGATTGAGTGCTATTTCATTGAGAAGTCCTGGGACTGGCAATTTCAGGGTGAGGACGCGCCGATGAAGCTCTTGCGCCACACATGGAGGCGCCAAACAACGTGACGCCGTTGATTCCCCGTTACATCTGCTATTTATGAAAAGTTTTGTAATCTCGAAAAACCTGAGATATGCATTTGGTATAATATTTTCAGTATGTTGAGGTAATCGCCAGAGTACATCAAGGCTTGGGTCTTTCAAATCCAGGCTTAAAAGAATTAGATATCACAAAGCGTGCCCGAAAGGGACGGGGAACTGAAAAAATATCCCCAAGCGATTCGCTACATGCAGACCTATCTCAACCTTGCCCCCCAAGCGCCCAATGTGAGAGCGACACAGGATCAGATCTATAAATGGGAGTTCATGATGGAGAGAGGAGGATAAGAGGTGATAAGGAAATTGGTAACATCTTTCACGCTTTTTGTTGCCGTCTTTTTCTGTATCGGCAGCGCCCACGCGCAGATGATGGAGGTCGAAAGGGGCAACTGGCTTCTTGGTGTGATCTTCAAACTGGAAAGAATGAGAGATAACGCTACAGCCGATATTCAAAGATATCTTAAGTCTATTTTAATACCGAGTCCATCTCCGATTTGATACCCTCTGCGAGCCAAGATCTGATTAGTGTTTGGTAGGGAATAGACTTCATAGTGGAAAGTTTTTTAATCGCCTTAACCTGAAGTGGATCAACCTTGATCGTGATGTTTTTGAGCTTTCTTTTACGCTTGCCTGAAACAATATCCTCACGCAGGTGTTCGTCTAAAACCAGATCGACCGGTTCATCTGTAATTTCATCCAGTATGTCACGGTCATCATAATATCGGCTCCAACTTTTTAATTTCGGTGCCTGTTTTTTCATCATTTATTTCCTTTGCTTTTTATAATAGCGAAGCTCCGCTCGACTCATATCCCACCCGGTTATGAGACGGGCGATAGCTTTGGGCTTCAACTCAAAGATAATAATAAGATATCGACCTTCGAAAGTCGGACCAAAAGCCGCATAGTGGCCCTCTTTTGTTTTTTTGAAAAAAGGTTTATTGGCAAATACGTCTTCAGCCTCTTCGGGCTCGATCCCGTGACCAAACTGGAGGTGGAGTGTGTTTCCCTCATCCCATTCAAAGTCAACTATTCTCAAAGCTGTTCTCCCACATAAAAAGTCATACATAATATGACCTTTTTCATTTATTTTGTCAAGATAATGGGAGTTTTTTTATTTATAGCGGATGCGGGAGGCTGTGAATAAGGCCACTTTTTCTTGGTAAAAATTAAAAAAGAGACACCGTATTAATTCAATTGACCATGAGGTAAATTGATAAAAGGGCTTGGCCAATCAAAACCAATCTTGTTGGTACCATTATTTAGGGTCGCATTCGAGTGGCTTTAAAACCAACCCATAAAAAAGGCTTACAAATTGAAATTTGTAAACCTCTAAAATTACTGGTGCGCCAGGCAGGATTTGAACCTGCGACCTACGGATTCGTAGTCACACGCCCTACCCTCTCCCAACCTCCTGAAGTTCTAATAAAAACAAATGGTTGCCATTTATTGCTGGTGTAACCGGATTGCTTCAAAATAATGGGATGCGCCGAGCGTATGGCACATATTGGCGCACGGTGACCACCAATAAAAGAAGGATCCACCTAATTTTTATTAAAGTTTTTTGATAATATTCCGATTAATACCTTGACAACACGTACCAGAATAGGTACATTATTGCCGTGGGGAAAAATGGGAAACATATCTATGTATTCTTTTACGCAAATGACCGTGGAAAAATGCCAGTTAAACAATGGCTATTAAATTTTTCCAAAAAGGACAAGAAAATAATTGGGGAGGATATTAAAACTGTTGAGTTTAGTTGGCCAATTGGAATGCCGACTGTAAGGCCGATGGGCAATAAACTATATGAAGTTAGATCAACATTATCAGATAAATCCGAAGCCAGAATCATCTTTACAATATATAAAAGTAGTATGGTGTTACTTCATGGATTTATCAAAACAGACAGAAAAACGCCACTAAAAGAATTGAGACTATCTAACGAAAGATTAAAAAAATTCAACAAAATTAAATAGGTGGTGATTGAAATGAAACATAAAAATATAGGAGAAAGCTTTGATAGCTTTTTAGACGAAGAGGGTATTTTAGAACCAGTTGAAGAGGTTGCTATCAAACGAGTAATTGCACTCCAAATTGAACAAGAAATAGATAAAAGAAAGCTCACCAAAACGAGATTGGCAAAAGAAATGAAAACAAGCCGTTCTTCTTTAAATCGATTGTTAGACCCCCAAAACGATTCGGTTACGCTTGAAACCATTAAAAAAGCGGCTAACTTTCTTGGAAAAAGAGTTACTCTTCAATTAATTTAGGTTCTGTAATAAACTCTAATTTATAAAACTAAAAAGCCCGATCTTAATATGTCGGGTTTTTTTGTTCCCCTATGTTAAATTTTTTAATATAGGGTCATCCCTTTTCTAGCGGTTCTAGTTTTCCTTTTTACATACTCGCATGTATCATCCAATAAAAAAATGTAAAAAGTATTGACAATGCTTTAAAAGCTGTTATGTTTGGTTCAGCACCAAACCTAATTAGAGAGGGTCGATGGAAATGAATTATTACACAACTTTTGATGTGTCCAGAATTTTAAAGATTGACCGAACCCGACTTCAGGAATGGATTGATCGGCGTTATATCATTCCCGATACTCCGGCAGCTGGTCGAGGGACGAAAGCCCTATTCACGACTGATCAATTATATCGGGTTAAGTTA
>Ga0255054_10001218_pt1 | contig 15186 bp, 15 predicted proteins | sample JV7_2_23_MG_FD_188634 | JGI IMG/M metagenome (GOLD analysis project Ga0255054, IMG submission 188634) | Seawater microbial communities from Jervis Inlet, British Columbia, Canada - JV7_2_23 | ecosystem: Environmental > Aquatic > Marine > Inlet | place: Canada: British Columbia | collected...
GGGAAAGGGCCTGGGCCCACCGACGTTTCAGGACGGACCCTACACCCAACCAGACAAGCACGACCGCCAGGGAGGCGAAAAACGCCACCAAGTAGAGGACCGTCCCAGGCGCCCCCATGGCGCTCCCTTGGTCGAGTCCCGGGGGTTGGACGGTGGGAATCAACACCTGAAAAAGGGCCATCAAGCCGAAAACCCCGCCAAGGGCGATCTGAACTAATCCGAAGAAAACCAGACCCCACCTTACGATCCTTCATGTTCGCATCGTCCGCTGGGAGCGCACCCTGGGATGGATCAGACATGATGATTCTCCTCTTACCGGAACTCCTGCTCTCAACCCCTCAACCGTCCTCACTGAGGAGACGTCTGAGGAATGCAGTGGCTGACTCGTCGTCCCACGCCCGCGCCCCCGTCTCCTTGAAGACGATGGTCCCCTCGGAGTCGATGATGAAGGTCGTCGGGATTGCCCTGGATTGGAGGTCGACGGGGAGCTTTCCGGTCCTGATGTAGAAGGGCATGTCGTACCCTTCCTTCTCCAGGAAAACCTGGACCGTCTCGGAATCCTCTTTTGACACGAGGAGGAAGGTGACACCCTCGGGCTTCAGGGAGTCATGGAGGGCCTGAAGGTTCGGGAGTTCCCTCTTGCATGGCCCACACCAGGTAGCCCAGAAGTTCAGGAATACAACCTGGCCCCGGAACTCGCCGAAGGGCAGCGGCTCTCCATCGAGAGTCTGCAAGGTCCAATCCCAGTCGGCCTCGCCATAGGCGGTGAGAGACTGGTCGGATGAGGGAAACTCAGGCACGCGGAGTGTGGATCCTCCCTCGGAAGCCTCGGTCAGCCTGTCCATATTTCGGCTGGCCCAATACCCGAACCCGAGGGTTACACCCACCAACAGTAGAACGCTCAGGAGACACCCGGTGCCCACGCCCGCGAAGAAGTACCGGTTCAGGAACTTCACGGCAGTCCTCCCCTGTGAGGGTTCTGAACCATCAGTGTCGAAATGAAGAGGTGCCCTTAACCTAGTTACTGACCTCCGTTGATGCCACGGAAACGCTTCGACTCTTCAAAAGCGGCTGGGGAGAGCCATCCTTCGGCCGCATCGGAGACGATGACGATGGGGCCCTCCTGGATGACAGGGGAATACACAGGGGGAAGTCCTGTGTCTCCCGGGAGCCTGAGGTGGCGGGCCGACACAAGGTCGATCCGTCCGCTGATATTCATGACCTCCTGCGTGTCGCTGCGCCACACGGTGCCGCCGAAAAGGATGGGGATAACGGTACCGTTCACGAATGGAATGGGCACACCCACACTGATGTTTCCTGAGCACTGGGCCTCGGCGACCAAGTCGCTCTCAAAGACCCTTCCGTCACTGTCCTTGAAGGAGACGTTGACCTCAGGGCCAAACTGGCCGAGGTCGCGGCTGCAGGTGTATGGCCATACGCCGTTGGCGCTAACGTCCGGGATATGAAGCGCAAGTTGAAGGGTGTCCTCACCAATCAGGAATCCGTCATCCCCCCACCGGGTCCAACCCCGATTGGCCTCCGCCCCCACCTTCACCTGGAAGGTGTGGGGGGCCACTTGGTAGTTGTACACCCCGGAATAGGAGATCTCGGTGCCCGCGCCATTGAAGCCGCGGAATTGTAGGAAGATGCCATCGCTGCTGGGGGGGCGCTCCACGTCGACGCCGAAGGGAGCCCAGAACGGGGCCGCGGTCAGGTCACCGGCCCCAGCCGAGATCGTCCAGTAGACACATGCGTCGGGGTCGGCCCCCGTAGGAGTTATGCCACATGAGGAGGCGGGAAAGAGCGTATCGATGGCGGTGGTGGTGACGCCCGCGACCCTCTCCACGACCCATGCCGCGACCGCCGGATTGGCGTCTTTGATTTCGAAGCCTATGCCGCGGTTGTTGATCAACGAGGTGGTTGGCGGAGAGAGAGAAATACTCGTGAGTTCCCTCTCGACCGTGACCACCAAAGATGTCGAGATCCGGATTTCATCGATATTCACGGAGGCGGTGAGAGTCGAAACTCCCGCCTCGCCGATTCCAGGGTGAAATCCCGAGACTGGAGCCATCATCCCCCGGCTGGAAGGAATCCCGCCCACGGAAACCGTTCCGAACCCTAGATTCAACACAATCCCCTCGGACGAGGACATGTTTACCAAAACCCGGGGGAGTTCGTCCCCGTTGTTGTCGAATGCCTGGACGTCGAAGCTGAACGCTTTTCCGATCTCCGGGTAAACGGTCACGGCAGATCCCGCCTGGGCGACGTTGCCGAGTCTGGGTGTGATACGGATCTCGGCAATGTGAGTGGAGACTGCCCGGGTACCCTCAAACGTGGACATACCGGAACATGTCTCGCCGTCCACCGTGTAGCTCCAATTGGAGCGGCCAGCCCATTTGTCGCCGCCCGGAGAGATGGTCACGAGGAGGTCCAGTTGTGTGGTGCCATCCCCGTCCTCGAAGGAGCCGTTCCATCTCAACACGCTTCCATCCACCGTCCCGAGAAAGTCCTCGCCGGCGAAAGTGACGGTGACGGAAGACCCGCTTTGGGCAATGGAGATGGGCCACGGCTTTGCTGCGCCAAGGAGGTTCTCACATTCATCCTTGATCACCGTCTCCTCCACCCACCATTCGCCGGCGATGTTCTCGACACGGCCGCCGCGGATTCCGAAGGTGCTGAAGGAGGAAATCTGTGCCTTCACGGTCTTGGCCACGGTGTCCACTTCGACCCAAGCCACCTCATCCCACGATGAGCCTGACGCCTTATACAGGCCCAGCGAGACTTCGGTAAGGCCTGCCGGGATGTTCGCGCCATCGTACGCAATGGTCAGCTCCACCGGTTCGGCGAACGTGGTCCCGTCGGGTCCAAACTCGAAGGTGGTTTCCGTGACCAACCCATTTGAGTTGGGTACCTGGGACGTCTCATCCACGGTGATCCCCACGCTGCTGTTCACGGCCCCCGCCGGGAAGGTCAGGACCACGGCCCCTCCGGCTGCGGTAAGGGTGCCACCCGAACTCGTGATCGTCCCAACGACCGTAGGCTGGTTGCCGTTGTTACCTCCGGGATTGTTGGTGCCTGGGTCCGTAGGTCCGATGTTCCCACCCGGTTCTGAACCGCCACAGGCGTAAAGAGTCAAGAGGCAAAGGGTGAGGACACAGCGGTTCATGGCGCCAAGGGTTTGGGACACAGAGATCTCACGTTTTTGGGAGTGGTTTTCTCAGTTGGGCGAGGTGAAGTACCGAAACGAGGCGGAAGAGTTCCGGGCAGAGACGCACGGGAAGTTCCTGAAGGAGACACATTGGAGAGGAGAGCCCCCCCGATCCCTTGCACCCAGTGGGGCCCTTCGACTACCTATCCCTCCTGATCTCTTTCCGGGTCCCGTTTCATTGAGGAGGTTTCGCATGGTGAGTCACATCCGCGGGTTTGGTGTCCTTGCGGCGGCCCTGGCTATTTCGGTGGCTTTCTTTGTGGCCCCGCCCCTCCAAGCCCAGGAGTTCACCATCCGGGAGATCCTCTCGGCGCCCATGCCGTCTGGCCTCGTGGCTTCCCCGTCTGGGGGCGTCGTGGCGTGGGTTCAGACTGAAGAAGGCGTTCGAAACCTCTTCGTCGCCACGGCACCGGACTACCAGGGTCGGCAACTCACCTCCTACACCGAGGATGACGGTCATGGATTGGGAGGACTTCAGTTCACGGCGGACGGGGCCTCCCTCGTCTATTCCCGAGGTGGTGATCCCAACCGTCAGGGTCAGTTCCCGAATCCTCGGAGCTTCGTGGAGGGCGCGGACCTGGCCTCCTACATCGTCCCAGTGACGGGCGGGGAGCCTAGAAAGCTCCCGAACAGCCGCAGCCCGGTCCTGGATCCTGACGGCACGACAGCCATCTACTCCAGCGATGGGGCTGTCCACCGGATACGCCTGGATGGAGAAGAAGAGCCGGAGAAGCTTTTCGAGGTCAGAAACGGCGCGGGCTCCCTGGCCTTTTCCCCCGACGGCTCGAAAATCGCCTTCGTTAGCCAAAGGGGCGGGCACAGCTTCGTGGGGGTTTGGGCGGAGGGCGAGGACACCGTGCGGTGGATGAGTCCGGGCCTCTGGTCAGATGGCATGCCTGTCTGGTCGCCTGACGGGACGCATATCGCCTTCGGTCGGACCATGAACCTTCCGGGGCTCTGGCCCTTCATGCCGGTTCGGGAGACAGTCCCGTTCTCCATCCGAGTTGCTGATGTCGCCAGCGGGGAAAGCCGTGAAATCTTCAGAGCCGACGAAGGGATGGGAAGCGCTTTTCACGGCTGGAATTCTGAGAGCCAGATCTATTGGGCCGACGGCGACCATATCGTGTTCCCATGGGAGAAGAACGGCTGGCTGAATCTGTGGTCGGCGCCTACTGCAGGGGGTGATCCAGTGCCCCTTACACCCGGGGAGTTCGAGGTCCAGTTCGGCGCCGTCTCGCCGGATCGGAGCGAGATTATCTACGACTCGAACCAGGACGATATCGACAGAAAGCACCTTTGGCGGGTTCCCGTTGACGGCACCCGGCCTCCTCAGCGGATTACCTGGGGAAGCGGAATCGAGTGGGCGCCGGTGATGACTACCGAAGGTGACCTCGCCTTCCTGGCCTCCGATGGGCTCACGCCGGCCCACGCCGAGATCATGGCCGGTGACGCAGGGCGCCGAGCCCTCCTGGCCGACTGGATGCCTGACGAATTCCCCCAGGGCGAGCTGGTGCAGCCCCAGCAGATCGTCTTCACCGCTTCCGATGGCCTCATGATTCACGGCCAGCTCTTCCTCCCCAAAGACCTTTCCACCGAGGATCCGCGTCCGGCCGTCATTTTCTTTCACGGGGGATCAAGGCGGCAGATGCTCCTAGGTTTCCACCATAGCGGCTACTACCACAACGCCTATGCCCTGAACCAGTACCTAGCCAGCAAAGGGTACGTTGTGCTTACGGTCAACTACCGCTCCGGGATCGGGTACGGCCTCGATTTTCGGGAAGCCCTTGACTACGGGGCCACCGGAGCGAGCGAGTTCAACGACGTCATGGGGGCAGGTGCCTACCTTCGAAGCCGGCCGGACGTGGATCCAGAACGGATTGGCCTTTGGGGAGGCTCCTACGGGGGCTATCTCACGGCCCTCGGCTTGGCCCGGGCTTCGGACATGTTCGCCGCCGGAGTGGATCTCCATGGCGTGCATGACTGGAATGTGGTCATCAACGGCTTCCGTCCCGATTACGACCGGGGTCAGTGGGAGGAGTTTTCCGAGCTGGCGTTCGAGTCTTCCCCGATGGCCGATCTGGAATCTTGGCGTTCGCCGGTTCTTCTGATCCACGGGGATGACGACCGAAACGTACCCTTCAGCGAGTCCGTTGAACTGGCGTACCATCTATCCAGGCTTGGCGTTTACTTCGAGGAGCTTGTGTTCCCCGACGAGGTCCACGGCTTCCTGCTCCATTCCAATTGGGTGGCGGCGTTTCAAGCTGCGGACGACTTCTTCCAGCGGATGCTCATGGAGAGCCAAGCGGCGGACCACCGCCGGGGGGGCAGGTAGGGGGCGCTAGGGTAGAAGATGCTTGGTGAGCCGGGAGGTCGCGTAGAGGCCAGCACCCATCCCGATTACGCTGACTATGTAGCCGGCGAACACGGAGATCCAAGCGCCGAGTGCCCAACCGAGCCAACCTCCGGCGGACATCCCGATCAGGTTGAGGATTCCTTTCATGGGCTTACTGCTCTATGTAGCCCCCAACGTCTGGAACCCCCAAGGGATCCTGACCGAACCGATTAGGCCCCCGGGTACCGCGCCCAAAAAGGAGAACCAAACCGAGATAGATGTTGTAGAGAGGGACCATGAAGAGCAGCCAATGCCATCCGGGCCTGTCCAGGTCATGCAGCCGTTTTACGGTAACCGCCATCGCCGCCCAGACCCCACCTAAAATCACGCCGAGAATCGGGAGAACTAGGAGTGGGGTCCCAAGAATCCCACCCACGGACAGGAGCACGATGATCAGGCCCAAAATGACCAGGTCATCCAAGAGGATGTGCAGGAAATACCACCCACGATTCACACGTCCCTCGAAGCTGAAGAGTTCGATGAGCGGATCCATTTGAGCTCCTTGCCGAAGAAGAACCAACCGCGAGAGAAAGGCTCCCGGCACCTCAGACTACGACCGGGTCGAGACCCTTGTTCATATTCCTCAGGATGGCCTCACCGTCCCTGGCAATGGTACCCCTCACCAGGGGCTGAGTCCACGAACATCCGGACGAGCCTTTCAATACTCCAAAACATTACCGGTTCGGCAGCGCTGGTTTGCGCGGCAGGAGTTCATCTCGCATTGCCGCATGGTACGCGAACGTAGCCATTACGACGGCATTGATCATCATATCCTCCGGAACCAGTCCGTCGACGACGTCCATGTTGGTGTGGTGTCTGTTAGGGCGGTAGTCAATCCTGTCCTGGATGAACTGCCAGCCGTTCAGGCCCGCGCGGTCAAACGACAGGTGGTCAGTGCCGCTCGTGTTCCCGGGAGCTAGCGTCTGAACACCGAGGTCGTTGAGCGGTTTCATCCACGCCTCGAATATTGGCTTCACGAGCAGATTACCCTGTAGGTAAACGCCGCGGAACTGCCCCGTGCCGTTGTCCATGTTGAAGTAACCTGAAAAGTTGTCGTAGGCTGGTTTCGTTCCGTCCTCCGGATTACCGAAGTGTGTGCTGATGTACTCTCGCGATCCGTTCAGGCCGCCTTCCTCGTATGTCCAGAACGCCACCCGAATGGTCCTGCGCGGCTGAACTCCAATGGCTTTCAGAATCCGGGCGGCTTCGAGGGCTACTGAGGTGCCGGAGGCGTTATCCACCGCACCTGTTCCGCCATGCCATGAATCGTAGTGGCCACCGATGATGACGATCTCGTCCCTCAGGTCGGTCCCCGGGATTTCACCCAAGACGTTGTAGTAGTAGGGATCGGAGTTATCGACGGTATTACGCACCTCCGCCTCGAGGCGAACGGGAATCCCACGTTCGAGGACCCGGTAGATCCTGTTGTAATGTTCGGTGGCGATGGCCACTTCTGGCAGGCTGTTCATTACGCCCTCATAGCTGCGGTCCCCTCTGCTGTCGTGCCTGCTCCCAACGAGCACGACACCATCGTCTCCCCTGCCGCTGCCGATATCGACGACCAGCGCTACCCCCTCCTCCTTCATGAATTCATCCAGGTCGGCTCGCGAAACTGTTTCCGCGTTCGCTTCACCCTGCCGGAGCGCATTGAGCTGATCCATAGTCAGCGTGACCGTCTGCCCCTGCTGTCCGCCCGCCCCGATAGTGGTCTGTGAAAGCGCTTTCAGATCCTCATCCGTCATTCGTATAGCGTCGGGTGTAAAACGCGGTTCAGTCTCGAACGGCTGTGCGATCATGGCGATCTTGCCACTCAGTTTGCCGCGGTACTGTGCGAGATCATCCGGTGTTTCTACGTGGACGATGACGGCTTCTGCCTCGACCTTCCCGTCTGTGCTTGATGTAAATGCCTTCGCATAGCCTATGATCGGCTGGTAATCCGGAGCGACCATATGGAGGGATACATATTCGTTGTCCCAGTTGACGCCGTGTTCGCCCGCCCGTTCGATAACGATGTTTTCGAGACCGACCTCCAGCATTTTCTGCCGTGCCCAATCCTGGGCTTTCCTCATGCTCGGTGAGGCGGTGAGCCGCGGACCAAGTACGTCCGACATATATCCTACCATATCCATCACCTGCGACCGCTGCAGGCCTTCGTCGCGAATCTTCGAAACCACTTCCCAGTTGACCGGTTCCTGGGCCGGCAGGCCGGAGGAGAGTATCAGGAAAAAAACGGAGAAGATTGATATAGAACGCAAAATACGCATAGAACGCCTCCTTGTGATGATGGCTCCGGTGAGAGAGTCCTGCCCTTTGCAGCTCAGCCATTCACCGGGGGCATAATGATGATGCGGTCAAGGACTGGGCAAGGATTGGGGGTATTATCTTTCGTCGCCCTCGCCCTATTTCGCAGACGGAAATGGAGAAGAGGACAGAGTGTTAGGGTGTCCTCACCAGGCGAAAACCGACGTGGGTGCCCTGGCTCTCCGGGGTGTAGCTGGCGCGATTGGAGGAACGGGCGCCACCCGCGGCGCGGCCCCACGAGCCACCACGCAAAACCCGACCCCTGAGAGGCTCAGCAGGCCCTTGCGGGTCAATCGCCGGGCTCACCTCGTAGTAGCTCGCCGAGTACCAGTCCTGCACCCACTCCAACACGTTTCCGTGCATGTCAAAGAGGCCCCACGCGTTGGCTTGCTTCCCAGCAGCCGGGTGTGTCCTCAAGTCCGAGTTGGAATCGTACCACCCCATCTCGTCCAGCACTCCCGTGCCCCCATAATCCCCCTCAGTTCCCGCCCTCGCGGCGTACTCCCACTCAGCCTCCGTTGGCAACCGGTAATTCTTGCCAGGGTTCTGGGCGTTGAGGATCGCCAGGAAGATCTGGATCTCGTTCCAACTCACCATCTCCACGGGGCAGGTGTCCCCACATGAGCCGAAGACGCTCGGGTTCGAGCCCATGACCGCTTGCCATTGCGCCTGGGACCTCCGTCTTCTGAATATAGAACGACTGCGTAATGTGAACCTGGTGGACTGGACGCTCGTTGTGTGATGCCTCCGCATCCCCCATCTGGAAGCTCCCCGGCTGGAGGAGAACGAAGTGGTCGTCCCCCAAATCTGCCTCGAGGTAGCCGTCTTGGGCATCGCCGGGGTCTGGCGAAAGGAGGACCCCCAAGGGGATGGAGAAGGAGAAAAGCCGAGAGATACACATCATTAGCCCCCTAGATCGGCCCGGTGACCGTACATGTTCCGGGACCCACATCCTCACCAACCGGGTCGAAGATGAACCACCAAATGACTTCGCACGTTATCCGGTTGCCTTTACGGGCGATCCTGTTGCGGATTTGGCCGGTTAAACCGTCATCGTCCAGCCCGGCCCAGACGTTATAGGCGCCATCAGTCCAGAGACCCATACGTATCTGAGGCTCGAACTCGGGGACGTTCCAGGTTCCCCTCACGTCTACCTCGGTGGCCGACGTGATAGTGAAGGTGCCCCTGTAGTCATAGGTCTGATTCTGACCCCGCGTCGTATGGAAACTGTAGTCGTACGTGCCGGTGTTATCGCTACAACCCAGCAGTAGAACCCCAACCAGGGCCAGTCGGATCATTTGGGTTCTCCGCCATGCAGAGACTTCTTGGGATAGATAACCCAGTTTAACATACGGGGGACTGCGATGCATCCCTTGCCGCCCTTACCCCTTCCCTGCCCTGCTACCTCAACCCCGAAATCTCCCTTGACTTTCAGCGCGTAGGGTACGGTGTTTCCGCTACACTCAACAGCAAGAATACGCCAGCCCCCCCAAAAACTACTAGGCGCGTGACACGGCCTTCCTCCAGGTAAGGGCGGCTTCCAATGCTATGCTCAAACCATGTGGTCTGGAAGTTTCGGCTCGATGAGAACTTCAGTTGGGATTCGGAAGTGTCTGTCGGCGATGAGTTCGTGTTCTTCGACAGAGAGAATAAGGTGCGGCTCCTGATCGAAGAGAACGGGAGGATCACCGTAATGCGGGGCTACGCATGGAATGGTTGTAGCCCGAAGTTCTGCTTTCTCGACTTTCTCATCGGCACCCCAGATGGGGTTGTGAACAAGGGTACAGGAAGGCAAAAGACCTACTTCGCATCCATGATCCACGATGTGCTCTATCAATTCCTTGATGCGGGGATGCCATATACCCGCCGACAGGCCGACAGGTTCTTCCTTCAGTTGATGAGGGAATCAGGTTTTGCACCGAAGTGGGTCTACTGGGGAGCTGTCCGGGTCCTCGGGCTCATGAGCCGACGCATTACCCGATGGAAACGAGCGTGGAAGGGATCGGCCGAAAAGACCCAGGATCTTGTCTCCCCGTGGACCACCACCGGATCGGAAAAGAGGGCTCTTGATACCATACGGTCCCCCTCCACCCTTTGAGCAAACGTATCAAGGCATTTCCGTTCGACATATGAGGTTAAAAGGAGGTGTTACCATGTCGCCCAATGGTCCAGATCCCGACCCCGACCCCACGGCCCAAGCCCCTCCGGAAGTCCCAAAGAAACAGGAAGATTGGCGCTGGCTTCCCATCATTGGGGCGATAGGAGCGCTTGTTGCGGCTTGGTCTGACCTTGTCAGCAACGAGAATGCCGCCTTCGTCTGCAAACTCGGGGAGGCGCTCAACGTGCTCTTCCCAGGTTTCCGGTTTGGTGCCTTACTGGCCTTTTTGGTCTTGATCGCCTTGGGGGCTGCACTGGTATTGGTCTATCGGCCCAGCACTCGAATCGACGCTTTCCTGCGGGGTTTGGCTGTGCTCGCTGTCTTCAACATGGCGGTGGGTTACAAGGAGCCAGGTGAGACCCTCGAAAACCCTGTCACTGCACAGATCGAAGACATGAACCTGAATCTGGCGGGAAGTTCTGGGGAGTGGGTGTCCTACCAAACTCAACTGCCGGTGGTCAAACAGGGGGAGGTCCATCGGGCAGCCATTCACATCGTTGGATTCCCTTCCGAGGGTTCTGCGGTGGTCACACTTCGGGCAGCTGGAAGCTTCGAGATCCTCGCTCGGCAGAAAATTGAGCGTAGCCCATTCCAGATAGCGAAGCCGCCACAAGAGTACATCGTCGAAGTCGAGATGGAAGGCTTCCGGACCGTGCGATTTTGTCTGGATCTTCGCCCGGTTGAGGCGGAGTACCGTCTTCGGATCCCAGGGTCTAACGTGTTCGCGACCCTGCAGAGGTTGGTCGGCCCGGTGGAGGTGGAGCTTGAACGGATTGGCGGTTTCAGTGTCTGGAGGAGATCCTAACGCAGGAAGGCCCGCCGCTTCCCTGGTCAGAGGGTTACGACGGGCCCCACTTCACGACCCTGGTGCGCGGGCCGCACTCCAATACTCATCGGCGGCCGACGTGTGGCAAGGAAAAGGAGGCTCCCGGGCCGGAGCCGCGGGGGCCCGCGCCTCGTCGCTCTACTCCCCCCCGCAAGTCACAACAACCGGCACAGCCGAGTGAGAATGGGCCACAGGGAACAGTTCGTCGTTGATGGATGTGGAGACGTTGTAAGTTGGGTCCCAATCAGTAGCTTCCCAGCCGGCACGGTCAAACCCGGCCGTGGTCCTGATGTCCGAGTGGTTTCGGCCGGGATCGTACACGTAGTCGAAGAGGTTGTCCCCCTCCCAGATCGCCGCAGCCGCCCTGCCAATAAGGAAGTCTGCCAGGAACTCCACCTTCACATTTTCGCCAGTCAGGATTTCATCGATAGACCACGTGTAGGTGACCCTGCCATCCTGACTCGGTGTTCGGTACCTGTCGGAGGTGAGGACTGGGGAACCTGTCTCCACTGGGGAGACCCGAAGATGCCCCTCGACCCAGAAATCTTGATCCCAGGTTAGCCCGGTCCCGGATATGTCCTCGGCTCCGAAGTCGAAATCCACTTCAGCGGTCACCGTGGTGGTAGTGACCTCGGTCTTGTTCTTGCCCTTCCCCACGATCTCGGTGGACACCTGGCAGGTGGCGTCCACCAGGGCGAGCCCGTCAAAGAAGAGGTAGCCCTTGGGAGGGGGAGACTCCCAGACTGCGTAGGATCGGACGGTTCCGAAATCCTGCTCGGGATGCCAGGAGCTAATCCCCGAACCCACTTCCTCTTCAGGAGCCCCCATTTCGCCGCCCACGATGACCCCGGCGGGCCGGAAGCCCTTGCCGTCGGATGTGTATTTCTTCTGGCTCGTGGTAATACCAACGTAAATGGCGAACGGGTCGGCGCCCGTGCCGCCTACCGAAGTGGAGGGATAATCGACGAAGAGCCCGTAAGCCACTTCCCCGCCAGGATAAGTGTGATCGGTTTGCTCTCCCTGGAAACAAACATCCACATGGCCCAACGTTCCCTCGGCATTCCAGTCGGTTTCCGGGGCGTCGGGGCCTCGGAATCCGTATTCGAAGTGGAAACTCATGTCGCGGATGCCGTTGAAGAAGTGATCATGGGCCACAGTCGTCGCGATGCGAATGAAATCTCCCGATGCCACAATGTGGATGATCTCCCCGGTACAGTCGGAGTTGGCATCCCGATGAACCCAAAACTCCTCTAACTTGGGCTCCGCCGGCGTAGGCTTCACCTTCCGGGCAAACTGAGGTTCCACTGGGCTCTCGATGGGGCCATCCGAACAACTCACCGTGATGAATCCAGTGCAAGCGAGAAAGCCAAGAACGGCGAATCTACGGATCATGGGAATCTCCAAGTGGTGTTCTGACTTCAGAGGGCTGTGGCGAATATGCACCTATGCTGTGAAATCATAGTATCCGACCGTCAAACCGCCGTCAAAGTTCACCCTTCGCCAAAACCTGAGGCGGCCATTCCCGCCGGGGCTGGGGGAGAGGATGAAGGCGGCGTGGTTGCCCGGGTGGAGCTTCGAGGGCTCTTGCCCCCCCTTTGTCTCGGGGATATCGGCAGGGGTGCGTTGCGCCTGCGCTTCGCTCGGCGGTCTCGCGGATAGCTCTCAAGGCCCGCGTTGCCGCGGAAACGTCTCGGTGGCCGCTCGGCTCCGCGGAGACGCCGCATTACGGTGCTCGTGAGTGGATATTCCGAAGTCGACGTTTCAGCTGAAACGTTTTTCCGATCTTCTTGGGTGCCCGGATGTGCCTGCGGGCGCAGGTAGTCCTGCCTTTAGAATGGCCTGGGAATCACTGGGTTGGAGCACCCCTTGTGCCCGGCCTCGGCGTCCTCGGCGATCCGGGCGCGTCAAAAAAAGGCCCGGTGGCGGAATTCTCCGCCACCGGGACCATGAATCGGGGCGCCCGGATTCGAACCGGGGACCTTCGGCTCCCAAAGCCGACGCGCTACCGGGCTGCGCCACGCCCCGTGATTGGACTCCTTCTTTCGTGTTGCTGCCCGGATGGAGCTCCGGGCGGCGGTCGCCGTCCTCGCTCGTCTCGCGGGTCAGCCGTGCAGCTCTTTTCCACCTCTCCAGCCGCTCGGCTCGAACCGGGGACCTTCGGCTCCCAAAGCCGACGCGCTACCAGCGTTGACAACCAGCGTTGACAACCAGCGTTGACAACCAGCGTTGACAACCAGCGTTGACAACCGGGCTGCGCCACGCCCCGTGATTTGAGCCGACGAAAGATACAACCGGCCCTTCCCTACCTGGTACCCTTCCCCGTGAATTCCCTGACCCACCGGAAACAGGCGGCCCGTCAGGGGGTCGACATTCCCCCCTTCGTCCGGCACTCCTCACAGGTGCAGAGAGCCCTCAGAGTCTCGAACGAATAGAAGCCGGTGTCGTGGCCGTCGCTCCAGACGAACTGGAGGGCGTACTTCCCTATGTAGTGGATGGCCGTGGGGTAAATCCCGTCAGGAACCATGCTGGGAGTGAGGGTACGCTGCCCGGACATTTCGTCTACGCAACCAGCGCACGGGCAGTTGAGCCTCAGGTACCGAGGATCGAACACCGAACTGTGGGTGTCCTTCCAGCGGATCTCCAAGGCGCTGCCGTCTTCCGTCGGGCCGATATGATCGGCAGTAATGGTATCCCGATTCAACGAACCCCCTCCTCTGTCCAACCCAGCGAAATCTTCATGGTTTTCCCCGTAATGCCTCTCCAAGGGCTCGGAATGCCCGGCCTCGGTGGCTCCGGGCATTCTTCTCGTCGGGGGTGAGCTCAGCGAAGCTTTTTCCCGAGGACTCGTCCTGGATGATTGGGTCATATCCAAATCCGGAGGATCCCCTCGCTTCATCCAATACGATTCCGGACGCTTCGCCCCGGAAGACGTCCACCTTGCCGGTATCCCAGGCGAGAGCTGCCACACAGACGTATCTCGCTCCTCGTTTTTGGGCCGGCTCCCCTTCCAACCGTGAGAGCAGGTAGGCGTTGTTGGCCTGGTCCCTGGCTTCCCCCTCCAACTCGTCTCCTGGAGCGAACCTCTTCGTGCGAACTCCTGGGGCCCCATTCAGCGCATCGACTTCCAGCCCGGAGTCGTCGGCTATGGTTGGGAGGTCGGTTTTTCGTCTAAAATACACGGCCTTGGAGCTCGCATTCTCCTCAAAAGTCTCGAATGGCTCCAAGTCTTCCTCTTCCGGTGAGTAAGGCACACCGGCATCATCCAGATTCAACAACTCAAGATTCGGGATCTCGGATAGGATCTCCCGAATCTCCTTCATCTTGTGAAGGCTCCTCGTAGCCACGACCAATCGCATTCTTACATCCCCAAGGCGGTCTTTTGCGTTCGGATCAGGGCCTGGATCCCCTCCATGCCCAGATCCAACATCTCCGTCAGTTCCTGCCTGGCGAAGGGGTCTCCTTCTGCCGTTCCCTGCACCTCCACCAACCCCTCCCCTTCCGTCACCACCAGGTTCATGTCCACCTGAGCTCGGGAATCCTCAAAATAGTCCAGATCGAGTATGGGTGTGGCATCAAAAAGCCCGACACTCACTCCGGCCACCAGCTCCCGCATGGGGTCCCCATCGATCTCTCCCATTTCCACCAACCGTTTGCACGCCTGAGCGAGAGCCACCGCCGCACCGGTGATGGAGGCCGTTCTGGTACCTCCATCGGCCTGGAGAACATCACAGTCCAGGATGATGGTGCGGGGGCCGAGGGCTTCCAGGTCGGTGACGGAACGTAGGGAACGCCCGATGAGTCTTTGGATCTCCTGGGTTCGGCCTTTGGGGCCCTCTCGCTCCCTCGAGCTTCGGGTGTGGGTGGCTCGGGGCAGCATCCCGTACTCCGCCGTAACCCACCCTTTTCCGGAGGCGGCACGCCAATCCGGCACTTCGGCCTGGACAGAGGCGGCGCAGAGGACCCGGGTATTCCCTGTAGAAATCAGGCAGGAACCCTCAGCGTAGGATACCGCGTCCAAGTCGATTTGAGTGGGCCGAAGGGCACCGGGATCACGACCATCGTTTCTTATCATGAGGGCTTTCTCTGAATCTGTTGAATGAGGCCGGTGGTCGATCGACCCTGAATAAAGGGGATCACCGTCACCTCTCCCCCGGCTCGTTCGACTGCTCCTCTGCCAACCATCTGGTCCATGGTGTAGTCTCCGCCCTTGACCAGGACATCGGGAAGAAGGGACTTGATGAGGGCTTGGGGGGTGTCCTCGTGAAAAAGAGTCACGGCATCGACCGACTCCAGCCCCGCGA
>Ga0255054_10001219_pt1 | contig 15179 bp, 13 predicted proteins | sample JV7_2_23_MG_FD_188634 | JGI IMG/M metagenome (GOLD analysis project Ga0255054, IMG submission 188634) | Seawater microbial communities from Jervis Inlet, British Columbia, Canada - JV7_2_23 | ecosystem: Environmental > Aquatic > Marine > Inlet | place: Canada: British Columbia | collected...
CGGTACATCGCTGATCGCCTTGTGCCTAGCTTACTCCGTCACCATTTTTGTCGCTTACGCCGTAATCAACTTCGTGACGTTTGATTCCTACAGCATTGCCTGGGATCGACGTCAGATCTGGATCCTGTTCCTGTACTTCCTGTCGGCTGCCGCGCCATTTCTATTCGCAGGCTGGGTCATTGGTGCCAACCTCACCGCAGCCGGCCCCCAGGCCTATCGACGCTATGCGGCCAATCTCATAGGCTCGGCCCTGGGTGTGCCCCTGGCGTTGGTTGCCATACCCTTGCTGGGCGTCGAGGGCGCGGTATTGTTCTCGCTCGCGCTCGGAGTCTTGGCGGCAGCCGCCTTCTCGATTGGGGGCCGCACCCGATGGGCGCTCTTGGGAGGCGGTCTGATCTTAGGGGCGCTGTCCATCGCTATCCCGTCCCAGTTCGCCCTGAAGCTCTCTCCCTACAAGCCGCTGTCGCTCACTGAGCTGGCCCCAGAAGCCGAAACAACGATCAGCCGCTGGACGCCCGCGACGCGCATCGACGTGGTCGAATCCGGCGGCACGCACGTATTTCCGGGCCTCAGTCTAAATGCGGGCCTGGAGCTACCTCAGCAGGCTGCGCTTTTCGTCGATGGAGACGGCCCGCTCCCCATCACAAATCTAAGCCCCGAATCGCCGGAGGCTGCCGTCCTGGCGCGTCACATGCCCGCAGCACTGGCTTATCAGCTGCGACCCGGAGCGAATAGCCTGCTGCTCCAATCGGGGGCAGGGCTCGAGGTTCTGGTGGCTTTGGGAAGTGGCGCAGATCGCATTCACGTCGCACTCGATGAGCCGGCCGTCTTTGATGTCCTGGACGGACCGTATAAGGAATTCAGCAAGGGCGTAATGAAGGACCCGCGCATCGAGCGACTCGAGCGGCCAAGCCGTGGTGCACTGCTGGAAGGAGACGAGCAGTACGATGTCGTGCACTTCGCACTGAGCGATCCCTACCGCCCTGTCACCAACGGCGCCTTTAGCCTAACAGAGCACTATGCACTGACCGTGGAGTCTCTTTCCGATGCCATGGATCGTCTGTCGGACGATGGGCTTCTCGTGCTTACTCGCTGGCTGGCGACTCCGCCGAGTGAGTCTGCGCGCGCATGGGCCACCTTGCTGGTCGCGATGAACACGGCCGGGGTCGAGCAGCGAGTTCTGGCCTTCCGCGGTATGCGCACAGCCACCATGATCGCCTCCAATCATCCCTTTACCACGGAGGAACTACAGGTGACGCGGGAATTCCTTGAGCTCAACGGTTACGATCCGATCTGGCTACCGGATCTGAACCCGGGTGAGCTGAATCAGCGCAATCGGCTTCCGGAGCCGACCTATTACGAGCTCTATTCAAAGCTGCTCAAGTCCCGGCAGAGCACGATTGATTCGTACGAGTTCAACCTACGCCCACCCACCGACGATCGCCCGTACTTCTATCACTTCTTTCGCTGGGCTCAGACACCCGAAGTGCTTTCTTCGCTTGGACAGACCTGGCAACCCTTTGGGGGAAGCGGCTACCTGGTGCTGGTGGCCTTGCTGGCAATGGTGCTGCTGATCGCGGCCGCCCTGCTGATCTTTCCTGGCTTTGCCGGTACCAGCCCCTCCGCGCCAGGAATCGCCTATTTCGCCTTCATCGGCGCCGGGTATCTACTGGTAGAGATCCCCCTCATTCAACAATTCACGCTCCTTCTGGATCGCCCTGCCCTCGCGCTGTCCGTGGTCCTGTTTACTTTGCTGCTGACGTCCGGAATTGGCAGCTGGTTTTCCGTCAGGCTGCCACTGAGGCGGTCGCTTGCGGTCTTAGTTACGCTGGTGCTCTTGACTGCCCTGGCGCTGCCCGCTCTGATGCGGCTTGGCCTTTCCTGGCCATTGGGGGCGCGGCTGGTTTTGGCTGCCTTAGTTCTGGCTCCTTTGGGAACGCTCATGGGTATCCCATTCGCCTCCGGCTTGCGGCGCATTGTCCCCACTCAGATTCCCTGGGCCTGGTCGGCAAATGGTGCTCTTTCGGGGGTCGGCGGCGTGGTGGCCGCCATGCTGACGCTGGACCTCGGTTTTCGCATGGCTCTAATAATCGGGGCGCTTGCCTATCTTGGGGCGCTGCTGGCAACCCGCCGTCTTGCGGAAGGCAAGCCCGATCCGCAATCCGTTTAGAATTTCTCTCTCGCTACTCGGAGCCCGCCTCGCGAACCAGGGGAACAAACCTCACGCCGCCTAAGCTGGTGTTTACGTACTCATCTACTGCCACGCGACGGACAGTCCACAGCTCCTGGAAGCCCCCCACCGGGCCCACTGGAATAACCAGAACTCCCCCCACCTCCAGCTGCGATAGCAGCGGCTGCGGAACGTGGTCGGGTGCGGCGGTCACGATAATGGCGTCAAATGGCGCAGTCTGCTCCCACCCGAAGTATCCATCTGCGTGCTTCAAATTGAGATTAGCGTAATCAAGCTCCTCGAGCACCGTGGCGGCCGAGTCGGCAAGCGGCCCAACGATCTCAATCGAGTACACCTCCATCCCCAGCTCCAATAGGACCGCCGCCTGATAACCGGACCCGGTGCCGATCTCCAGCACGCGATCACCCGGCTCCAATTCGAGCGCTTCGGTCATCAGCGCCACAATATAAGGCTGCGAAATAGTCTGTCCATATCCAATGGGAAGGGGATGGTTCTCGTAGGCCTGATCCCAGTATTCCGGTGGCACGAATCTGTGGCGCGGCACCGCGCGCATGGCCTGGATCACTGCCGGGTCTTCGATGCCATAGCCGATGACCCCGGTCTCAACCAGTTCTTCGCGTGCTGCGGCAAACGGATCGGTCGGAGTCGGGGCAGGGGTTGGCGAATGGGCTTCCGCACAAGCCGCGAGCAACGCAAAGGTTGTCAGAAGGAAGCCGAATCGCATCGCGAAATGGATTCTACCCTCGCATCGTGAGGGTACCTCGCATCGTGAGGGTACCTCGCATCGTGAGGGTACCTCGCATAGCGCGGGTACTGCGCGGAGGTTGGCTGTGGACCAGCGGCTGGGGTCTAGGGAACGATGCCGAGCACGCGCAGCGGAGCATACAGAATGTCTGGCGCGAAGGCGTCCATAAGAAAGAGGGTGCCAGCACAGAAGATCAGCAATACCAGGCAGCCGGCTCCAGCCAGCAACCAACGCGTTGTACTCCGTTCGCCGCTTGGTTCTGCTTCGGCGACGGGGACCGGCGTCGGCTGAGAGATAGCTTCTTGCATGGCTTGAGGTGTCGGAGCAGCGCCATGCTGGACCGCCTCGCCCATGACCGTTTCCGCTGTCTCAGGCGAACTGCCTTCGAAGCTCAGAGTAACGTTTTCCCCCATCCCCAGCAGGTCTCCCGAAGCCAAAACACGGGGCGCTACCAGCCGCTCGCCATTGACAAAGCTGCCATTGGTCGAGCCCAGATCTTCCAAAACATAGCCCCCCGGTGTTCGGGTGAGGCGTGCGTGTTGACGAGAGACTTCCGGATCTCCCAGCGAAATGTCATTGGTCACATCCCTGCCTATCAGGGTGACCTCTTTAGACAGATCAAACGCAGACCCAGGGTTTGGACCGGCTTTTACAACCAGGCGGTGGGGATTCTCAACCATAATGTTGGAAGTGTACGACTGCTCAAGAATCCAGTCAAATGAACCTTGCCTGCCTGCGGTGGGAAGCAGGGGTGACTAGTCGCCTCCCTGTATCGACCGTATAATCTCTCCCGGCATGGAAATTATTGAGCTTTCCGAGTTTCGGGATGAAGAGGGCCTGATCAGCCTTGAAAACCGGGTCAGGGGCACTATTCAATTGGGCTTCAGCTGGTGGGGTGAGATGCAAGCCCAGGAGACCATCACCCGCAAGCTTCAAAGCGTTTTGGACGACGATCACCTGCTGCTGCTCAATGCGCCGCTTGTGGGCACAGATGTGCTTGCCCCTATGATGCTTTTCAGTCCTCAAGGCGTTCGACTGCTGTATCCGAGCACCGTCCGCGGGACCTTCCGCGCACAGGACGATCAGTGGATGACCTACAGCAGTCGCAATCGAGAATTCAAACCGAAAAAACCGAATCTGCAGTTCCGCGCACTGGCTTTCGCTCGAGGATTGCTCCGGTATTTCGAGAGTCAGGGATTTCCTCTTCCGGAGTTGGAGGCAGTGCTGCTCTTCACCAACCCTCAAACGCACGTGGATTCCGCCAGCCCGCAGGCACGGATCGTGCTTGCGGATGCATTCGATCATTTCGCTTCCAACATGCTTCAAGGTGAAGCGATCATGGATCAGGAAGATATCCACATGTTGGTGGATTCGGTCCTCAATCCGAAGCTGCCCGAGCCTGAAGAAGAGCCCCAGTTTGATGAAGAGGGTCAGGAAATCTTTGAATCGGAAGCCCTGCGCCCCCGCGAGGAACGACAAGATCTCAAATCCGCAAAGCGCTTTGGCGGCTTCACACGCCGGCAGTTGATTGTCCTTGCCGTGTTGGGTGTCTTCCAGCTGATTCTGATGCTCAGTATTGCCTTCATCGTGTTGGGAGACGTCATTTTCTAGCCGACCTTGCCCTTCCTCTCTCTGATCATCCCCGCGTACAACGAAGAACAGCGCCTTCCACGTACCCTCACCCAGATTCAGGCCTTCCTCAGCGAACAGCCGTACGAATCGGAAGTATTGGTGGTTGAGAATGGAAGCCAGGATCGGACCGCGGCTGTCGCGGAAGAGTTCGCCCCCGCAGTGCGTTTGTTGAGAGAACCGAATCGCGGCAAGGGGCTTGCGGTACGGCGCGGGATGTTGGAGGCAAGTGGAGATTTCCGCTTTATTTGTGACGCCGACCTCTCGATGCCCATCGAAGAGGTGAACCGCTTCCTTCCGCCAAAATTAGACGATTACGATATTGCAATCGCCTCCCGCGAGGTACCGGGGGCGGTCCGACATAACGAGCCAGCCTATCGGCATTGGATCGGCCGGACCTTTAACCTGTTGGTCCGCGCAATGGCGGTTCCTGGCTTTCAGGACACGCAGTGCGGCTTTAAATGCTTCACCGCTGAAGCAGCCGAGGCGCTTTTCCCGCTGCAGCGCATCGACGGATGGACGTTTGACGTCGAATTACTCTATGTTGCGCTGCGATTGGGCTACCGAGTAAAAGAAGTACCTATCAACTGGTATTACTTTCCCGGTAGCCGGGTGCGTATCGTTCAAGACTCATGGCTGATGCTCACCGACCTTTTTCGCATCCGGCGCAATTGGCGCCGAGGGCTGTACCAACCGAAGCGTTCACCTTAAGCCGTGAGAGTGCAGCCTGATCTCGATCGTGAGCTAAAACTTGTTTTGGCCGGCCACCGCTTTGTGGCCGGCATCGATGAGGCCGGTCGGGGTGCACTGGCTGGACCCGTGGTAGCGGCTGCGGTCGTACTACCGCTCGATCGCTTCGACCTGGCGCGTGCCTTATCCGAAGTGCGAGACTCCAAACAACTCTCCCCTGCCTCTCGTCAACGCTGTTTGAAAGATATCCGGGAAATTGCGATTGCGGTCGGGATCGGTGAGGCCTCCCCCCGAGAAGTCGATGATTTGGGCCTGCTGCCGGCCACGCATACCGCCATGCAGCGAGCGGTCGAAGCGCTCGATCCCCAACCCTCCCATCTGCTCGTCGACCACATTCGGATCCCTGAATTGGAGCTGCCTCAGGATCCCATTACTCGCGGAGACCAGAGCGTACTCTCGATCGCAGCCGCCTCGGTAGTAGCAAAAGTGTGGCGGGACCGGTTGATGGCCGAGCTTGGCGAGCGCTACCCCGGGTACGGGTTTGAGCAGCACAAGGGATACGGTACCGAGAAGCACCGTCAGGCACTTGCGCATCTGGGACCGTGTCCCGAGCACCGGCATTCTTATGCTCCGGTTCAGAGCGCGCTCTCCGCGGCTTGATATTAACATCCTCCCCAAACCTGTCGTTCTGCACCTGAGCTCTTGCGCTCGAATGCTAGAATCCACGTGCGCCGTTTCGCAATCGAGCACACTTGTCATTAACCCATTTCTTTTCCCCGCGATCTATCGCCGTTGTCGGCGCCTCCACCGACCCCACAAAGCTGGGGCACGTCATCCTCAGCAACTTACTCAGCGGTGGATTCTTGGAGCAGGGCCGCGCCCTCTATCCCATCAACCCTAAGGCGAAAGAAATACTGGGCCAGGCCTCTTATTCGTCTGTCCTGGACGTGCCCGATCCGATCGACCTGGCGGTGATCGTTATTCCCTACCCGACCGTGCCGGCAGCCGTAGCCGAGTGCGGGGAAAAGGGAATCCCTGCTGCAATCGTGATCAGCGCTGGATTTCGTGAGGCAGGTGTGGAAGGAGCCGCCCGCGAGCGCGAGCTCCTGGAAGTGGCAACCAAATACGGCGTTCGCTTGATCGGCCCAAATTGCTTTGGCGTCATCGATACGCTCACGCCCATGAACGCCACTTTTTCAGCTGGAATGCCTCCCACGGGGCCGATGGGATTCATGTCGCAGTCCGGCGCGCTGGGCGCGGCCATCCTGGATTGGGCCATGGCCGGGCGCCTCGGCCTCAGTAAGTTTGTATCCCTGGGCAATAAGGCCGACGTGTCCGAATCGGATCTGCTGCGGGAGTGGGCCGATGATCCCAGCTTGAGCGTCATCCTTGTTTACACGGAAGGCCTACCGGACGGTCAAGAGTTCATCCGGGTTGCGAGGCGAGTCAGCAAGGTCAAGCCAGTGGTGGCTATCAAATCGGGAGTTACGCAATCTGGCGCACGAGCCGTGAGCTCGCACACCGGCTCCCTGGCCGGTTCTGAGCAGGCCTACAGCGCAGCTTTTCGCCAGGCGGGAGTCATCCGAGCCGATACGCTCGAGGAATTGCTCGATTACGCCCTGGCCTTTGGCTACCTGCCTCCGCTGAAGGGAGACCGGATTGCCATAATCACTAACGCAGGAGGGCCCGGCATATTGGCGACAGATGCCATTGAGCGCAACGGTCTAAAGCTGGCGCGCTTTGAGCCAGAGCGCCTTCGCGAGCTGGAACGCTTCCTGCCAGATGCCGCCAGCGCTGCAAACCCGGTAGATCTGTTGGGAGATGCCAGAGAGGATCGCTATGAATTCGCGCTAAAGCAGATCCGTGGGGATCCGAATGTCGATGCGGTCCTGGTGCTCGTGACCCCTCAGGCAATGACGCACGCCGAGCGGACGGCACAGGTGATTGTGGACGCCGCAAAGCAGTCTCCCGTGCCGGTGCTGGCATGCCTGATGGGTCAGGCCAGCCTGGGGGATGGGCCACAGATTCTCAATAGCAATAATGTGCCCCGATTTCCATTCCCCGAGCGGGCGGCACGCGCCCTCTATGCGATGAATGCCTATCGCAAATATTCGCTAGAACCCTTGCCGGAATTCGAGACCCTGGAAGTGAAGCAAGAGGCAGTTAGTCAGGTTTTCCAGTCGGTGAGAGAGGCCGGCCGGCTAACGATCGGGGATTTCGAATCGCGCGATATTCTCGCCGCATATGGCCTGGCAGCTCCCGAAGCCGTACTTGCCACCACTGCCGAAGAGGCAGCGAAACTTGCCGGGCGCATCGGCTACCCGGTGGTGTTGAAGGTGGCCTCACCAGATATTTTGCATAAAACGGACGTCGGCGGCGTTCGGGTCGATTTGCAGGACGGTGCAGCAGTCAGAGACGCCTTCGATCTCATCACCTACCGGGCAACCCGCTACCTGCCGGAAGCTCGATTGTGGGGGTGCATTGTCCAGAAAATGGCTCCAGCCGGCATCGAGGTCCTGATCGGAATGAATCGCGATCCGCAATTCGGACCGCTGGTGACGTTCGCTTTAGGCGGAATCTACGTTGAAATTCTCAAGGATGCCGCCTTTCGCCTGGCGCCCTTCTCACGAGTAGAAGCCGGCGCCATGTTGAACGAGATTCGTGCCAGCGCGCTGCTGGATGGGGTGCGAGGGCAGCCACCTGCAGACCGTGAAGCGATCGTAGATGCACTGATGCGCATCGGTCAGTTGGTGACAGATTTTCCGGAGATTGAGGAATTGGACATCAATCCCTTTATGGTTTACGAGCAGGGCCAGGGCGGCTCAGCGCTCGACATGCGGCTGGTGCTTTCGGCTCAATCAGACAGTTCGGGCTCGAGGAGTTAGCTATGAACGCACTATTTGTGACATCGGTGGAACCCTATTCCGGTAAGACGGCGGTATGTCTGGCACTTGGGAAGCAGCTCCAGGCCAAGGGAAAAGTGGTGGGTTACCTCAAACCTATGAGCACCCAGCCCTGGCGCACACCGCAAGGATCGCTCGGAGATGAGGACACCGGATTCGTCCGCAGAGCACTGGGTTTGGAGAGTCCTGAGTCCCCCGTTATCGTCACGCGTGAGACCCTGCATGAGCGGTTGAGCGGCGGCTTCCAGGGCATGCTGCTGGACCAGATCAAAGAGGCCGCAGAGAGTGCCGGCCGCGATGTCGATCTATTGCTGCTAGAGGGCGGCGCTTCCTTACGGGAGGGCTATGCTATGGGACTCTCAAATATCCGTTTGGCAGAGGCGCTCGGCGCTCCTGTTCTGGTGCTCGTGCGCTGCCATCAGGAGATGCAGATCGCGGATGACGCGCTCGCAGCACGCTACAGGCTCGGAGACCAGTTGCTTGGTGTCATTCTGAACCACGTGCCAGACAGGACAGGCGAATTCTTGGATCAGATCGCTCGGCCATTCCTTGAAAAGGAAGGCGTCCGAGTACTTGGTGCGCTCCCACAGCGCCCGCGCCTGTCTGCCCTGAGTGTCGGTGAATTGAAGGAGCTTCTAGAAGCGGAGGTCCTATCGGAGAACTATGACCCGGAAGCTTTGATCGAGACCTTCACGATCGGCGCTATGACCGCCGAGGCCGCGCTAGCCAGATTTCGGCGGCAGAAGAACAAAGCGGTAATCACCGGCGGCGACCGATCCGACATTCAACTAGCGGCATTGGAAACCTCCACCGCGGCATTGATCCTGACCGGAAACCTCCAGCCCAGTCCGATCATTATTCAACAGGCCGACTCTCTTGGCGTCCCGGTCCTATTAGTTCAAACCGAGACAATGGAGACGGTAAACCTGATCGAGCAGGTCTACAGCCGCACGCGGCTTGGGCAACCGGAAAAGCTGGAGGCTTTCATGAAGCTCATGGAGGATCACGTCGACACGGGGGCAATATTTGCGTCGCTGGGCCTGGGCTAAGGCCTCACGATCGGACTTTTCAGATCATCACCTCTCGTCGCATAGCCCACTGCGCGCCCAGATCATTCAGGGTCTGATTGTCCAACGACTGCTCCGCCAGCATAAACAAGATCTGCTCTTCTTTCGCGAAATGCTGACGGGCCACTTCAACAATGCGCAATAGTAGCTGCTGAGCCTCCGCGAGATCCGTGATATTCGGTATCTTCGATAGACCACCTTCGACCTGCTCGTGCTCCGCCCGCATCACAGTCAAAGGACCCAATGCACCTGCATCTGGATCCAAAGCTTGAAAGAGGAGTTCCTCCTCCAGTTGAGCATGCGTGGCCAGGGCTGAGGCCAGCATGGCCGCCTGGGTCTTGAGAACCGCCAAGTCCTCGACCGCGGGCACTGAATGTTCGATGTAATCGAACTGCGCGTAGAAGACACCGTGTTCCCCTCGTAATGCATCTGTAAGCTTCATTTATTCTCCTTGCGCGCTTCCGCGCGCGATCATTTGCATCCGCACATGAGCTCAGTCACTTGTGCCGGGAGCTTAGCGCGCTTCGATCACCCGGTTTGATGCTATCGAGAACGGCTGCGCCTCGACTTTCACCTCGTAGTATCGCTCTCCAGCGCATGGGCGGCACAAGACGGTGCCCTCGTGCACCATCTCTCGCTCGTTGATGACTTCCTCACCACAAACCTGGCATATAGCCCTGGCACTTGGCTTGCTAAGCAGACGCTCTATCGGCTGATTCAATGTGACCGGCTGTGAGATCAGGAGTTCCTCAAGCGACATCCGCTGATAGCCGATCAAGTAGCCTTCCCAGCGGTTTCGAGCCTCTGGAGCGAAGTCTCGCGCGCGCTCCCGCGCCTGAGGATGCGGGTGCACTCTCAGGGCCGCGTCAGACCGCGTGTCGACGAATGTAGCGGCCACCTTGCCGAAATCCAGCACACGAAGCGTACGATGACCAATCCAACAGCCGGTCGCCACCGCCACGCCATCAGCGAAGCATCCGTCGGTCTCCACAAAGATGAGCAATCGCTTGTTTGTTTGCGGAAGCGAAAGGCCCAATCGTTCGCCGGCCAGCATTCCCATGCGCACGCCAAGCACTTGACGTGGGCAGAGATGCTTATGGAGAGCAGCGGATTGGCTTAGAAATTCATCCAGCGAAGTCATTGTGGTTCCACCTTCCATCCTGAGCGCAACCAGATGCTCGACGCTCCATTTTCGATAAATCAATGAGATTGGGGTCAATCATTGATGCCTGTAGTCTCGTGGCAGTCTTCACACTGCTCCTCAATAAGCTCGTCGACCATGAATTGGGTATTTGCAAGGGCGACCGATTCGTGCGAAGGATGACACGCCTCACAGGTGTTCTCCGGTCCGCCCTCGGCCTGCCAGCGCTGCCTAAGGCTCGGGGAGTGGTAGTGTCCGGGGCGCTCGCTGATCCAGGTCAGGTCGCTGTGGCATTTGGAGCATCCTGAATCGCCAACAGGCCGGCTTGTTACGCTGGGGGATCGGTACTGGTCAGTTGCGAAGGCTATCCAATTCATTAGCCCACCCAAACTCGCCCACACTCGTCCCGGAATCCATCTTCGGCTATGGCAATCAATGCAGCGAGTTTGAGCCCCAGCATGGAAAACCGCGAGCGTTTGCGCATCCTCTTTGTCAAGGCTAGCCAGGTAGTAGGCCGTTTCTGGCTCGACATGACACGAGGCACAGAATGCATCGTTCGACTCGAGACTAGTCCCGATGGTGTAAGCGCTCCCCGCCAGGAGCAGGCCGATGATCCCTAGGAGGCCGGCTCCTCTAGCGATCCCGATTCGTCCCAAAGAATATCTTCCTGGCTGCTAGGCCTTAATTTCAGCGTTCTTGCGGGCATAGTAATACCAGTTGAGGACCAGGCAGGTTAGGTAGAAGATGGCCAATCCGTAGAGTGCGAATTCGGGCGTGCCTGCGTCGATCTGCTGGCCCAATAGCCTGGGGATGACAAAGGCGCCATAGGCCGCAATAGCCGAAGTCCACCCCAACACCGGGCCCGCTTCAGCTGTTTTAAAAATGATTGGGATCATCCTGAAAGTGGACCCGTTGCCTATCCCGGTTGTGATGAACAGGATCAGAAATAGAATCAAAAATGGAATGAAGAACTGCTCTGGTGAGTCGGACACAACTGCCTGGCGGACGAAGAATGCAACACCGAGGACAGAAACAATCATGACCACTGTGTCCCATTGAGTCACCTTGGCGCCGCCGACCTTATCTGATATCCATCCACCAATTGGCCTGGCGATGGAGCCAACCAATGGTCCGAGCCAGGCGAATGCAAACGGGTTCGGGGCATTGGGATTGAGCGTGCCGTCCGGTAGCTCGCCGAAGACCACACGGATGAGCAGTGGAAAAGCTGCGGAGAATCCGATAAACGAACCGAACGTCATCACGTATAGGTAGGTCATGATCCAGTTGTGCTTGTTCTTGAAAATCGCGAACTGGGTGTTCAGGTTTACCTTGATCTCGCCAGGGATGGCCTTCATCAGCAGAACCGTGAGAATGACCGTGACCGGCAGAACGATCCACATACTGAGACCAAGGCCCAACAACAGGTAAATGCCAATAGCTGCAGTAACGAACCCCAACGCGATGAGTCCAAGGATCTTGATCAACGCAGAAATCGTTGATCCCAGACCTGGAGTAGCCGTCGCCAGATTGTTCATGCCGAACCAGGCAGCCAGGGTCAGCACAATCAAAATCGGCACCCATATAAATCCGCTGTTCTGGATGTAGATCGCTGTGCCTGATGCGGCACTGGCCGCCTCCGCTGACGGTGCTACCGCCGCTCCGCCAAGCGCTCCAAAAAGAGCGATGGTCACCGAGAAGGGGATCAGGATCTGCATTACGCTTACACCGATGTTGCCCAGGCCGGCATTCAATCCGAGGGAAGTTCCCTGCACACGTCTGGGAAAGAAAAAGCTGATATTTGACATCGACGACGCAAAGTTTCCACCGCCCAGCCCGGATAGCGCGGCGAGAATCGCAAAGGTTATATAAGGGGTTTCCATGCTCTGTAGTGCGATCCCTACGCCCAGGGCGGGAATGATCAGGAGCCCAGTCGTCAGTGCGATCACGTTTCTGCCACCTGCAATCGCAATAAGAAAGGAATTTGGAATGCGTAAAGTGGCGCCAGCCAGCCCTGCGATCGCGGACAATGTAAAGAGCTGCACCGTGTCAAACGGGAAGCCCAGGTTCCTCATCTGAACGGTGATGATGCTCCAGAAGAGCCAGACAGCAAATGCACACAGCAGACAGGGGATAGAAATCCAGAGGTTCCGGTTGGCAATCTTTTTTCCGGTCGTCTCCCAGAACTGCAGGTCTTCGACGTCCCACTTCTCGATGTAATTACTCACGATCCGCCTTCCTGACCAGGCTCATTCCCTTTGCGAGCCTTCATCGATTCAGCCTCAACTGAAGATCCCATCTACGCGCCAGCCTCTCCACCCTCAGACTCCATCGCTTCGATTCGAGTGTCTTTCCGTGAAATACCTCTGACGGTGAGGTACAGCCACAACAAGGATGCCATCGTGATCACGAAGAAGAACATCCAGGTTGTCGTCCATAGTCCGGTCGAGTCGAGCAGGCGACCGAAGATGAAGGGGCCCACGAATCCGCCAAGGCCACCAATTACGCCGACAATGCCGCCCACCACACCGACATCACTTGGGAAGTACTCGGGGATGTACTTATAAACTGCGGCCTTCCCAATGCCCATGCTTATCCCAATGATGAATACTAGACCGGTGAAGATCACGACATTGGCTTGGAAGAAAATGTGAGTTACTCCGCTCGCCAGCAAGGAGCGTCTTTCTACTTGCTCGCCGACTTCTACATTGGCCACGTGCCAGGTGTCGATCCTTGGTAACACGATCATCCCGGAATCATCAACATCGTCTATCAACGGTTTTGGTGTGAGCGGATAGACCTGATCGTCGACTCGGATTTCGCTCTCCGTGACCGCGGTTACCGTTCCACCCGACGCGGCCATGATTCCATTGCCGGGGGACTCAATACTCATCTTTGGGAAGAACAGCAAGAAGGAACAGATCGCGATAATCACCAGCACCAAATACATCACGGTACGAGGGCCATGTCTGTCGGACAAGACTCCGCCGCCAGCCCGGATGACCCCAGAGGGCAGGGAGAATATGGAAGCAAGTAAGCCGGCGGTGACGAGCGTCATCGAATAGACGTTCACATAATAGGGAACCAGCCATTGGGCCAGGGCTACAAAGCCACCGAAGACCAGGAAATAGTACAAGCCAAACCGCCAAACGCGGAGAATCTTTAGCGGCTGGAGCATCGTTCGCAGGGAACGTCGCCCTGTGTCTGGTTTGCGGTTTTTGGTAAAGAGGTAGAAGACAATCGCCATCACCACCAGGGCCGCGGCATAGATGCCCGGCAGCTGCCGCCAATTGTCGATATCCGCGCCGTGGTTAGTAAGCGAGTTCAGCAGGCGGGGAGCACCAAGAGTGGTTAAGGCGGCACCCGCGTTACCGGCCCCAAAGACGCCGAGCGCAGTTCCCTGACGTTCCTTTGAAAACCAGAGCGAACTGAACGCGATCCCGACCGCAAACGAGGTGCCGGTCATGCCAAAACCGAGACTGTAGATCAGATATTCGTTGTAGGAATTGGCTTGCCCCAGCAGGAACATGGGTATTGCACTGAGGAGCATTAGGATCGAGAAGACGGGTCGGCCGCCGAATCGGTCGGTCAAGACCCCAAGCGGCAGCCGCATGAGCGAGCCGGTCAACACCGGAGCACCGATCAACGTGCCTGCCTGTGTTGCGTCCCAGTTGAAGACGCCACCGTCAATGAGAAACGTTACCAGTACACCATTGAGCATCCACCCGGCAAAGCACACGGTGAATGCGATGGTATTAAGGGTCAGTATCGAATTGGCGCGCTTTTTCCCGTTTGAGGCTATTCCCGACTCCAATGGATGCCGATCAAACTACCGTTTATCAGCCACCGGCAGCCTTTTTCCGGTTCCAAATCACAACCTGGTACGGCCGCCACAGGTAGGCGATGGGGAAAACCAGGAAGTGGACCAGTCGGGTAAAAGGCAGCAGCGCGATGAGCACGAAAGCGCCCAGAATGTGGATTTTCACCATGATTGGAAGGTTGGCTACTAGAGAGACGTTGGGGTTCAGTGTGAGCAAGGAATAAAGATAGGGCACGGCAACAGCCGCATACCAGGAGGACCCCCAACGATAGAAGATGGCGGTCCAGAGTCCGGCCACAATCTGGATGAGAAGCGCCAGCAGGAGTACGACATCCATGGCTGAGGTGACCACCCGAAGCCGGGCGCTGCTGGCGCGGCGTATGATCAGAACCACAAGCCCCCATAATGTTAGGAATCCAAATGCCAGCGCAGCGGCCTCCAGAACATAGAGTCGCACAGGCTCGCCATTCCAGGCCAGTATCGAACGGGGGATCAAAAAAGCGATCAAATGGCCGGTCAGAATGACCAGGATCCCGTAGTGCCAGGGAACCGAGCCCCAAAACAGTCGCCGGGTCTCCAGAAATTGCGACGAAAGACTGGAAACGGAAAAGCGGTTTTTCAACCCGCGCCAGAGCGTGCCCGCAATGGCCAGAACTATTGCAGCGTACGGGAGAATGCCAAAGAGAAGATCGTCAGATGTCATTGTGTTCTCCATTCGATGGAAGGGCGTTCATCCCTAACGAGCTGGAGAGGCTTCGCAGGTTGACGGCTTCTCTCCAGCACCGCCGAAGCTACCTGCAGCACTTGGAAGTACGGATTAGGACTCGAAGTGCTTGAGCCAAAGCTGTCGATCATCATTTCTAGTGCGGGCAGCATGCAGTTGTCGGTCAGTTGTTCGTATAAGGTTTCGTCAGTCTTGAGTTGAGCAAGAAACCGGAACATCAATGCAAGATGATCGGGCAATTCGTTCCCCGCCGAAAAATCGTGCTCCCTGTA
>Ga0255054_10001222_pt1 | contig 15164 bp, 11 predicted proteins | sample JV7_2_23_MG_FD_188634 | JGI IMG/M metagenome (GOLD analysis project Ga0255054, IMG submission 188634) | Seawater microbial communities from Jervis Inlet, British Columbia, Canada - JV7_2_23 | ecosystem: Environmental > Aquatic > Marine > Inlet | place: Canada: British Columbia | collected...
TGCTGGTAGGGGACACAGATTGGGCGGCCATCGAAACGGAGCGCTTTAGTAAGGTATTAGGCGAAGCTGGAATAGAACACGTGTTCCAAATTTCCGTGGGAGACCACTCAGATGCGACGTGGGCCGCTGTGCTTGCCGATGTTTTCGGCTTCTTCGCTGGCGTGGCGCCACCTTAGATTTTGCGTGTTTCGGGTACAATGGCCGCGCTGGAGGACAATGGATGACGGAGGATGATCGGTCCGCGGCGGAAGTGATTGATGCCTATCGACGAAGGCGGGGGCGGATGGTTCCGTTCTTGCTGGGGGCGTTGGCCGTCGTTCTCTTGGTTGTAGGCTTGTTCCTGGTTGTCATCTGGTTTACCGGCGACAGCCCCCCCGCGCTTCCCGCATTTTTACGCTCCGACACCGAAACTCCAGAGCCCACTAACACGCCTCAGCCTCCAACCGCCACACTGGAGCCCTCGCGAACACCCGAGCCTTCCGAGACTCCCACTCCTTCCGGTCCAATCACCTATGTAGTGGAGGAGGGCGATTCACTGGCTTCGATCGCGGATCAATTTGAGGTATCTATCGATCAAATGATCGCGGCCAATAATCTGGTAGATCCAAATAACATTGGAGTAGGATCGCAGTTGATTATTCCAGATCCGGAATCCGAGCTTCCAACCGAAACACCGCTCCCGGAGACCTTGGTCCCAGGTTCGACAATTGAGTATGTGGTTAAGTCTGGCGATGTTCTTCAATTGATCGCGGAGCAGTTCAACAGCACCGTAGAAGCGATTGCCGAAGCTAATGATTTGGATCCTGCGGATGTGCTGTTCGTGGGATTAAGGCTAATTATTCAGGTGAATATCGTGACTCCGGTTCCAACCGACACGCCCAGCCCCTTTACCGCCACCCCGACCCCGAGACCTTAGTCTTCCGCGCCGTCGAGTGCGAGACGAATCTCGGCCAATACCTCCGGATCCTGTTCGGAATCCAAAGCAACTCGCAATGCCTCGAGCTCTCCCAACTCGCCCAGCGCCCAGGCTGCGTGAGCTCGGGGAACCGGGTCTTCCTCTTTGGCAAGCACCCTCTCCAGATCAGGAACACTTGCGCGCCCTCCCGCATTGCCGGCCGCCACGGCCGCGTTACGTAGCAGCCCTGAGCGTTTGGCACGCTTGAGGGGGCTTTTACTGAGCGCGGTGCGATAGTCCTGTGGCGTAAGCTGAAGGAAAATTCTCGGGGTCGGCTCATTAAGAAACGCGCGTGCTTGGAATGCCTGATCCGCGGTGGGCTCAGCAAAGCGGAGGTTCCAGGGACAGACCTGCTGGCAGATATCGCACCCAAATATCCAATCATCCGTCAACTGTCGAAGCTCCAACGGAATAGTGCCCTTCAATTCGATCGTAAGGTAGGAGATACATCGAGATGCGTCCAGCGTGCGGTCGGGGAGGATGCAGTTGGTGGGGCAGGCTTCGATGCATAGCGTGCATTCGCCACAGTGATCGGTCTTGATTGGCTGGTCCGGCTCAAGCGGCAGGTCGAGCAGCACTTCGGCTAAGAAGAAGTAAGACCCGTATTCGGGGCTGATCAAACAAGTATTCTTTCCGATCCAACCCAACCCGGCCCGCTGGGCTAACTCGCGTTCGAGCAGCGGCCCGGTATCAGTGTAATAGCGGTTCTTGATCTCTCGGCCGACCCGCGCCTCAATGCTCGACACCAGCCGCTTCAGCCGATCTGTAAGCACTTCGTGATAATCGTCCCCTACAGCGTAGGCGGCCACGCCCGTACTCTTCTGCCCATTCGGCAAGTAGTTCGCCGCCACAACCAGAATCGATTCACATTCCGGCAGAATGCGATGTGGATCTGCCCTGCGGTGGCGAGCCCGATCGGTTTCAAGGTAGGTCATTTCGCCGTGACGTCGCTCTTTTAACCATTTTTCGTAGATCTCAAGATGCGGGGGAGGCTCGGGAGTGGTGATCCCCACCCGCGAGAAACCAAGGCGCAGCGCCTCAGTCTTCACATACTCGGTGAGGTCACGTAGTTGCACTCGATCGAACTCTTGGGCCATGTGCAAGTGTCCAAAACAAGGAATAGCATACCTTAGCGTTCAGCAGCTCGAAATACGAAGTCGAATTAACAGATTTCTTAGGGATTTGTGACGCGGCGCACGATAGAATCCGCCTGTAGCAGATCCAAAATGGCCCGCACCAAGGCCCAGTCAAGGAAAAGACTATGAGACGAAGAATCTGGATACCAATACTGATCGTTGGAGGCCTGATTGTAGGATTCTTGGTCCTTCGCCCCAGCTCGGAGCCTGAGGTAGCCGCGGAACGCACGGCCACCATAGAAACCGGACCGCTCCAGGTTTGGGTCACCGGGACCGGAAAAGTAGAACCGGGTGCCCAGGCGGCTCTCTCCTTTAGCACATCCGGCACCTTGGGCGAACTTGTAGCCGAGGTGGGTCAGACAGTCAATGCCGGCCAGGTCCTTGCCTTGTTGGACCCGGGTTCGCTGAATGCAAGTCTGTTGGGAGCTGAGGCGGATCTAATAGCGGCTCAGCAAGCGCTGGAAGATCTATTGAAAGGCTCCAGTGAGCAGCAAATTGCACAGGCAGTGATGGCGCTAGCACAAGCCAGGGACAATGTCCGAGCTGCGGAATACAAGTGGAACAGCCAACAGGAAGGCATGCGCGCGAATTCCGACACAGTGCGTGGAGCGGAAGCGCGTCTGACGCTTGCGCAGGCCGATGTCGATCGGGCCTACGATGAGTACAGTTCGGTATCCGGTCGGCCCTCGGACGATCCTGTGAAGGCGCTGGCGCTGACCAAGCTGGTCGCAGCCCGCGCAGATCGTGATTCCGCGCTACGCAATGTGAACTGGTACACAGGCCACCCCACCGAGATTCAGCAAGCAATCCTGGACTCGGAAGTGTCAGTGGCTCAGGCTACCCTGATCCAGGCGGAACAAGATCTAGTGGACCTCAGGGTCGGGCCGGATTCAGACGCTCTCAATTCCGCTGAAGCCCGGCTGCGCGCCGCGCAGGCCGTAGTCGATCAGGCGCGCTTGATCTCGCCTATCGATGGGACCGTAATGTCGGTGAACCACAACGTGGGGGACAGCATCGTTCCAGGTGAGATTGAGATCGTAGTTGCCGACTTGAGCTCGTTGCACATCGATACGAGCGTGGATGAACTCGATGTCGGTGATGTAGCGATCGGCCAGGCGGTCGATATCACGCTGGATGCCCTTCCAGATTTGGTGCTTGAAGGATCTGTTGCTGGCATTGATCTAGCGCCAGAAATTGGAGCGACAAGCACGCAATACCCTGTGCGCGTTGGGCTGGAGTCTCTCGACGAACTGGTTCGGGTGGGAATGACTGCCGGATTGAGCATTCTCGTCGCCGATGAGGATGATGCGGTACTCATTCCAAATTGGGCTCTCGGATTCGATCCGGAGACCGGGGAAATCGTTGTGTTCGTGGGCGATGGAGAAAATCGCGAGCGTAGAGTACTTGTTCTCGGATTGCGCAACGACACCGTAAGCGAAGTGCTTTCAGGGCTCGATCCCGGCGAAACTATCAGCGCTTCGATCGAGGAACGACCGCGCGGCAATGGAGGTTTATTCTTCGGTGGAGGCTAGCCCCAATGGACCGGTCATAGCAGTCAAAGATCTCACCCGCACCTACTTACTTGGCGAGGTTGAGGTTAGAGCGCTGCGGGGGGTCTCTTTTGAGATCAAAACCGGAGGTTTGCTGGCCGTGATGGGCCCTTCCGGCTCCGGAAAATCAACTCTCATGAATATGCTGGGCTGCTTAGACACGCCTGATTCCGGTAGTTACCTGCTTGAGGGTGAGGAAGTCGGCCAGCTAAATGACGACCAATTGGCACGCATCAGAAGCCGGCGTCTTGGGTTCGTGTTTCAAACTTTTAATCTGCTGGCGCGCACAACCGCACTGGCCAACTGTGAGTTGCCCATGCTCTATGCCGGCGTGCCGAACGGCGAACGCCGTGGGCGAGCGGAGCACGCGCTGGAAATCGTCGGGCTGGCCGACCGGATGCATCACCATCCCAACGAGCTCTCAGGAGGGCAACAGCAACGCGTGGCTATCGCACGAGCGCTGGTCAACGATCCGGCCATCATCTTTGCCGACGAGCCGACCGGGAATTTGGACAGCAAGTCGGGCATCGAAATCATGGAGATCTTGCAGGGTCTCAATCGGAACGATGAAATCACGGTCTTGTTGGTGACCCACGATCCATTTATCGCGCGGCATACGGATCGTGTGCTTCGCTTGCAGGATGGACGTATCGTAGCAGACGAAGTCGTTCACGATCCTCTAATTGCCGGCGAGGCTGAGCGACCCTCCGAGACGGTTCTGGAAGAGGAGATTGGCTGACGATGGGCATGTTGGAAAGCGCAGTAGTAGCCCTCCGGGCGCTCTCGTCCAATAAACTGCGATCGGCGCTTACGATGTTGGGAATCATCATTGGCGTCGGGGCAGTGGTTACATTGATGTCGGCGGGCAATTCGGTCCAGAGTTTTATTACCGATCAGTTCAGGAGCATCGGCTCTAATCTGCTATTTGTCGCGCCCGGTACCTTTGAGACTCAGCGCGGTCCGGGATCGGCGCCCTCTGGCAGCGGGTTGACCAACGGCGACGCGAATGCGATGCTCGATCCGTTTCTTGCACCCGACGTAGCAGATATTGCACTCGAACTTACCGGAACGGATGTGGTGAGCAATGGTGGGGAGGACGCGTTCCTTTCGATCTCAGGCGTGAGCCCGAATTACGCGGAATTGAGAAATGCTGGGATAAGCGCCGGCAGATTCTTCGATGAAGGAGATCAGGTGGCAGAATCACGAGTGGCTGTGATTGGGCCGATCGTAGTGGACGAGCTATTTCCCGAGAATGCACTCCCCATCGATGAGCAGATACGAATCGGAGACGTACCATTTCGTGTGATTGGAATTTTAGAATCCAGGGGCGGATCCGCATTCGCAAACGAAGATAACGTCGTGTACATCCCGCTTTCAACCGCCCAAACCCGCATATTCCCCTCGCGTGGCAGCCGGGGAGATTACAACCTCTCCGTTATATACGCGCAGGCGGTGAATGAGGATCGAACTAGCGAGGCAGGGGATCAGATCGAGAACGTGCTGCGACAACGGCACCAGATCCTGCCAGGGGATGATGACGATTTCACCGTTATCAGCCAGGCCGAGATTGTCGCTTCCGCTGGAGACGTGTTGGGGGTCATCACCATTTTCCTGGGCGCCATAGCCGCTATCTCGCTGCTCGTTGGCGGAATCGGGATCATGAATATTATGTTGGTATCTGTGACAGAGCGGACTCGAGAAATAGGTCTGCGCAAAGCGGTTGGCGCGCGCAAGCGCGACATTCGCAATCAGTTTCTCATCGAAAGCGTTGTGCTAGCGGTGGTTGGTGGTGCGATCGGAGTGATGCTGGGATTGTTGGGGACGCTGGCGATTGGCTTGCTGGCCTCGGATCTCAATCCTACGCTATCGCTGCAGGCAGTATTGCTCGCCACAGGTTTCTCGGCGCTCGTAGGCCTCTTTTTTGGAATTTACCCCGCCACACGCGCTGCGGCGCTGAATCCCATTGACGCGCTGCGGTACGAGTAATACTTAGCCAGCGATACTGTATTCGTAGCGCCCGGCGACTGGTTTTCCCTCCTCAAATCGACTCAGGCGAAACAAGCTTCGTTCCAGTCCACTTTCGGTCTGGCCCATCACCATATCCGCAACCAAGGAACCTACTGCCGGGCCAAGCTTGAATCCGTGCCCGCTAAATCCGGCGCAGATGAAGAGACCGCTATCCGGGACCAGCTCGTCGATCACCGGATGCCAATCCGGCGTGATTGCATAAAGGGATGCATAACTGGTGGTACTGGTGCTCTTCTCCATTGCTGGAAATCGTTCTACGAGTCGATTTCCTACTTCCGCAACAAATTCTAGATCACTATTCTCGTTGTAGCTGTCGGGATCTACAACGTTTTCTTGTTCAGAGGGGTCGATTAGACCCACTAGAGTCTGGGCGCCGGTTTCCGGACGCCAATAGCTGCCGTGTGTGAAGTCTACAACCATGGGGTGATCTGCCTCATGCCCCTCAGGCCGCCGGAAGAACGCCACCTGAACCCGGCAAGGATCAATTGGCACTTTTACGCCCGCCAACCCAGCGACCCGTGCACCCCAAGGGCCGGCGCAATTTACAACAGCCGGGGCCTCAAACTCACCACGCGAGGTATTGACGCCCCGAATTGTTCCCGAGAGAAGGTCCAGTCCTATGACCTCGGTGTCCAGGTGAAACTCGACACCGTGCCGTTTAGCCGCCTGTGCGAAGCCGTTGACCGTCAAGCTGGGATCGGCGTATCCGGATTCCGGCTCGAAGGCCGCGGCTACCAGGTCGGCGGCTTCAAGATATGGCCACCGCTCCGTGATGTCATCATGGGAGAGCAGATCGGTCTGAATTCCCACACTCTGCTGAAGGGCGACGTTAGCTTCCAGCCCTTCCAGATCCTTCTCAGGCGTGAGCACAAGAAAACCGGCTTCGGTGAATCCTGATTCACCACCCACCTCGTCCTTGAAGTTCTGGAAGACGCGCAGGCTGTGCAGCGCCATCCTGGCAGTTGTCTCATTTGAGTAGTGCTGGCGAATGATGGCGGATGACCGGCCGGTTGAGCCATTCCCCAAGCCGCCTTTCTCGATCACCGCCACCTTGAGTCCGCGCTGGCCGAGTCGAAAGGCAGCACTACATCCCATGATCCCGCCGCCAATAATGATGACATCGAAGGAGGTTTTCATGATGCGTTCCTAAGAATGAACCTAGAGTATGGCGTCAGGGGTTCAAGGTAAAGTGAGGCGAGAGCGATCAGGACGGTCGGGCCCCGAAATCGTGACGATCGTCAGCATCTGGAGCCGCTCGAAAGCGGATTGTCGCTAGGTTGCTTTGCCTGGTGCGAGGTGGCGTTTGAGGAATTGGCCTGTGTAGGAGGCTTTGACCTTGACGATCTGCTCCGGCGTGCCCTCTGCTACCAGGCGTCCCCCGCCGTCGCCACCTTCCGGCCCCAGGTCGATGACCCAATCCGATACCTTAATCACATCCGGATGGTGCTCGATGATGAGCACGGTGTTGTCCTGATCGACCAGCCGCTGGAGCACCTCGATGAGCTTGTGCACATCGGCCGCGTGCAGCCCCACCGAGGGCTCGTCAAGCACATATAGGGTGTGCCCTGGCCCGCGCTTCGAGAGTTCGCGGGAGAGCTTAACGCGCTGTGCCTCGCCACCGGACAGAGTTGGGGCGGGTTGACCAATCTTGATGTAGCCGAGCCCCACATCCTGAAGGGTGTTGATCCTGCGCATCATGGCAGGAAAAGCTTCGAAGAACTCTGCTCCCTCAGCAATCGTCATATCCAGTACATCGGCGATCGTCTTGCCTTTGAAGCGTACCTGCAGGGTTTCACGATTGAAGCGCGCCCCGTTACAGACTTCGCACGGAACGTAGACGTCCGGCATGAACTGCATTTCAATTCTGAGCTGGCCCTGGCCCTGGCAAGCTTCGCATCGGCCACCATGCACGTTAAAGGAGAAACGGCCAGGCTTGTACCCACGCACCTTGGATTCTGGCAGTTCGGCATACAGCTTTCGGATCTCGTCGAACAAGCCCGTGTAGGTTCCGGGGTTGGAGCGCGGCGTGCGGCCAATGGGGCTCTGATCGATGTTGATGGCTTTGTCGATCAGATCAACTCCCTCCAATCGCTCGTGTGCACCCGCCAGCCGACGTGAACCCTGCAGTTCTTTCGCCAGTGCCTTATACAGCACTTCCACCATCAATGTGGATTTGCCTGAGCCAGAAACGCCCGTGATGCACACGAATCTTCCAAGCGGGATTTCTACTGAGAGATTGTCCAGATTGTTTTCGCTCGCACCGAAAATCTTTAGGCTGCGCTCGTCACCGTCCCTGCGCTCCTTTGGAGTTTCGATGCGGAGCTTTCCCGCCAGAAATCTCCCGGTCACGGACTTGCGTTTTCGCGACACCTCATCGACGGTCCCCTGCGCCACAATTTCTCCGCCTGCCTCACCAGCGCCTGGACCGAGATCGATCAACCAGTCCGCAGCGCGAATGGTTGCCTCGTCATGCTCGACTACCAGTACTGTATTGCCAAGGTCGCGCATGCCTTCCAGAGTGTGGATCAGGCGCTCGTTGTCCCTTGGATGCAGGCCAATCGATGGTTCATCCAGTACGTACAGCACTCCCATGAGCCGAGAGCCGATTTGCGTCGCCAAGCGGATGCGCTGGGCTTCGCCGCCTGAAAGCGTGGCTGCTGAACGATCCAGGGTCAGATACTCAAGACCCACATCGACCAAGAAACCGAGCCGATCTCGGATTTCTTTCAGTACACGATCGGCGATCTTGAGCTCGCGCGCCTTCAAAAGGCCCGACTTTTTCTTTTGAAGCCTTAAGACCCATTCGAGTGCGTTTGCGATCGGACGCCCCGTAATCTCGACGATGTTTGCCTGGTTAATGGTGACGGCCAATGCTTCTGGGCGCAGTCGTTTGCCTTCACAAGCGGGACAGGCCCGCTCAGACATGTATTCCTGGATCTTGCCGCGTATGTATTCGGACTGGGTTTCCAGGTAGCGCCGCTCCATGTTGCCTACGATGCCTTCAAAGGAGGTGGAAAAGGTCGATTTTCGCCCATCCCGGCTGGAATATCGCACTGGGATTTCTTCATCGTTTGTGCCAAAGAGAATGAGATCGAGATGTTGCTGTGGGAGTTCAGCGACCGGAGCTTCCAAATCGATTTCGTAATGGTCGGCGACGGCTTCCGCCATCTGCCAGTAGTAGCCCTGTCGATCGCGCGCTTGATTTTGCCACTCCATCGCCACTACCGCGCCTTCGGCAAGCGACACGGAACGATCCGGAATGATCCGCTCTGGATCGATCTCCAGCTTGCTACCGAGGCCTTGACACTCTGGGCAGGCGCCGTGTGGCGTATTGAAAGAGAACGTGCGAGGTTCGATCTCGGCCAGCGTCGTTCCGTGTACTGGGCATGCCAGGTTTTCCGAATACGGGATATCCACCTTTTCAGTGAGATTGGATACCGTGATGGTGCCCTCGCCCCACTGGAGAGCGGTTTCTACCGAATCGGTCAGACGGGTCCGAAATGCGTCATCTGACTCGGCGGGGATCACCAGCCTGTCTACTACCGCCTCGATGGTGTGATTCTTATATCGGTCGAGTTCGATGTCTTCCTCAATCTCGAGCACCTTGCCATCCACCCGGGCACGCACGAAGCCGGATCGTTTCAGCTCTTCCATAACAGCCAGATGCGTCCCTTTGCGTTCGCTCACCAGCGGGGCCAGGATCAGCAAGCGCGCTCCATCCTTGAGGCCTTCAATGGCTTCCACAATTTCCTGTGCCGATTGCTGCACCACTTCGCGACCGCAAATCGGGCAGTGCGGCTGACCGATTCGGGCAAAGAGCAGGCGCAGATAGTCGTACACCTCTGTAACCGTACCGACCGTTGAGCGCGGGTTGTGAGATACCCCGCGCTGATCGATGGAAACTGCCGGCGAGAGACCCTCGATATAGTCCACATCCGGCTTGTCCAACTGCCCCAAAAATTGGCGGGCATACGAAGAGAGTGACTCGACATAGCGTCGCTGACCTTCGGCAAAAATGGTGTCAAAGGCCAGGGATGATTTGCCGGAGCCTGAGATCCCAGAGATTACGACCAGCTTGTCGCGTGGAATCCGCACCGAGAGATTCTTTAGATTGTGTTCTCGTGCACCAACGATTGTGATTTCGTCTTGAGGCATAATCCGTACAACTGTTCTATTGAGGGACGCAATCGGAGATTATAACAGAGCGGTCAATAGGACCCTTTTTTGCTCGGCTATGGCGCTGTATCGGACCCCTTGGGGACGAATTCCTGAGGAAAACCTACTGGTCGTCGGAAAATGGCTCTCCGCACCATTGACAGTGCGTTTCGCCGACCGGACTGGCAGATTGGCAATTGCCGCATATAGGGAGCTTGGCCTGAGGCTGTACGCCGCCGTCTAGATCAGCCGCCAACTTCACCACTTCGGATGGGCTGAAATCAGCTGCCTGGCCAGGAGTAGCGGACAGCCTGGCACCTCGCGCGTCCTGGCTGACGATATAGCCTTGGTCTCGCAGGGACGAGGAGGTTGCCTCACTGAAAGCTGGCGTGATGGAGTCTTCAGCGGCCTTTAGTCTTGCGGCCAGCACGCCGCGCATTTCTTCTGGAACCTGGTCGAGAAGATGCTCAGGATCGCTGCCCGGTTCCAAGAGTTCGCGGAATTGTGCCGAGCCCGTTTCAATAGACTCGATCGCATCTGCGTTGGGTTCTTCAAATAGATTGGGGGTCCGGCCGCAGTACGAGCAGGAGGGATGATCGGAGGAGGGAGCACCACAGCCTGGACAGGTGTGCGGATCCTGTTCCATAATCTACCTAAGAATTCTTCGCGTCGTCGTCAGAAACTCTGACTAGATCCCCTAAGAGATAGTCCTCGTTAGCACTTGAAAACAGCTCGGCGTAGCCCCGATTGCGCCAGCCGAAGTCAAGTCCCTCGTGATCCCGAAGCCGCAGCGTTGACCGAACGAACTGCGCATCTTCGGAGGGAGGGTATCGAGATGTTCTACGTAACAGGATAAAGGCGGTAACCCCGTAGCCCAACAAGCCCAATGTGCCGATCAGCAGCAGATCAACCACCCCAATTTGTTGGGGGTTTACCAATCCAGCTACCAGCGCGCCGACGATCAAAACGCCGGCAACCAATATGGAACTCAGATGCGCAACCACCTTGGATGTCTTCTGCTCCTCGCTGCGAACGCTTGCGCGCTCATGGCAGGATTCGCAGAGCGGAACCTGGTATCCAAGATCCTGGTCTCCGCCAAACGCAAAAAGCAGTTTATTAAGGGCAGGGCGCCGCAAGCAGTGTGCACACCGCTCAGAGGGCAAGCTGGCCGTTTTTTGTGCAAGCGTTACGACATATCGATGGCCGGGCTCCGGCTCTGATACGTCCGCTGTCTTTTCCAACGCTTCCGATGAATCCGTATCTAGAGAGGAGCCGCCGTTAGAGCTCTCCGCTACAAATTCATCCAATTCACCGATACCAAAGGGGGGCGTTGGTGCCAATCCGGCTTCGGCCATCCCCGAACCATTGCCGCCTATTCCGAAGGGTGGAGTGGATTCGGATCCCAACTCCGCGACCATATTGGCCTCGACTTCAGGCTCGCTACCATCTTGTTCCGATATCCGCTCAGAGTTGGCCATGGTTTCCACTGCTTCCAGCGTGGTCCACCGTTTGAGCACCATTTGCCCGGTCGCAGGATAGTCGTTCGAAATGGATCCATACATCGCCCAATCCGCCGCCTGATTGAGAATAAATGCAGAATCGCAGTTCATGCAAAGCACGTAATCTGGCAAGTTTTCCACATGAATGACGGACAGCGTAGATTCACCACAGACGGCGCACGCGCGGCCAGCGGTGTATCCGTCGTCGAGAGTTTTTAAAGGTTGATGCTCCATAGCTACGGTCAAGGCTTCGCTCTCAATCTAGCACAACCCTGATTTTGCGATAACCGACCCACTTTCCTATGCACCTACTCCACCGAATCGAAAGCGTCCGATCCAAAGGCCTCCATCAACATCAATTGGATCCCTGGCCGCTTGGGCAGCAGCACGGCGCCGCCACTGGGAGTTCTCCAGGAATCCACAAGGTCTCGGTCTACCCTGAAAACGTTTATTCGCGTCGGATCTGTTCCAATTTGTATGGCGGCAGGAACTAACGGTAAGAGCTCCGTCAGTTCGATATCGGTGAAGAAGGTAGTGTTGAGCTGGTTGTAGAGTTGAGGAACTCGAACAAGCCCGTTGATGGTCAGCAGCTTAGAAAAGACGGCCTGCACGATTTCCTGCTGTCTTCTCATTCGGTCGAAGTCACCACCCCAATTACGCATGCGCGCATAGCATAGCGCCTCATAGCCGTCCATGCTGTAGGAGCTCCCTGGCTGATAGGTCAGGAGTTTGCCGCCGCATTCATCCCTTGTGAATGCGGTCGCTTCGACGGTGATCCCTCCCAGGGTATCGATCGCAGAGATAAATCCGTCAAAATTCATCCGTGCCCAGCCATCCACAGGAATACCGAAGTTGTAGTGGATAGCCTGCTTGGCCATGTCGATTCCGCCGTGAACAATAGCCGTGTTGATCCGATCCATGCGCCAGCCCGGAATGTACACATACAGGTCTCTTGGGATCGAAATCAAGGTGGCTGTGCCATCCGCGGGATCAATGGATACCATCATTATTGCGTCCGTTCTGAAGCCGCCCGAATTGGGTCGCTTGTCGCTGCCAAGCAGAAGAATGTTGACCACATCTGGCCCGAATTCGATCTCAGGCATGGGCGGAGGAATATCTGTAGCTGAAAGTTGAGTCGGGGCGGGGAAGTCCCCCCAAATCGGTGGGGGTGTAGGTGAAATACTAGGCGCAGGGCTGCTGCGCGCGCCGGCGGAAGATGTAGTCTCAGCACTTGGAGTAACAGGTGGAAGCGTGATAGCCGGTACCGGCGTAGCGTTGTTAAGCGCATTGACCGTCGCAACCACACTTGTTTCAAGCGGCCCGTTCGGCAAAGGATCTTGAGGTGAGGTGGCAGCCGTTAAGCTACAGGCACCAATCAGCGCCGATCCAATGATGGCCAGAACGAAACCAGTAGTCTTCAGTGTGTACTCCATTCCATCATAGCCAGATCGAACTCGTAGTCAGGTCGCTATCCATTCCTATGCAGGAGACGAACTTCCGCTTCGGTTAGATCCCGCGGATTCTAGTCGAAAGCCTCATCTCGGGCATCCCACGATTAGGTCAATCAAAGGCAGAAACAGCGCTGGAAATTCGCCTTCGTGCGAATAAGTGCAAGTTCCTGGTCAGATCTGACCAATTTCGATAAGCATCCCGCTTGAATACCTGTGGGTAGTGTGGGAAATGGCAGCCGCCCGCTTAAGCCGGAGGAAGAGGGGCGCGGGCGGCTTTGAGGCCTGGACACTCTGGGGGGAAATGTCCGCGACTATGGTATGCCATTTGACCCACATTCCACCTTACGGTGACCTTACAGGAGAAGGAAAACGCCAAAGCCTTCAGGTGGTGGAGAACAGAGCTTCAACTGAGGTTGCTGAACACAACCTGTCCGTATTTTAGTGATTTCCCCTTCGAACGAGCGCCCGCCCCTTGACGCTGGATGCTTTCCTCGTTGTAATTCAGGGGGTCTGGGATTCGACGTGACCCAACCACGCGCATGACACTCGATATCGCACTCACCCTTCTCATCATCCTTGGAGCCTTGATCCTCTTCGCTACCGAGAAACTCAGGGTAGATGTGGTCGCGCTGATGGTGCTGATCACGGTTGGGGTGCTAGGACTGGTTCCGGCCGACAAGCTATTTTCCGGCTTCTCAAATTCGGCAGTGGTTACTGTGTGGGCGGTCTACATGGTCTCCGGGGGGCTCTTCAAGACCGGTGTAGCGAACGCAATGGGAAGCGGCATTCTTAAGGTAGCCGGTAATACCGAGTCACGGCTCATCGCTACCATCATGCTCACCGTCGGAGTGCTGTCGGCATTCATGAATAATGTAGGTGCCACGGCAATGTTGCTCCCTGCCGTGGTGGGCATCTCCCGCGTAACCAAGGTCGCAGTTTCCAAAATGCTCATTCCACTCGCATTTGCCTCGCTTCTTGGCGGCGCGATGACCTTGATCGGCACCCCCGCCAACATCCTTGCGACCGGAATACTTGCCGCGCGCGGGCTGCCTACCTTCGGATTTTTCGAATTCACTCCGATGGGCATCGTGGTGCTCATCACAGGCGTCTTGTACATGGCCCTGATCGGAAGGCGCCTGCTGCCGGTCCGCGAAGGGCCAGGCAGCAAGCAGGAAGACTACAACATTCGGGACTATGTGACCGAGGTTCGAGTTTCTCCTGTGAGCTCCTTGATCGGCAAGACGCTGCTCGAATCACGGCTCGGCCGGGATTACGACCTCACAGTGCTCGCACTGCAGCGCGAAAACGGCGATCGCCCGCCATTGAATCGAGATACGGAGATCAGAATGGGCGACCTGCTCGTAGTTGAGAGTTCGGCCTCCGATTTAATGGCGGCCCGTCAGTCGCTGGGGCTCACAACCGAAGCGGAGCGAACGCTCGATATCGAAAGCCTTGAGCGCGGGGACGTTCAAATAATTGAGGCTACGCTTGCGCCACGCTCGCACATTGTGGGTCTCAGCCTTCGGGATGTTCGGTTCAGGGACCGGTATGGTTTCACCGCGCTCGCAATCTCGCGTCAGGGAGAATTAATCACCGAGCGTTTGCGCGACGTACCACTGGAGTTCGGAGACGCCCTCTTGCTGCAGGGCCCTCAGCACCGGATAAAACAGCTGCAGGAGGGGGAGAACTTCCTGGTTTTGGAACCGATCGAAACGGAGCAGTTCCGCCGCAACAAGGCGCCCATTGCCATAGGAGCGTTGGTCCTGGCCATTGGACTGACAATCTTCGCCGGAATGTCGATCTCCCTGGCCATGGTGATCGCGGCCGTGATCATGATCCTTGCTGGAGCGCTGAGGATCGATGAGGCTTATGAGGCAGTCGATTGGCGAACGGTATTTTTGGTTGCCGGGATGCTTCCGCTGGGCCTTGCCATGGAACTCACAGGCACTGCGGAATTCCTGGCCGACATCATGCTGGGGGTGTTTGGACCTTTCGGTGCCTTGGCCACGCTCGCCGGGATCTATCTTCTGGCCGCGCTTATCACCCAGCCGATGTCTAACGCGGCCGCTATTGTCTTGATTGTGCCTATCGCATTGAATACCGCCATGGGATTGGGCGCTAACTACAAAACCTTCACGATGGCGGTCGTGATCGGGGCGGCAACCAGCTTCCTGTCACCTGTCGGCCATAAAGCCAACGTGCTGGTGTTTGGGCCTGGTGGATACAAATTTACCGATTATGCGCGGGTGGGGGCGATTCTGACTGTTTTGCTTCTCATCGTATCGATGATCTTCTTGCCTATCTTCTGGCCGCTATTCCCTGAGTAACCAATCTAATTAGCGTTTGCCGCTTCACTTCGGGAAGCAGGGCGAGTTGCGCTCTCCCCATTG
>Ga0255054_10001224_pt1 | contig 15149 bp, 14 predicted proteins | sample JV7_2_23_MG_FD_188634 | JGI IMG/M metagenome (GOLD analysis project Ga0255054, IMG submission 188634) | Seawater microbial communities from Jervis Inlet, British Columbia, Canada - JV7_2_23 | ecosystem: Environmental > Aquatic > Marine > Inlet | place: Canada: British Columbia | collected...
GGTTCTCTCGTGGCCTGGGTACTTGGAATCACCGATCTCGATCCACTCGAACACGACCTGCTGTTCGAGCGTTTTCTGAATCCGGAACGTGTGTCGATGCCGGACTTCGATATCGACTTTTGCATGGAAGGACGTGACCGGGTCATCGAGTATGTTGCTCTGCGATATGGCCGTGACCGCGTCGCACAAATTATTACGTTCGGCACCATGGCTGCAAAGGCAGTCATTCGCGACACCGGCCGGGTTCTGGGACAGCCCTACGGGTTTGTCGATCGCATTGCGAAGCTCGTGCCGTTTGAAATCGGCATGACACTCGACAAGGCTTTGGAACAGTCCGAAGAACTCGCGGCAATGTATGCCGACGATGAAGAAGTGACTGCCATCATCGACCTCGCGAAGTCGCTCGAAGGACTCGTGAGAAACGCGGGCAAACACGCCGGCGGTGTCGTCATTGCGCCTGACAAGCTCACCGACTTTGCGCCGCTCTATTGCGAAGACGGCGGCGGCAATATTGTCACACAACTCGATAAGGATGATGTCGAGGCGATAGGCCTGGTCAAGTTCGATTTCCTTGGACTGAAGACGCTCACGATCATCGACTGGGCCGAGCACATCGTGAATGCGACCTATCCCGAGAGGAAACTCGACATCAGTCGCGTGCCGATGAGTGACGCGGAGACCTTCAGGCTGTTGCGCAGCACGCAGACGGCTGCGGTTTTTCAACTCGAGTCCAGCGGCATGCGCGATCTGATAAAGCGCATGCGCCCTGACCAGTTCGGCGACCTGGTGGCGCTGGTGGCGCTGTTCCGACCGGGTCCGTTGCAGTCCGGCATGGTTGACGATTTTATTGCTCGCAAGCATTCATCCAACCAGGCGGAAATCGATTACCTTCATCCCGACCTGCAGCCGGTCCTGGAAGAGACCTATGGTGTCATCCTGTACCAGGAGCAGGTGATGCAAATCGCACAGGTGCTGGCCGGCTATACACTGGGTGGAGCGGATCTCTTGCGGCGAGCAATGGGCAAGAAAAAGCCCGAGGAAATGGCCAAGCAACGTGAGATCTTCGTCAGCGGTGCCACCGCGCGCGGTGTCGCGGAGCCGACAGCGACGCGCATATTCGACCTCATGGAGAAATTTGCCGGTTACGGCTTCAACAAGTCGCACTCAGCCGCTTACGCGGTACTGTCGTATCAGACGGCATACCTCAAGGCGCATTACCCGGCCGCGTTCATGGCGGCCGTGATGAGCGCGGACCTCGACAACACCGACCGGCTCGTCACCTTGAAAGACGATTGCCGCAAGCTCGGCCTCGAACTCAATGCGCCGAGCATCAATCGTTCCGCCTATCACTTCAGCGTGTCCGACGATGACACGATCATGTATGGCCTTGGCGCGATTAAGGGCGTTGGCCGTGCGGCGGTCGAGGCACTGATTGCCGTGCGAGAAACCAGTGGTGCCTTCAATGGCCTCGTCGAGTTTTGCCGGCGCGTCGATCATGACAAAGTCAATCGGCGCGCGCTGGAGGCGATGATCAAGTCTGGTGCGATGGACAGCTTCGGTCAGTCGCGCCGCGGGTTAATGCACCAACTGCCGGAGGCGCTCAAGAGCGCCGACCAGCACGCCCGTGCTGTCGCTGCCGGCCAGAACGACATGTTCGGTCTGGAAGTGCCGGTCGAGGAGGCCGATGTACCCGCACCGGTTGATCTCGACGAATGGCCCGAGCGCTTGCTCCTCAGTAGCGAAAAGGAAGCGCTCGGCCTGTATCTGACGGGACACCCTTTCGATGCGGTACGTGCTGACGCGCGCAGTTTCATTGATGGCAGGCTGGGCGACCTGGCGACAGAGCCGCCCCCGCAAACATCCAGGGGCGAACGCGACTACGCGCAATCACGCCGCGAAGTGACCATCGCCGGCCTTGTTGTCGATGTACGCAAGCGCGGCAACCGCGTCAGCGTCGTGCTCGATGACGATAGTGGTCGTATGGAAGTAAGCCTGTTCGGCGAGACATTCCAGGAATTCCGGCATTTGCTCGTCAAGGACGAGATCGTCGTTGTGAGTGGTCCTCTGCGGTATGACGATTTCATCGGCGCCTGGTCACTGAACGTCAAGAACGTGCTGCACATTGACCGCGTCATTGAGAGTCGCGCCAAAAGCATGATCCTGAAACTTGCGCCGAATGGTCAGGGCGAACAACTGCTCATGAAGCTGCACGACGTCTTGTTGCCGTACCGGGAAGGCAGCTGCGAGGTCGCCGTGCAGTATTTTGGCGACGACGCGGCGGCAAGGCTGGATCTGGGCGCCGAGTGGTCAGTGCGGCCAAGCCGCGAATTACGCGACAAGCTATGCGAGCTTTTGGGCAGCAATAATGTCCGCCTGGTCTACGCACCCGGGCGTGAAATCATGTAGAGTCCGTCTTCCGGCCTGTAGGAGCGGTTCTTGAACCGCGATATATCGCAATCGCGCTTTAAAATAGAGCTCTAGGAATCGCGCTTCAAGAAGCGCTCCAACAATAATCTTATGGACCTGAAATTCCTCGATTTTGAGCAACCCATCGCTGAACTCGAAGCAAAGATCGAGGAGTTGCGCTTTGTTGGCGATGATTCCGAGATCAACATCAACGAAGAAGTTTCGCGTCTCAGGGATAAGAGCGAAGCGCTCACCAAGAGCATTTTTTCGAAGCTCAGCGCCTGGCAGATTGCGCAGGTAGCCCGGCACCCTATGCGGCCCTATACGCTGGACTATCTCGAGAGAATCTCGCCCGATTTTCAAGAACTTCATGGCGATCGCATGTACGCGGACGATCCTGCAATCATAGGCGGCGTGGGTAGGATTGACGGGCGGGCGGTCATGTTCATCGGCCACCAGAAAGGACGCGATACCAAAGAGCGCGTGCGCCGCAATTACGGCATGCCCAAGCCGGAAGGATATCGCAAGGCCCAGCGACTGATGCGTATGGCGGCGAAGTTTTCGTTACCCGTCGTCACATTTATCGATACGCCGGGCGCGTATCCGGGCGTCGGCGCGGAAGAGCGCGGTCAGAGCGAGGCTATCGCCTACAGTCTGTACCTGATGGCCGGACTGAAAACGCCGATCATCTGCGTCGTAATTGGCGAGGGCGGCTCCGGCGGTGCGCTGGCCATCGGCGTGGGCGACAAGTTGCTTATGCTCCAGTACGGCATCTATTCGGTTATTTCACCGGAAGGATGCGCGTCAATTCTGTGGAAGAGCGCCGAAAAAGCACAAGACGCCGCTGAGGCAATGCGCATTACGGCCGAGAGTCTCAATGGATTTGGCCTTGTCGACGAGGTGCTCGCGGAGCCGCTGGGTGGCGCACACCGCAATCCGGGCGAGGCTGCCGAGGTCGTCCGCAATGCGCTGATCAAAAGCCTGGATGAACTCGACACTTTGTCGACCGAGCAACTCCTCGAGAACCGCCAGAGGCGTCTCGCTGGATTCGGCGAATTCAAAGAGGCGTGACCTTTAGCCTCGCGAGTCTCCTCGAACGGCTCGATGAGCTCGAGAGCGGTGCGAACAGGCCCGCAAGATACATTGTCGCGTTGAGCGGCGGGCTGGATTCGTGTGTGCTGGCAAGCGCACTGGCCGCGACCCGCGACCGCCATGGCAAGTCACTGCTTGCTGTGCATGTCGATCACCAGCTGCATCCCGACTCTGCTGAGTGGAGTGATCATTGCCGGCAATTGGCGGCTGATTTCGGGATCGATTTCATGGTCGAGAAGGTCGACGTCGATACCGGCAGCGGCAGCGGGCTCGAGGCGGCTGCCCGCGATGCGCGCTACAAAGTCCTCGCCCGGCACGTGCAACACGATGACTGGCTGCTGAGCGCGCATCACCGCGACGACCAGGCCGAGACATTGTTGTTGAATCTGATGCGCGGCAGCGGGCCGGCGGGACTGCGAGGCATTGGCGCGATCAACCCATTTGCAGACGGCTGGCTGGTGCGGCCGCTCATCGACGTGTCACGTGCGGCACTGCAGGCCTATGCGGTCGAGGCGAATATCGACTGGCTCGAGGATCCCGCCAACGAGAACCGGCGATTCGATCGCAACTACCTGCGTCATGCAGTCCTGCCGCTACTCGAGGAGCGCTGGCCCGATGTAACGAGGAGACTCGCTCGCAGTGCAGAGCTTGCCGGAGAGGCCGCAGCGTTGCTCGAGGATCTTGCCGAGCATGATTTGCGCGCCGTTGGCGACAGGCCGGGACGCATCGAGATCAGCGGCCTGGAGAGGCTGTCGGAGCAGCGTAAGCGCAACCTGTTGAGACATGCCGTGCGACGCTCGGGTCTGCCCGCGCCGAGCGCCGCGCAGCTCTGCAGCGTGCTCGAGCAACTGATTCCCGCGAAACAGGACGCCCAGCCGTTAGTGGCATGGCCGGGTGCCGAGGTTCGGCGCTACCGCGATATTCTGTACATCCTGCCGGCAAGCGCGTCGGAGCAGCCGGTAGACGATGGACAAGTTCTCGGCGACACGCCGTTGCAATTGCCACAGGGTCTGGGGACGCTGTCACTATCGCCCGGAGTCGAGCTCGGATTGGACGAGGCTGTCATCGAGCAGGGTTTGACCGTGCACTATCGTAGGGGCGGTGAGAAATTTCAGCCCGCCGGTCAAGTACATACGCGAAAACTCAAGAAATTACTTCAGGACGAGGGCGTGGTGCCGTGGATGCGTGAGCGGCTGCCACTCGTGTATGCCGCGGGACGGCTCGTCGCCGTGGCGGACCTCTGGATTGCATCGGACGCGGCGAGCGAGCCAGGTACGGCGATCCGCTGGCGAGACAAGCCGGTGCTGCACTGAACGGAGAGCCATTTTCGTTGTGTCGCCCCGGGTGTTCTGTTAACGTTTAAAACCGTCTTTTTATCCAACGACGGCGCGACATCCAGAGGGTTGGAGAGAAGCACACAGGTCTAGTGCTTTGGATCCAGCCCTTATCTTTTCCCGCCGCAGGTGCATCCGGGCTCACACATGACATCGTATGTTTTCATCACCGGCGGGGTGGTGTCCTCTCTCGGCAAGGGAATAACCTCCGCCTGTCTCGGCGCAATACTCGAAGCGCGTGGTCTGTCTATCAGCATGATCAAGCTGGACCCGTACCTGAACGTCGATCCGGGTACGATGAGTCCGTTTCAGCACGGCGAGGTGTTCGTCACACATGACGGCACCGAGGCCGACCTCGACCTCGGCCACTACGAACGATTCGTACGCACGGTTACCGGGCACAACAGTAATTTTACAACGGGCCGGATTTACGAAAGCGTCATAGGCAAGGAGCGACGCGGAGACTATCTCGGCGCGACCGTGCAAGTCATCCCGCATATCACTGACGAAATCAAGGAGAGCGTCAAGCGCGGCGCCGGAGATGCCGATATCTGCCTCGTTGAGATCGGTGGTACGGTCGGCGACATCGAATCGCTGCCGTTTCTCGAGGCAATTCGCCAGATGGGCGTCGAAATGGGCCATGACCGCGTGGTCTACGTCCACCTGACGCTCGTGCCCTACATTGCGACCTCGTCGGAAATCAAGACGAAACCCACGCAGCACTCGGTCAAGGAATTGCGATCGATCGGTATTCAGCCCGATATCCTCGTGTGCCGCTCCGAACAACCTTTGCCGGACGAACAGCGCAAGAAGATCGCGTTGTTTACGAATGTGCAGGAGGCGGCTGTCATCTCCGCGTATGACGTGGACGATCTGTACAAGATCCCCGGCATGATGCACGAGCAGGATCTCGACGAAATCGTCGCAAAACAATTACGTCTCGACTTGCCGACCGCTGACCTCAGCGAGTGGCAAGCGATCGTCGAAGCGAAGCAAAATCCCAAAGGCGAAGTGAACGTCGCATTGGTCGGCAAATATGTCGATCTCCGCGACTCCTACATTTCGTTGTCCGAAGCGCTGTTGCACGGCGGTATTCACACGAGCACACGCGTCAACATTCATTACATGGAAGCACAGGACATCGAGGAGCAAGGGCTCGATTGCCTGCAGGACATGGACGGCATCGTCGTTCCCGGTGGGTTCGGCGATCGTGGCATCGAAGGCAAGATCAAAGCCGTGCAGTTTGCGCGCGAGAACGGCATTCCGTATCTCGGTATCTGTCTAGGCATGCAGGTCGCCGTCATTGAAGCGGCACGCCACCTGGCCGGGCTGGAGGGTGCCATGAGTACCGAGTTCGAGCGCTCGACACCGCATCCCGTGATCGCACTGATCACCGAGTGGCAAGACGCGACGGGCGATGTCGAGCAACGTGACGAGCGATCCGCACTGGGCGGTACGATGCGACTCGGCGCGCAGGAAGTATCGCTCGCCGAAGGTTCGCTCGCGGCAACGGCCTATGGCTCGACGACGATCGAGGAACGCCACCGGCATCGTTACGAGGTGAACAACAATTACCGGCCGCAACTTGAAAAAAGCGGGCTCAGATTTTCCGGCTTGTCAGTTGACGATCTCGTGGAGATGGTCGAAATACCGGAGCATCCCTGGTTTCTCGCCAGCCAGTTTCACCCGGAGTTCACCTCGAATCCGCGCGATGGTCATCCGTTGTTCAAGGGATTCATCACGGCGGCACGAAAGCATCACGAAGGTGAATTGCCCAAGGTCGCACAAGCATGAAACTTGCGCATTTCGATGCAGGCAACGACCAGCCGATCTTTCTGATTGCCGGCACCTGCGTCGTCGAGAGTGAGGCCATGTCTATCGATACCGCAGGCTCTCTGAAGGAGACCTGCGCTAAACTCGGCGTGCCGTTCATATACAAATCATCGTTCGACAAGGCGAACCGCAGTTCGTCCGGCAGCTTTCGCGGCCCGGGCATGGAGGAAGGCCTTCGCGTCCTCAGTGAGGTCAGGAAGCAGCTCGACGTGCCCGTGCTGACCGACGTGCATGAAGACACGCCGATGGACGAGGTTGCCGACGTCGTTGACGTACTGCAAACGCCGGCATTTCTTTGCCGCCAGACGAATTTCATTTTACGCGCGGCGGGCGCCGGCAAGCCGATCAACATCAAGAAGGGCCAGTTCCTGTCGCCGTGGGAGATGCAGAATGTCGTCGACAAGGCCAGGACGACGGGCAATGAGAGCATCATGGTCTGCGAACGCGGGTTTTCGTTCGGCTATAACAACCTGGTGTCCGACATGCGCAGCCTTGCAGTTTTGCGGCAGACGGGTTGCCCCGTTGTTTTCGATGCAACGCATTCCGTGCAACTTCCGGGGGGGCAGGGATCGGCGTCGGGTGGGCGGCGCGAGTTCATTCCCGTGCTGTCGCGTGCGGCAACGGCGGTCGGAATTGCCGGCCTGTTCATGGAGACACATCCTGATCCGGACAAGGCGCTGTCTGACGGCCCGAACGCGATGCCGCTCAAGAACATGGCAATGCTGCTCGAGACGCTCGTCTCGATCGATCAGAGTGTCAAGCAACGCGGCTACCTCGAATCAGAGTTCGGGCTAGACAAATAACCCCCCCCGCAAGGAAACTTCAATGATCAAGATCAGCGACATTCGCGGTCGGGAGATTCTCGATTCGCGAGGAAATCCCACTGTTGAAGCGGACCTGACACTCGAGGACGGCACCATGGCGCGTGCCGCCGTACCCTCGGGCGCGTCGACGGGCACGAGAGAGGCCGTCGAGTTACGCGACGGTGACAAATCCCGTTATCTCGGCAAAGGTGTGACCAAGGCGGTCGCCAACGTGAACGGTGAGCTGCGAGATTCACTGCTTACGCAGAGTTTCGACGATCAACGCGCGCTCGACCAGCACATGATCGAACTCGACGGCACGGAGAACAAGGGGCGACTCGGTGCGAATGCCTTGCTGGCAATTTCGCTCGCCGCCGCAAAAGCCGAGGCGCAGTCGAACGGCATGCCGCTGTATCAGCATCTCGGTGACAACACGACAATGCCCGTACCGATGATGAATATCATCAACGGCGGTGCGCATGCCGACAACAGTGTGGACATTCAGGAGTTCATGATTCTGCCCGTCGGCGCACCGAACTTTACCGAAGCGTTGCGCTACGGCGCCGAAATTTTTCATGCACTGAAATCGGTGCTGCGGTCACAGGGACTGAATACTGCTGTCGGAGACGAAGGCGGATTCGCACCCGATCTGCCATCCAACCAGGCCGCACTCGATACCATCATGGAAGCAATCGCCAAGGCGGGATTTGATGCTGGCAACGAAATCCTGCTCGGCCTCGACGTCGCGAGCTCCGAGTTCTTCGAAGGCGGCAAATACAATCTCACCTCCGAGGGTCGCAGCTTCGACGCCGCGGGATTCAGCGATTTCCTGGCCAAACTCGTCGACGGATACCCGATCATCAGTGTCGAAGACGGTATGGACGAGAGTGACTGGGAAGGATGGCGCGTACTGACCGATGCCATAGGCGACCGGGCACAAATCGTCGGCGATGACCTGTTCGTGACCAACACTCAGATCCTCGCCCGCGGCATCGACGAAAAAATAGCGAACTCTATCTTGATAAAACCTAACCAAATCGGTACCTTATCTGAAACTCTTGATGCAATTACTATGGCAGTGGACGCGGGTTATACCGCGGTGATCTCGCATCGCTCGGGGGAGACCTCGGACAGCACGATCGCCGACATCGCGGTGGGCACGCGGGCGACGCAGATCAAGACGGGCTCGTTGTCGCGCTCGGATCGCATCGCCAAGTACAACCAGCTGCTGCGCATCGAGGAACAGCTGGGCGGAAAAGCGCGGTATGCCGCCCGCGACGCGTTCTCGGTGAAGGCGTCGTAAACAAGAATTTGGGGTTTACATTTGTCGAATTTGCGCTGCCTGCTCGTCGTTCTCGGCATCGCTGCTGTGCTGTTGCAGGCGCAGCTGTGGCTGACCGACGGTGGCTACCGCAAGACGATGAAACTGCGTACGGCTGTCGCCGATCAGCGCGACCTCAATCAGCAGCTGCGCGATCGTAACGCTGCGCTCGACGCCGAGGTTGTGAACCTCAAACAGGGCCTGGAGGCGGCCGAGGAACGCGCCCGCACCGATCTCGGCATGATTGGCCGCCGCGAAACCTTCTACCAGGTCGTACCCGTCCGCGACACGCACGACTGAGAGAGCCTTGTCACCGTCACCCAGCGCGCTTCCCGACTGGGCCCGTGCTTTGGGCAAGCCTTTGTTTGCCGCAGCAATTCGCAGCCAGCCGTCCGACTTCGTCGTGACGGAAAACCTGGCGATCGAGTTCAGCGGCACGGGTGAGCACGATTACCTGTGGCTGCAAAAGACCGGGGCAAATACGAACTGGGTTGCGCGCCAGCTTGCACGCCATGCGGGTGTCCGCGCCGCCGATGTGGGTTATTCGGGGCTCAAGGACCGCCACGCGATTACCCGGCAGTGGTTCAGTATTCTGCGGCAAGGCGACGATACCGACTGGCAAGCGTTTAGCTGCAACGGAGTAGAGATTCTCGACATCCGGAGGCACCAACGAAAGCTGCGGCGTGGCGCACACGACAACAACGAATTTCGAATCGCCCTGCGGTCGGACGACGCACTAACGCCGGACCGCGAGCGCATCGAGGATCGCCTGCGGCGCGTTGCGGCGCGAGGTGTGCCGAACTACTTTGGACCGCAGCGATTTGGCCACGATGCGTCCAATCTCGATCTTGCGATGCAGCTATTTTCCGGCAAGCGCCTGAAGCGCGAGATGCGCAGCATCGCGATATCGGCAGCCCGTTCGTATCTGTTCAACGAAATTCTGGCGAGGCGTGTGAGCGACGGCACCTGGGACCGCATATTGCCGGGGGAACTCGCTAATCTAGACGGCTCGGGCAGCGTGTTCGAAGTCATCGAGCCCGACGAGGTCATCGAGCGCCGTTGTGCCGACATGGACATCCATCCGACGGCAACGCTGTGTGGCTTAGGAGGTGAGATTTCGCGAGGGGTGATTACAGAGATCGAACGTGATGCGACGGACGCTTACCCAGACCTCAAGGTCGGACTTGAACGCTTGGCCGTCAAAGCCTCCACGCGACCCTTGCGCCTCCGCGTCAAACGCTTGTCGTGGAACTTCGACGACGATGCACTCTGGCTCGAATTTACCCTGCCGAAGGGCGGATTCGCGACGGCAATGCTTCGGGAGTTAGCCGAGACCTAGTCGGACTGCAGCAAGACGTATACCGCCCCGGTTCCACCATCCACCTGGCGGGTCGAGACAAACGCAAGCACGGCGTCCCACTGGCGCAGCCAGCGATTGACTTTCTGTTTCAGAACCGGCCCGCGATTGCCCGAGCCGAGTCCCTTGCCGTGCACGACTCGCACGCAGAGTTTGCCTTCGCGCGCGCAGTTCTCGATGAAGTCCGCGAGCCTGGGCTGCGCTTCCGCGGTCGTCATGCCGTGCAGGTCGATTTCGGCCTGAACGCTGAAATTGCCGCGGGCGAGTTTGCGCATCGTCCGTCTACCGACAAAAGGACGGTGAAAGCGCAGGCTGTCGCCGCTATGGCGCTCTATGTCGTCGATATCTGCGCCGAGGCTTTCCTGCAAGGCGGCCGACTCGTCAGCACGTGCGAAGCGGGCTTTCGGCTTCGGTTTTGGCGACGGTTCGGCGGCGCGATCCTCCGTGCGTAGCGGCTTCGCGCCCGAAACGGCTTTACGGAACAAGTGGGCTTCGTCGTCGGTCACGGCTTCGCGTCCTGAAAGCTATGGTGCAGGAGGAACATTCAGTATAGTGAGCGCGTCGCGCGCAGCCAAACGATTCCGTTCGTCACAACAATAATGAAAATCCTCGTAAGTAATGACGACGGCTACCTGGCAACCGGCATCAATGTACTCACGGAAGCACTGCAGGCGGTTGCCGACGTCGTTGTCGTTGCGCCGGATCGTAATCGCTCCGCGGCGAGTAATTCACTGACCGTTCACTCGCCGCTGCGCGTACACAGGGTTGCGGAGAACCGCTACAGCGTCGACGGAACGCCGTCGGACTGCGTACACCTCGCTTTGACCGGCTTTCTCAAGGACGAGCCGGACCTCGTCGTTTCCGGAATCAATCATGGCGCTAATCTCGGCGACGACGTGATCTACTCCGGTACTGTAGCAGCCGCGATGGAGGGCCGATTCCTGGGTCTGCCCACGATCGCGGTGTCACTTGCCGGCGACGGCAGGTTGAAGCATTTCGACACGGCGGCACGAGTGGTTACCGAGATGGTGCAAAAACTCGAGCGTGCGTCGTTCTCGGCGGACGTAACGCTCAACGTCAACGTGCCGGACAGGTCGTACGAGGAGCTCACGGGCGTGCGTGCCGCGAGACTCGGGTTCCGGCACAAATCGGAACCCGTGGTGCGCACCAAAGACCCTCATGGCCGCGAAATTTTCTGGGTTGGCCCTGCCGGTCGCGGCGCGGATGCCGGCGCCGGAACGGACTTCCATGCGATCGAGCAAGGCGCAGTGGCTGTTACGCCACTCAAGGTTGACCTGACCCGGCACGAATCCCTGCCGCAAATCACGGATTGGCTGTCCGAATGAACAGCCTGCGCGGCGGCATCGCTGGCATAGGGATGACATCGGCGCGTACGCGGGACCGGCTCGTCGAGCGGCTGAGGTCGCATGGCATTCGCTCGGAGGTGGTGCTGAACCAGATTCGGAGCGTGCCGAGGCACCTGTTCGTCGATGAGGCGCTCGCGAGTCGTGCCTACGAAGACACGGCGTTGCCGATCGGCCACGGTCAGACCATCAGCCAGCCCTACGTTGTCGCGAAAATGACCGAGGCGCTGCTCGACGACTTCGACGGCGAAAAGGTGCTCGAAATTGGTACTGGTTGCGGCTACCAGACCGCGGTGCTCGCGCCGCTCGTGAAAAAGATCTACTCCGTGGAGCGCGTACCGGAGTTGTTGAGGAAGACAAAGCAGCGCTTGCGCGACCTGGACATATACAATGTGCAATTCCGGCCTGGCGACGGGTGGGAAGGCTGGCCCAAGTACGCGCCTTATGACGGCATCATCGTGGCGGCGGCTGCGCCGGTCGTGCCGGACAAGCTGCTCGAGCAGCTCGCTCCCGGCGGCCGCCTCGTAATGCCGGTTGGGCCGCCCGGGTACCAGGAACTCACACTGGTGCGGCACCTGCATGATCGCTTCGAGCAGCTTCCGCTGGGCGGCGTCAGTTTTGTACCACTTGTCCCCGGGTGACAGTACATTTATCAACATGGTACAACGATATTCGCATGTTGATTCTGCTGCGACTGCAGTAAAGGAACACTAGCCAGGATGGCGATATTCGGCCCACTTTACGAACGCGTCATGCGCTGGTCGCGTCACCGCCACGCCGAGTGGTACCTCGGTGCGATGAGCTTCGCGGAGTCGTCGTTTTTCCCGATACCGGTCGACGTCATGCTGGCGCCGATGTGCATGGCGGCGCCAGAGCGGTCGTGGCGCTACGCACTCAATGCGTCATTGCTGTCGGTGATTGGTGGCGTTGCCGGATATGCAATCGGCTACCTGGCGTTCGAGGCAATCGAGCCGTGGCTCCGCGAATCCCACTACTGGGGCGCCTATCAGACAGCACGTGAGTGGTTCGACACCTACGGTTTCTGGACCGTGTTCGTCGCCGGTTTCTCACCTATTCCTTACAAGGTATTCACGATCGCTGCTGGCGTAGCGGCCCTCAACTTTCCGGCTTTCGTGCTTGCATCCATCATCGGTCGTGGCGCGCGTTTCTTTCTGGTCGCGGCGTTCGTCAAGTATGCAGGTGTGCGCCTGGAAGCGACGCTGCTGCGTAACATCGAGCGCATCGGTTGGGGCGTTCTCATCGTCTGCGTGATCGTCATCGGTTATTTCATGGCGCGGGGTTGATGCACGCGCGCCTCGCCACAGGACTCGTCGCTGCGCTCATACTGGCATCGTGCAGTTCCGGCGGCGGCTGGCAGGGTGACGCAACGCAACACATTGTTCGCAGAGGCGAAACGCTGTTCTCGATAGCGTGGCGTTACGGCAAGGATCCCGCCGACGTTGCACGATGGAATCGGCTGGGCGACGGTTCGCTGATCTACCCCGGCCAGGTCATTCGACTGACGCCGCCGTCGGGTTCAAGCCGGCGGAGTTCCTCATCGAAGTCATCAAGCGGAAAGCCGCTACCGACGATCCCGTCGCAGCCGCCACCCCCATGGACCTGGCCAACCGGCGGCCGGATCAATGTCGAATTTGGCGGGAAACCCGGCAGTGGTACCGGTGTTCTGATCGACGGCAAAGCCGGGCAGCCCATTGTCGCCGCGGCATCGGGGCGAGTCGTCTACGCTGGCGGTGGACTGATCGGCTACGGTCAGCTTATTATTCTCAAACATAATGACACTTACCTGAGTGCCTACGGGCACAACGCCAGGCTGCTGGTAAAAGAAGGACAAGCCGTAAAAAAAGGCCAGCAGATTGCGACGATGGGTGAGGGGCCGGAACGCAAGCCGCGACTGCATTTCGAGATCAGGCGCAATGGCAAGCCGGTTAACCCGCAGCAGTATTTGCCTGCGAGATAATCTGACTTCAACCTGAACTCTCCGCACCGCGTCACGCGAGTTAGGGGAATTTGATAGTGCGTGATCCGCAACGTCAAAACGGCGCGTCGAAAGAGCCGCCAGCTACCGCGCGCAATGGTTCAGCAACAAAGTCCGGGCCAAACGGCGCGTCGAACGGGCACGCCGGCAAAAATGACACCATCGCCGTCCGATCTCACGATCCGACTCGCCTGTACCTGTCCGAGATCGGCATCTCGCCGTTGTTAACAGCGGACGAAGAAAAGAAATTCGCGCGTCAGGCGCAGAATGGCGATGAGGCGGCCAGACACCGCATGATCGAGAGCAATCTGCGCCTGGTCGTCAAGATCTCCCGCCGCTACATCAATCGCGGATTGCCACTGCTCGACCTGATCGAGGAAGGCAACCTCGGGCTGATTCATGCTGTCAAGAAATTCGATCCCGAGCGTGGCTTTCGATTTTCGACCTATGCGACATGGTGGATTCGTCAAACGATCGAGCGCGCGATCATGAATCAGTCAGGCTCGGTGCGTCTGCCGATACACATCATCAAGGACATCAACACCTGCCTGCGTGCCGCCCGCGCGATGCGTCAACAGCAGGACAAGAATCCCACCGCTGCGGAGATTGCCAAGCGCCTCGACCGCGACGTGGCTGAGGTCGAACGTCTGATGGCACTGCACGAGCGGGTGACGCTGCGATCGAACGGTACGGACGAAGACGGCGGCGGTCCGGTCGATCGGCTGCAAGCCAAACGTGATGCCGAGCCATCGCGCTGCGCTCAAAAAGATGACATTCACGACATTGTCGATCACTGGGTCTGCGAATTGAGCGACAAGCAGCGTGCCGTTGTCGAGCGGCGCTTCGGCTTGCATGGTTATCGCCGCGAAACCCTCGAACAAATCGGCGAGGAAATCGGCGTGACGCGGGAGCGTGTTCGTCAGATCCAGCTGGATGCACTCAAGAACCTGCGGGACATGATGGAAAGTCATGGCATCTCGGGCGACAACATCCTCGATTAATTGGGTTCGACCCTACTTAATTTTCGGTTCGACCCCAATTAATCTGCCAAGTACAGTACCGCCGCAACCTGTCTTCCTTCTCCGGCCAGGATATTGAAGGTCCTTGCGGCAGCAGGCGTATTCATGACCTCGAGCCCGACACGTCGTCTTGCGAAGGCAAACGTCAGTTCGCGGGGCGCAAAGATGTTGCGGCTGCCGGTACCGAGGACGACGAGTTCCGGCTGCGTCGCGAACAGTAATTCGAAATGCGATTCGACGAGGTCGGCAACAGGTAACGGCGCGAAACCTTCCACCAGTCCATCCGGCGTCAGCGCGATCGTCTGTGTGAATGATTGCTCGCCGATGAGAATCGCGTCAGCCGAAACGCTGCGGATCATCATTGCCGACGGACTTTCTCGCGTGAATTTCAATTCTGGTTTCCGTTACCATCGAGCCAGCTCCACGTAATCATATCGAAGGGTAGCTACAATGTACCAAGCATGAAGTACCAAGCCCGAGGCACCACGCCGGACCAAAAAGTGTGACGCTATCTTATGACAAATCCGCCGCTGTCGTGATCATGCCGCCGGTTGGCGGCGGCCGCTTGCGAGATCGAAAGTTGCGGCGCTGGCTGGCGCAGTCAAAGCTCGAGCGTGTGAATGA
>Ga0255054_10001230_pt1 | contig 15112 bp, 13 predicted proteins | sample JV7_2_23_MG_FD_188634 | JGI IMG/M metagenome (GOLD analysis project Ga0255054, IMG submission 188634) | Seawater microbial communities from Jervis Inlet, British Columbia, Canada - JV7_2_23 | ecosystem: Environmental > Aquatic > Marine > Inlet | place: Canada: British Columbia | collected...
TGGAGCTTGCACCCGGTATTTATGGGCTGGAAGGCGACGGCGTTTTCGCTGGCGGCAATATGTCCATACTTGTCGGTGACGACTACAACATCCTGATTGATGATGGCACCCTGCCCTTTGCCCCTGCGCTGCTCGAGGCCGCTACCAGCCTGGCCGGTGGCCCGATCGACTTTGTAATAAATACTCACGTTCACGGCGATCACGTTGGCGGTAATGCCGCGCTTGCAGATGCAGGAGCAGTTGTCTATGCGCACGACAATATTCGAAAACGACTGCTGGATAACGAGGATGAAGCCGGTGGCTCTGGCGGACTACCTGTCATTACGTTTTCGGATAAGGTTACGTTCCATGTAAACGACCTGGAGGCTTTCGTTTTTCACGTCGAACATGCGCATACTGACGGAGACGCCATCATCGAGTTCCGCGGCAGAAATGTCATTCACGCTGGTGACGTTCACTTCAATTACGTGTTTCCATTCATTGATCTGGACAACGGCGGCAGCGTGGCGGGATTCATTGCTGCACAACAACAAATTCTTGCGATGTCGGACGACGACACGGTTATTGTTCCGGGGCACGGCAAAATAATAGCCAGCAAAGCTGATCTGCAGGCAGCCGTTGATATGCTCGTCGATGCCGAAGCACGTATAGAAGCACTCGTTCTCGAAGGTAAAACCGAAGCGGAAGTGCTGGCCGCAAACCCGCTGTCCATCTACCACGAAACCTGGAACTGGAATTTCATTACAACTGAACGTATGACGGAAACATTGTATCGTTCACTGACGTCAGAATAACGGAACATTCTTACAAGGCTAAGCCAAATGGATAACAAAAGGACCGCCGAATTCGTCAATGAAATCTGGGATCACTCGATAATCCCCGAGATCAGCGAATACATCAAAATCCCGAACAAGTCACCCAGCTTCGATCCCGACTGGGAAAAGAACGGCCATATGGAAAAGGCCGTACAAATGCTCGAAGTCTGGTCGAAACAACAGCCGATCGAAAGTATGCAGATCGAGATCGTTCGTATCGAGGGCAGAACGCCGATACTCTTCATTGATATTCCAGGCGCCTCGGATGATGTCGTCTTGATGTACGGTCATTACGACAAACAGCCCGAGTTCAGCGGCTGGGACGAGGATCTCGATCCGTGGACGCCTGTTATCAAGGACGGCAGGTTATATGGGCGCGGTGGCGCCGACGATGGCTACGCTACTTTCGGATCATTGACAGCAATACGTGCGTTGCAGGAACAGGGCGTTCCCCATGCACATTGCATCGTGATCATCGAAGGTTGTGAAGAAAGCGGCAGTTTCGACCTGCCCTATTACATGGATCTGCTGGAGGACCGCATTGGCACACCCAGTCTGGTGGTTTGCCTGGACGCGGAATGTGGCAATTACGAGCAGTTGTGGTGCACAACGTCTTTGCGTGGCAACCTGACCGGGACCTTACGCGCCGATGTTCTGACCGAGGGCGTACATTCAGGCACGGCCAGCGGTGTTGTGCCTTCGAGCTTCCGCATTCTGCGCAAACTGCTGAGCCGTATCGAAGATGAAACGACCGGGCAGGTATTGCCCGAAGCACTGTATGTCGATATTCCCGAACAACGCATCGAACAGGCAAGAAAAGCTGCTGAGACGCTGGGCGAAGGGACATACACCAAGTTCCCCTGGGCCGTCGGGTCACCCACTCCGAGCGAGTCAAGTTACGAACTGCTACTCAACAATACCTGGCGGCCAACCCTGAGCATCACAGGCGCCGATGGTTTACCTGCGCTTATTGACGCCGGGAATGTGCTCCTGCCTTTCAATACACTGAAACTGTCTTTCCGACTGCCACCGACCTGTGATGCTGATGACGCGGCGACCGTGGTCAAGGAAATTCTCGACGCCAATCCACCGCCGCTGGCGAGTGCGGAATTTGAAGTGGAATCAACGATGGCGGGCTGGAATGCACCACCGGTAGACGAATGGCTCGAAGCCTCGATGCACAAAGCGTCTGAGGCGTTCTTTGGCAAACCGTCGATGTACATGGGCACCGGCGGCACGATTCCGTTCATGGGTATGCTGGGAGAAAAGTTCCCGGAGGCGCAGTTCCTTATCACCGGTCTTCTCGGCCCGAAATCGAATGCGCACGGACCAAACGAATTCCTGCATATCGAAACCGGCAAGCGCCTGACCAGTTGTGTTGCACGGATCCTCGAGGATCATTTCAATCGCTAGCGCTGCGGGAGAGTAGCGATTTGACCATTCTAGTCACTGGCGGGGCCGGCTTCATTGGCACAAACTTCGTGCTCGACTGGCTGAAGGCAAGCGATGAGCCGATCGTAAACCTCGACAAGCTGACCTACGCCGGAAATCTGCGCAATCTCCAATCAATAGCGAACGACGCTCGCCATTCTTTCGTACATAGCGATATTGCTGACCAGGATACCGTAACGACAGTACTGGCAGAGCACCGGCCTCGCGCGGTCATACATTTCGCCGCCGAGACTCATGTCGATCGCTCGATACATGAACCTCAAGACTTTGTACAAACCAATATCGTCGGCACATTCCGATTGCTCGAAGTGGCACTGGATCATTGGCGATCTCTTGCCGATGCGCAGCGCGATGATTTTCGCCTTGTCAACGTATCGACAGATGAAGTCTTCGGCTCCCTGGAACCCGGTGACGCACCAGCCACCGAGGAGAATCGCTACGCACCGAACAGCCCTTACTCGGCATCGAAGGCCGCGGCAGACCACCTCGTCCGATCCTATTTTCATACCTACGGCCTGCCGGTCATAACAACCCAATGTTCAAACAACTACGGACCATTCCAATTTCCGGAAAAGCTCATCCCGTTAATGACTTTGAATGGATCCCAGGGCAAGGCGCTGCCGATCTACGGAGATGGTAAGAACATTCGCGACTGGCTGTATGTCGCTGACCATTGCACGGCGCTGCGCAGGGTACTGAGCCATGGCCGGCCTGGCGAGGTATACAATATCGCCGGTAACTGCGAAATGACAAATCTGAACGTCGTCGCGGAGATTTGTGCTCAGTTGGATGAGCTGGTACCGGACAAGGCTGCGGAACCGCACCAACGACTGATCGAATTCGTGAAAGACAGACCCGGCCACGATCGCCGCTATGCGCTTGCAACGGGTAAGATCGAACGGCAACTAGGTTGGCGTCCGAATGAAACATTTGCAACAGGCCTTCATAAGACCGTCAAATGGTATCTCGACAATCGGGTCTGGCTTGATGAAGTAAGCAGCGGCCAATATCGGCAGTGGCTTGATCTTAATTACTCCGAGAGAGCATGAACAAAATGAAAGGGATCATACTTGCCGGTGGCTCAGGAATGCGCATGTACCCGATGACGCAGGTGTTGTCCAAGCAGTTGCTGCCGGTGTACGACAAACCGATGGTCTACTACCCGCTGTCGATCCTGATGTTGGCCGGAATTCGTGACATTCTGATCGTATCGACACCACAGGATACGCCCAGATTCCAGGACCTGCTTGGAGATGGGTCGCGACTCGGCCTGACACTTTCATACGAGGTGCAGCAGTCTCCTGATGGGCTGGCGCATGCCCTGATACTGGCGGATGAATTTGTCGGCGGCGATTCCTGCGCGATGATCCTCGGTGACAACATATTTTTTGGAACTGACCTTCAGGCAAAATTGGATCGGGCGGTTTCGCGCAAAACTGGCGCAACGATTTTCGCTTATGCCGTCAAAGATCCGGAACGCTATGGCGTGGTCGAACTGGACGCAGATGAGCGCGCCGTGAGCCTCGAGGAAAAGCCTGCTGTTCCGAAATCGCGATTCGCAGTAACGGGTTTGTATTTTTTCGACTCGCAGGCTTGCGAACTAGCGAAAACGCTCAAGCCGTCGAGCCGTGGCGAACTCGAGATCACCGATCTCAATCAGCTGTATTTCGATCGTGGTGAATTGTTTGTCGAGGTGCTAGGCCGCGGTACTGCGTGGCTCGATACGGGAACGCAATCATCCCTACTCGCAGCCTCAAATTTCGTCGAGACAATCGAGGAGCGCCAAGGTTTCAAGATTTGCTGCCCGGAAGAGATTGCGTACAACATGGGCTTCATTTCCGCTGACCAGCTCGAGGCCATTGCGAAGCCACTGGCAAGGAGTGGCTATGGCGATTACTTACTGAGCCTGTTGCACGATTGAAGAGAAGTACATGACATCTTCCGACGAATCGCCGTTTATTGTATTTGGGGCACCAGACATCCACAGTGATGAGATCGACGAGGTGGTGGCGACACTCGAGTCAGGGTGGATCGGCTCAGGGCCGAAGGTTGCGCAGTTCGAAGAGGAATTCGCCAATCTGAAAGGTATTTCTCAGGATCAGGTAGCTGCAGTGAATTCGTGCACAGCGGCTCTGCACGTCAGCATGATCGCTGCCAACCTCGAGCCGGGTGACGAGGTTCTTACGACCGCGATGACGTTTTGTGCTACTGCGAATGCCATCATCCATGCCGGCGCCACGCCAGTGCTCGTGGATATAGACCCGATCACCCTGAATATCGACACGGCGCAATTGCAGCAGCGAATAACGCCGAGAACCCGGGCAATCCTTCCCGTCCATTTTGCAGGCCGGCCTTGTGATATGGATGACATCATGGCGGTCTCGAAGAAGCACAACCTCATTGTGATCGAGGACTGTGCCCACGCGATCGAAACACAATGGCACGGCCAGCACGCCGGCACGTTCGGCGATTTCGGATGTTTCAGTTTCTATGTGACTAAGAACGTCGTCACGGGTGAAGGTGGCATGGTGTTGGCGCGCTCGTCCGAAATGATAGATCGCATCAAGATTCTGGCTTTGCACGGGATGAGCAAAGATGCATGGCGCCGTTTTGGCGATGATGGCTACAAACACTACGACGTGGTCGAAGCGGGCTTCAAGTACAATATGATGGACTTACAGGCAGCGCTTGGCATTCATCAACTGCGACGTGTAGAGCAGAACTGGTCGCGACGTCGTGACATCTGGCAAGCCTATCAACACGCTTTTTCAGATTTTCCGATCGGCAAGCCATCAGAGCCCGAAGAGCATACGCGTCACGCCTACCACCTGTATACGCTCACCGTCGACGAACAGAATTGTGGCATGTCACGCGACGACTTCATTGGCTGCATGAGCGATGCAGGAATCGGCCTCGGAGTTCACTACAGAAGTCTTGCGCAGCAGCGTTACTATCAAAGCGAATATGGCTGGCGCCCGGAAGATTATCCTGTATCCACGGCCTTTGGCGACAACACCGTAAGCCTCCCGCTTGGACCGAAACTGCAAGATGCCGAAGTCGACCGGATCATAGAAACGGTAACGGCAACAATCGCGAAGTGAACAGCGACACGCCAGTCGACGCGGCGGCACCTGACCCGCATTGGGGCTCGACCAATCGGGACCAGAAGGCCAGGAATATTCTGCAATGCCTGAACCTGTTAACGAAAGTCGAGCTCAGAACTCTCTCATGCATAGATATTGGCTGCGGCAGTGGCGGCATCAGCCGGCACCTGGCACCGCACTTCAAGGAAGTTTGTGGAGTCGATCCGGAGCCCTGGCAGCGCTGGAACGAATACACGTCACAGTGCTCCAATCTCAGTTTTCGTGACGAGTCCATCGAAACGCTGAGTCTTGACGATAATTCCGTCGATATCGTCATTTGCAACCAGGTCTATGAGCACGTGCCCTCACCCGAGACCCTGATTGCGCAAGTATTCCGCATCCTCAAGCCGGGCGGCGTTTGCTACTTTGCCGGGCCGAACTTGCTTTACCCGATCGAACCGCACGTGCACTGGCCGTTCATTCACTGGATACCAAGACGCCCTGCGCTGGCAATCCTCAGGATATTCGCGCCTGAAAAGGAAAAGATCCTGGACGCCTACTCCACGACCTACTGGAGACTCAGGCACTGGCTCAGGGCATTCGATATCGTTGATGCGGTCCCGCAACTGGTCAAATTTCGTGCTGAATCATCACAACCAGGTAACATCTGGCGTGTTTTTCGTCCGGTGCCACTGGCGCTGTTGAGAACACTGGGTTTTCTCAGCCCTGGATTCGTCTTTCTTATCACCAAGCCCGGAAACGGCGGGCATGAAAAACGCTGAAACAAGTTCCTGTAATATCTGGACGGCACAAGGTGCCGGGAGTGACATTTGACAGGTAAATTGACACCAGGCTGGTTTGGATCGTTGCCCGCCTTTGCTCGCAGAAGCCTCAATGTTGCCAACCGCGCCGCCAGCCATTTTGACTCTGTCGCGGCAGCGAATCACCCAACCGTGCCCGCACCGATAGTCGTTGTCGGCTTGCCGAGATCCGGCACTACACTGGCTTACGAACTCATCGTGCAGGCGTTCGATGTCGCTTATTTGACCGGCGCGTACAGCTATACCTATGGCATTCCGAATCTCACGGCACGCGCAATGAGACGTTTTACCCGACATCCCAAGGCCCGCTATGAATCGGATTACGGACGCATACCGGGTTTTCTCGCGCCTGCCGAAAATGCCGTCTTGTGGATGAAGTGGTTTACGGAGCAGCCCGTGCTTGGACACTGCTTCCCGAACAGCTTCATGACTGCAGTGGCAGCTGCTGATGCTGCAACGACTATCGCATCCATGTCTGCGATTGCGAAGCGTCCGTTCGTGTTCAAGAATATTTACCTGACGTTATCGTTACCCGCGTTGCTAAAGACTTTGCCGAAGTCGAGGGCTGTCGTAGTGACCCGCGATATCGACGCGATTACTGCATCGGTGTTCAATAAGCGTCGCACGCTCCCGGCATCATCGTGGTGGTCGATCCGTCCGCCCTTCATCGATCATGTTTCGCGCGACGGAATTATTGAACAAACCGCATTTCAATGCGTTCGCAGCAAGCAGATTCTCGAACACGCACTCACCCTGATCGACCAAGATCGGTGCATGGTCGTCGACTATTCGGAAATCTGTCGAGCGCCGGCCGATTTCATCGCAAATGTGGCTAGCTGGGTCGGGAACGACCTCATTCGCCGTGCCGATACCGACATTCCGCAACAGTTCGACGTAAGCCCATCCGCAGGGTACCCCGCAGATGTTGCCGATCGATTTTCGAATCAGTTGGATGCGCTCAATTCGGACCATCGTCAATATTTACGCCGCATCGATGAATATGTGGCACGACACAACGCGGTTGATTGCTGATGAACCCAACGCCAAACGGTTCGCGGCCGGTCTATGCAGTACTCAGGACGTTGCTTACGCTGGTATTCATCGCGCTGGGTGTCATCTACATATGGACGCGAAAAGCAGATTTTGCCGCACTGAAATTGCCATCGACGACTGCAGTCCTTGTGGTCGCGGGCGGGTACGTCATCAGTGTCTTTTTTCGATCTTTGTACAACGTTTTCACGGCTCGGCATCTTGGCACAGCGTTGCCGTTGTTTGAGTCATTTATGCTATCCGCTGTTGTTACCGCCAGCAATTCCGTCCTGCCCGTGAACGCTGGAGCCGCGTTTCGCGCCTACTATATGAAGAAGGTGCACGCCTTTCCACTAGGCTACTTCGCGAGCGTAACGGTTGTGTCCCTTATCATTACCGGCCTGTTGATGTCATTAATCGCGATGATCCTGCTCGTGCTGATTTTTCTTGACCTCGGATATTTTCGACAGGATTTGTTTATCGTTTTGCCACTAATTACCCTGACCGCGAGCGCCGGGCTGCTACTTCGTGGCAAGGAATCACAACCCAAATCCGATGACGGAATATCACTGTGGGGATCATTTCATTCCGGATACCTTAGCCTCATCAAGGATACGCGGCTTATCCAATTGTCACTTCTGATCGTCACTCTGAACTTCTTTGTCGCGTCGATCGTTTGGACTGTGGCTTTGAGAGATTACGCGCCAGAGATAGCCACGATGGAGGCATTGTTGCTCGCTGCATCGCAGATCGTCAGCGGCTTGATTACACTGACTCCAGGCGCAACCGGTTTTCAGGAACTCGTCGGTCTATACGTTGGCGCATCATTTCAGGTGACTACCGTACAACTATTCGCTGTGCTCGTCTGGGTACGCCTGATTCGTGTGATCGCATCATTACTTCTGGCAGCCCCCTGTGCAATCGCACTGCAACGCACGGCTGGTACTTCCAGTAGCTAGCTCATTATTCTAGATAATTTGCGAATTAGCGAAGCAGTCGACTAAGGCGCTCTGCTATACGGAACAGTTGATAGGACGATCGCAATACCAGCGTAAACGAACGATGTTCTCGTGTTTCGGCACCCCATTTCTCCTTGTACCAGACAAGTGACTGCTGGCTCGCTGGGGACGACATCAGGTTGAAGCACTGACATCCTCGTCCTTTGGCCCATTCGATCGCCTCGTTCAGCAATAATGCAGAGGGTTGGTAAGCACGATAATTGAGATCTATGCCGCCGTGTAAATAGCAGGCCACAGATCCATGACGTATAACTACGGTGAAACCCGCCATCTTTTTGTCCAGGCGCGCGACCGTTACCCGAACATGCGGATTGGATTGCGCCAAAGCAACCAAGTCTCTGAAATAGGTCTCGTTGTACCGCAGTCCGCCACGGTGCCGTTTCACCGTGTCGTGGTAAATTTTGAATATCTCGACACCGTCCTCAGCTGGGTCGGCATCCAGAATTTCAAGACCAGAGCGTATTGCCTTCTTGATGTCGCGTCGATGATTGCCTGACGTCGCAGCAAGCGTCCATGACGGCAAATCAACGATAGCGGTCTCTGGAGTAGGCTCGAACGGCAATTTCAGATCGACTGATTCCGCAAATGCACTGGCGGGGATACGGATAGCCATTGGTAGCAGTCCGGACAGTTGCTCGCGCCAGCTCTGCAGTATCTCATCGTTAAGGTCTGCGCCACCAACAAGGCCGCCATACGGGAATCCCAGATACCCAAGCTTGAACGGCCCTGCGGCAAATGACGACACCGCGCCACCGCAAGCTGTAGCTTCATCCCAAACGTACTGCGTTCGTACATTAAAGGCAGAGTCCAGCAGACTTATCCAGTCACCGCTGTGAAACAGCAAGCCCTCTTTAGCGCATGCTGCGGCCCAATCTGTCGGAGGCTCGGAACTAATGGTGACGCTGCTCATGAGACGGATCCTGCTATCTCATCAACGAAGTGCTGTGCGGTATCCGCAATATCGAAAACTGTTGCCGCCGCCGTAAGCCCGGCCCGAAAGTCCATGGCATTCTCATCGAGCGCCTGACGCAACGCCCGCGCAAACGCATCCGGAGTCGGTGCCGCAGCCAGTGTTCCGAACTTGTATTTGTGGTGCAGTGCCGGCAAGTCGCCGACAGGTGTGGCGACAACTGGTGTACGAAGCTGCACCGCATCAGAGAAGATGACCGGAATGCTCTCAATCCTGGATGGAAGAAGCAGATAGTCTGCCCATGTGATCAGATCGGCTGCGTCTTGCTTGCCGAGGTAGCCACCGACTTCGACAGGCCGATTCCGTTTTCTTAATTCCGCAACACCGCGATGGACTTCTTCATGTAACGGACCACCGCCGCAGATTCGCACGGCAGTTATTCTCGACCAATCCTGATCGGAGAATTGACGTAACGCATCGAGAAGAAGGTCGACGCCTTTGTTCATATGCCAACGGCCAAGAAAGGCAAGCTTGTACGGTGCGCAAGCGGTCTTACTATCGTCATCCGGCTGCAGCAGTACGCGGGTACTCGCGAGAAACTCACAGTGGCGCCCGGACAGTCGAGCTACGTCTTCTGCCAGCTTCAATCCATCAGCGAAGCAGTGATCTGCTGCACGCAATATGAACCGCAACTTGCCGCGCAGCAACGGGATCCGACCGAGACTCCATATGTCGCTGCCAAGCGCCCAGATTCCGAACGGTATATTGTATTGGCGGCCTATCGACGCCGCCCAGTGGCCGGATGGCAGCGCCCAAAGTGCGAACAGGTAGTCTGGCTGCGCGTCTTTAACAAATCGTTGCACAGCGCGTTTGCCATTTTGTATCGTCCTGACAATTGCCGGCCAGTCCGCCGGATGCAGCGGCCTCAGCAGAGACAAAGGCGAGCGTGGCACAGCGAAGCGCAGAACATCAAGATTGCCGTCGCGCGATCGCGACGCGGCTGATCCTGCGGCAATCACGGTGACCTGCGCATGTTTGGTGAGCTGTTGAGCGAAGTCGGCGACAAAACTCCCTGCCGCCTCACTGCCCGGAATGTTATTGGGGTAAGACGTCGTGACGATCGCTACGTGCACTTACGACACCTTGATCCAGGTCATGCGGTAGGCATAGGGCATCATGTCCTCAGATCGACTCAGGGCTGCTACAAGCCAGGCAACGCAATTCACCAATAGAATCATGAACGGCAACAAGATGGCCGTTAGTGCCAGCGGATTCCGTCCGGAAATCCAGTTCAGAACCGTCTTGCTCAGCGCGATATTCGTATTGAGTGCCGCGGTCTCTACCGGATGACCGACAGCCTGCTGCGCATCAATCCTGAAGCCGTGTTTCGCCGCGGCGTGAGTCAATCCATGGACCGTCCAACGCTGGAAATCTAGTGGCGCATCATGAATCGGATAGAGATATGGTACCTGAATCGTAAACGTGCCTTCCGATTTCAGGACTCGACATACTTCCGCGAGGCATCGCCCTGGGTTCGGCAAGTGCTCAAGTACGTCCAGAAGCAATACGTGGTCGACAGAGTCATCCTGCAATGGCAGGAGCTGGGCATTTGCATAAAGATTCGGGCGAGTGTCATACCACTCTGTCGCCGTGGTGAAGTAATCGATCCCAACATAGGTCGCATCGTCAGGCAGGTATTGTTGTGGCTTCGCGTCAGCGCAACCAATGTCGACGACGATTCCGTTCAGGTCCGCACAGGTCATCCTGAGAAACCGTTCTTCGCGGAAGAACGCGAACCACTGCGGGTGCAGCGGCGTTTTTTTTAGCTTCCCGATCATCAGAACTTACTGTATGTCAGGGCCGTAATCTGCTCGGAAATCAGACCGATCAGAAATACAATTACTGAGGCACTGCACAAGAGCAAGCTCATGTTGGTAAATCGGCCCATGGCAATGTAGGTGTACATGTACCAACCCAATCCGGTTGCCAGAAAAAAGCCGCTGATCGGCAAGAAGATCTTTAGCGGTGCATATAGCGTTGCAATCTTGAAGATGATGACGAGGAAACGAATTCCATCACGGACCGGCCGAATATGACTATTACCCTCGCGTTGTGCAACGCTGACAGTTTCGAAACCCACAGAGTATCCGGAGCGCATAAATGCCATCGTAATTGTCGTCGGATAAGAAAAGCCGTTTGGCAGGAGATACAGAAATTCCTTGAATAATTTCCTTCGCGCAACACGAAACCCCGATGTTAGATCCAGTATGCGCCGGCCCGTCAGTCGCGATGCAAGCTCGTTGTAAAACCCGTTGGCAAACAGCCTGCCAACGCTTGCGTGAGACCCCCATTCCCGGGCACCGACAACCATGCTGTAACCGTCATCGAGTTTGCCAAGTAATTTTCTGAATTCGCGTGGATCGTGCTGACCGTCGCCGTCCATCAAGGCCAGGATATCGCCCCGTGCAGCGCGAGCCCCACTCTTGACCGCGGCGCCGTTGCCAAGACTTTCCGGGTGTTTCACGACGATCGCACCGGCTTGTTCGGCCGTATCCGCCGTGTCATCCGCTGAGCCGTCATCGACCACGATAACCTCCGCGTCGGGATATTCGGCCCGCGCCACTTCGACGATCCCACCAATTGCTGTGGCCTCATTTTTCGCCGGTATTACGATAGAAAGGCTAACGCCGCTGGACCCCTGACTCATTCCTCGTCTGTCTCCATACCCTGTGTGGTCTCTTCTGCCTGATCTCGCAATGCTTGCCTCTCAAGCTCCCGAACGTACAATCGCAACCCCTCGAGATCCCGCCGCCAGGCGATCGCCTTCAGCGGACTCGCAGGCTGGTTTAGCATAGCATTGTTGATGAAGTCGTCGGCACCTTTGAAATCGCCAGTCCCCGCCAAGGCAGTCACCATCATCATATTCAGCTCAGCAGAGCTCCGATATGCAATCGCCCTCTCGAGGTGCTCAAATATCGCGTCATGATCACCCTGCTGCCTGGCGATTCCGGCCATTAACTTGTAATGAAACTGGTTGTAACCTGGGACCATCGCATAACGTGGGTTGCGCTGCAGAGTTTGCGCTAACTCCGTAACCGTTTCGAAATCAACACCGCTGCAATTTCCAGATATCACAGTGCTGAAGAGTTGCGACAACATTGTGCCTGCGGTATGAGTAAAATCGACTTGCGGCAATTCTCGCCTGAGCTCATCGAGTACCGGCTCGTGATCCTGTTCGGGCATGGTCATGCAACGCAGATTGAGTTCCTGAATCCTCAAATAGCCGAATTGCGGCTGCTCAATAACGAAGCGATCGAGCGTCGACAAGGCTCGAACCGGGCCCTCTTCCGACAACTGATATGTCGCCATCGTGGTCACGGCGCGAACCGAGTCGGGATACTTGTGCGCCCAATAGCGAGACGCTAATGATGGCTCCCCCGACAATGATGCAAAACCGTACAGAAAGTACGCGCTCGCCATTACGTAGAGCGGCACGACTGCAGTAGCGATCCGGCGCAGCTGATCAGATTTGAGCAACAGCGTGGCGCAAAGCGCATACAACACGCCCGCAATGGGCAGGTAGTTGCGATGCTCGAAGTAGAGTTCGAGCGGCACAACAGACGACTCGATAATGTGGCCTGTCAGGTACCAGAGAACTGCCAGAGCGAATAATGGATAGCGCCGCCGCCAGACAACAGATGCTGTGACCAGAGCCGACCAGGAAATAGCTGCCAAAAATACCAGTGGTTCAAAAATACTGCGACTGACCGATGGCGGAGTCTGGTAAATGCCGAGTTGCGCGGGCAATCCTAGTAACGCTTTGTAAACGTATAGCCACAGCAACTGAACTTCCGTGAGCAATCGTTCCCAGCCGGTAAATCCGCGACTCAGAATAGTCCATTCGGGATACACACCACGAGTTGCGACGTACGCAACGATCAAAAGCGCTGGCAACAGCAGAAATGCGCTGTGCCAGAGACGCCATTGACAGGTCCCGACTGCTGCTGGTCGATTGAGCAGTGTGGCCTCGAGCACCAGAATATACACCGGCAGCAACAAGCCGGATTCCTTGGAAAGAGCTGCAAGCAGCGTGCCGGCCGTAATACTGATACTCATGCCAATCAGCGCACGGATCGGCGTGACTTCGATTCTGCTGCGCGCAACGAGGTAACCACCAAGTCCGAGCAAAACAAAGAACGCGCTCAGCGTCGTCATACGCTGCACGACGAGGAGAGATGCCGAAGCAAGCACTGGCATGATCACCCACATACTCGCGGCGGCAACCGCCACCATGACGGCTTTGTTCCGTTCGATTCCGCGCAATAGGCTCAGCAGATACAGGCATCCAGCGAGCATTATTGCGTTGAGTAAGTGAATCAGTACGTTGGCTTTGAGAAATGCCGACGCGCCCTGCTCCCATTGCTCAGCCTGAATTGCGAATGACAGCAGCGCGAGTGGCCGCCCTGTCGGACCCGCTGTACCGGAAAGAATGAAATCAGTAGCCGTGCTCGAATCTTCGATGTTGGCAAGACCGGCGAGATTGGAAATATCATCGAGCTGGAACGCGCCGCTGAAAGCGGGGCGGTAGCAGAACCACGCCAGCACGAGGACGATGAGGAGGCCAATCAGGCTCAGTTTTGTTTGCGTAAACCGAATCCCGGTCACGATGTGAACATTATCATGATGCCCGCGGCCACTGCCGATCCGATTACGCCCGCCACATTCGGGCCCATCGCATGCATCAGGAGAATGTTGTGTGGATTCGCATCCAGGCCGACCTTATTGGCAACACGCGCTGCCATCGGGACGGCGGATACCCCGGCAGCCCCGATGAGTGGATTGATTGCTTGCTTCGAAATTCTGTTCAGCAACTTACCCATTAGCACGCCACTTGCCGTACCTATCGCAAATGCAATGAGACCGAGCAGCAATATTCCCAGGGTGCTCGGCGCAAGAAACTGTTGCGCACTGAGTTTTGAACCCACAGCCAAACCGAGAAATATTGTCGCAATATTGATCAACGCGTTTTGCGTCGTATGTGAAAGGCGCTCGACGACGCCGCACTCGCGCATCAGATTGCCGAAGGCGAGCATGCCGATCAGCGGTGCCGCTGATGGCAAGAGCAATGCGACCAGCAACAACAGAACCACTGGGAAGATAATGCGCTCTGTCTTGGAGACCTCGCGCAGCTGGACCATCTCGATCTTGCGCTCCGCCTCTGTCGTCAGTGCCTTCATAATCGGCGGCTGAATCAATGGCACGAGCGCCATATAGGAATAAGCAGCGACCGCAATCGCACCTAGCAGATTGGGCGCCAGTTTCCCGGCGACGTAAATTGCGGTTGGTCCGTCAGCACCACCGATTATTCCGATCGCAGCGGCCTCACGAATCGAGAAATCCATAACGCCCATCGCCGTAAGGCCAAGTGCGCCGAGAAGAGTGGCGAAAATGCCGAACTGTGCCGCAGCCCCAAGGAACAGAGTTCGCGGATTTGCCAGTAACGGGCCAAAATCGGTCAGTGCGCCGACACCCATGAAAATGATCAGCGGGAAAATACCATTCTCGATGCCCGCCTCGTAGATCAGATGCAGCAGCCCATCGCCCGTCGCTATCTCCACGCCCGGAATATTGGATAGCAGTCCGCCAAAACCTATCGTCACAAGCAACAGCGGCTCGAACTTCCTGACGATGCCGAGATACAGTAGCAGCAAGCAAATAAACAACATCACTGCCTGCCCGCCGGTCATCAGGTAGAGGCCCGAGCTGTGCCAGATTTGCTGGATCAGATCCATGTATCAGCCAATCGCAAGCAGCGGATCACCTACGGCAACGACATCACCTTCGGCGACCATCACCTGTGTAATAGTGCCATTTCTCGGTGCGATGACCTCCGTTTCCATTTTCATGGCTTCAACGACTAGAAGCGCGTCGCCCTCACTCACAACATCGCCGACTTTTGCATGGACCTTGAATATATTTCCGG
>Ga0255054_10001233_pt1 | contig 15085 bp, 14 predicted proteins | sample JV7_2_23_MG_FD_188634 | JGI IMG/M metagenome (GOLD analysis project Ga0255054, IMG submission 188634) | Seawater microbial communities from Jervis Inlet, British Columbia, Canada - JV7_2_23 | ecosystem: Environmental > Aquatic > Marine > Inlet | place: Canada: British Columbia | collected...
GTTTAATGTAAAAGTAGCCTCGGTAATGGGTAAGATGGCCACTGCGGAAAAGTCAGCGCAGCCGGTTGAGCTACCGCCCGGCGCGGTAACCTCGCCGATGCAGGGCATGATACTCTCCGTGAAAGTAAGTGTCGGCGATAAAGTCGAAACCGGCGACGTGGTAATGACCATCGAGGCGATGAAAATGCAGAACGACGTTAAATCGACACATAGCGGCGTGGTCAAAGAAATAATGACCTACCAGGGCGAGGTCGTTAATAACGGAGACTTATTGATGGTGGTAGAGCCTGATGAATAGAGTACTGGTAGCCAACCGCGGTGAAATAGCCATCCGTGTGATGCGTGCCTGCCGGGAGCTGGGAATTACCTCTATTGCCGTGTATTCGGAAGCGGATGAGGATGCCCTGTTCGCCAAATACGCCGACGAAGCCTACTACCTGGGTCCGGCGCCGGCAACGGACAGCTATCTCAACATTCCCAAGGTCATCAACATCGCCAGGGAAAGTAAAGCCGATGGGATTCATCCCGGCTACGGCTTCCTGGCGGAAAACCCAAACTTCGCTTACGCCTGCGAGAAGGAGGGCATTAAATTCATCGGTCCGTCCAGTAATGTGCTCGCTCTCATGGGCAATAAGATAGAAGCCCGCCGTGAGATGAATAAAGCCGGAGTCCCGGTGGTGCCGGGTACCGAAGAATGTGTTACCGAGTACGAAAAAGCCCGGGATATTGCCAAAAATGTAGGCTATCCCATAATAATAAAACCTTCGGGCGGCGGAGGCGGTATCGGGATGGTTATCGTCGATGCCGAGAAGGACCTGCGCGAGGCGCTCGAATCCTCACAGAACATAGCCACCACCACCTTCGGCCTTGCCGATGTCTATATTGAGAAATACGTACAACATCCCCGCCACATCGAGTTCCAGATAGTTGCAGACTCCCAGGGTAACGTCATCCACCTGGGAGAACGCGAGTGTTCCATCCAGCGAAGGCACCAGAAGCTCATCGAGGAATCTCCCTCGCCGGTGCTGACACCGGAGCTCCGTGCCGAGATGGGAGAAGCTGCGGTCAAAGCCGGCAAATGGGTCAACTATGAAGGGGCCGGGACGATTGAGTTTATCTACTCGGATGGCAATTACTACTTCATGGAAGCTAACACCCGTATCCAGGTAGAGCACCCGGTAACGGAAATGGTCACCGGTATCGATATCGTTAAAGAGCAGATACAGATAGCCAGCGGGCAGCCCCTGAGCGTAAAACAGGACGAGGTTTTTGCCCGGGGCTGGGCGATAGAGTGCCGCATCAACGCCGAGGACCCTCTCAACAATTTCGCTCCGTCCCCCGGCAAACTCAGAGGATATCGTTCACCCGGAGGTATGGGCATCCGCGTCGATAGCGGCGTTTACACACGCTACACGATACCTTCTATCTACGACCCCATGATATCCAAGCTCATCGCCTGGGGCAAAGACCGCCAGGAAGCTATCACCCGAATGCGACGGGCGCTTTTTGAGTACATCATCTCCGGTGTTAAAACCAATATCGACTTTCATAAAGCGGTACTGGAAAACCCACGCTTCATCGATGGCGACCTGAGCACCCATTTCATCGCCAACGAGACCACCCTGCTGGAAGATACCCGGAAAATAATGGAACGAGAACAGCCGCTGGAAGAGAAACTGACGGAGATATTCGACCAGAAGCGGAAGGTAGCCGCGGTAGCGGCGGTGGCTGCCGTCACCCAGGCACAGCACCTTAAGAAACAGCAGGGTGACGACTAGATAAAACGCTCGAAACGCTCTTTTTTGGCCTTGCAGATGGGGCAGACCTCGGGCGGCCCTTCGCGGGCGCAGAGGTAACCACATACCCGGCAGCGCCAGACGGGCTGGGGCAGTGAAGTCAGGGTCGCTTCTTTCTTATCTGCTTTCATCTGACTCCTTTTCTCACGGGCGGGACGGCGTTCCGGAATTGAGCCGATTTTTACTTTACCGTCAACCACGTCCTTAGACACGTAGAGACTGCAGTAGCAGGTATCGTAATCGGCAAGGTCGGGGTCGCGGTAATCACAGGGGCAGATGATATCAAGGTCTTCGTTCTTGTCACCGGAAGCCAGTCGGCAGGGGCAGGCACGGTAGCCGTACCTTTTATCGTTAACCAGAAGTCCCTTCACCAGCTCTCCGGTTATTTCTTCATCGGGGTTCAAATGGTAGCCGCCGGATTCGGCTTCTTCACTCAGGGTCATGCTTAACCGACTTGCCTCATCGGCGGAAATATCCGGTTGACTACTCACTTCAAGGCCTCCCGTATTTCATCCTCTTTATAACCCACGATGCATTTGCTATCGTTGACTACCAGCGTCGGGAAGTTACCACCGGGATTATGTTTGTAAATTTCTTTAACGACCGTTTCCTCTTCTGAACCGCTCAGGAGGTCGACATCGATATAGTCATAGGCGACACCGAGTTCGGCAAGTAAAGCTTTGGTCCTTTTACACCAGACACAGGTGCTCAGGGTGTACAGTATAACCTTGCCCGCTTCTTTACCGTCGATATGCGTTACGTTCATTTTTCTCCTCCGCCTTGGTTCTACCAGTATTCTAACACATCTGTATAAGATATTTGAGGAATATCTCTTTCCTTATTCAGCACCTGCCCGTTTGAACGAGTATGAATATCTGCTACTACCGGTTTTCCGGTCGACTGATATTACAGATAATCCCGCTCGGGCAGCTTTCGCATTTCTCACATTCAAGTTGCAGCGTGGTATGGGTGATATTATGATGCCTGGATAAAGCCTTATTTACTGCCTCTACGATTTCGGTGCTTTGGCTAATCGTCTGCTCTTTAATAAGTAAATGAGCACTGAGAGCGTGAATGCCGGAGGTGATAGCCCAAACGTGGATATCATGCACCTCTTCTACACCCGGCACATTCTTAATTGTCTCGATAACATCGGTAATCTGAATATGTTTGGGTACGGCCTCCAAGAGAATATCCGTTGACTCTCTGACTATTCGCACGGCGCCCCAGAGGATAATAGTGCCGATGAAAACAGCGATGATAGGATCGACTGTATTCCAGCCGGTGAATGTAATGATTATGCCGGCAATAATCACCCCAACTGAAGATATGGTGTCCCCGATGACATGCCAAAAGGCAGCCTTAATATTTAAACTGTCGTGACTCATTCGCCTGAGCAGCAGCATCGCCGCAAGATTGGCAACTAATCCGATAGAGGCTACCAGTAACATTACCGGTGTCTCTACAGTGGGTGGGGTTAAAAATCTCTGGTAGGCTTCATAGAAGATATAAATAGAAACCAGAACCAGAGTAGTGCCATTAATCAAGGCGGCCATGATTTCGGCGCGATGATAGCCAAAGGTCTTACTCTGCGTAGCCGGTCTTCTAGCTAACATCAGCGCAAACAGGCTCAGCCCCAGAGCTAAAGCATCAACCAGCATGTGGCCGGCGTCACCGAGCAGCGCCAGACTATTACTCAAGATGCCGCCGACGACCTCCAGTATCATGATACCCAAAACAATCGCCAGGGCAATCTTCAAAGGGCGGCTGCCCCGGGAAGTCGGGTGGCTGACTTCATTGTGATGGTTTTCCATTATACCCTGCTTAAATAAATATACCTTTCGTCATTTTACACCAATAGCATTATACGATGTTCATCCGGCGGGTTGATGTGATATATCTCATATATGAGCGGAGTCAGGCTTCCATTTCACGACTTTGCCTAACGTAGTGAACGTGAAATGCTAAAAGAGTGTAGTAACGGTACTCTTATTGAAAGACCGGCTGATAGTACCTATTTACCGGGCTGCAGTTTGTATTTCTCCACCGGCACCGGCAGGGTATCAAGGTGAGGAGCGCCGTTCCGCGACTCTACCGTTATCCACTTGAACCAGTTTTTATCGTCGCGCTCGGGAAAATCCTCCCGGAAGTGACCGGCGCGGCTTTCCTCCCGCATCAAAGCGGCTTTATAAGTAAATTCGGCAGCCATGGTCATGCTTTCCGCCGAATGATAGCGGGCCAGGTCATGGAAGTCAGCGGCGCCGACCCTGTTCAGTTTTGCCCTGGCTTCCCGGACGATGCCCAGCGCTTCGTTCATCCGGCTCGCTTCCCGTAATCGGTTATACTTCATCGGGACGACGGCCTCGTGAACCTGATAGGTGACATCAGCGGCGTCAATCTCACCGCTACGGTGCATCGGAGCCATTATCCGGTCGATTATTTCCTCGGCATAATTGGCATCTATATCACGAATCTGGCTAGCCGCCGCGTAGGCCCCAGCGTTCTCTCCCGCCACGAATCCGGTGATAGCGGCCGACTGTACGCCCAGTCCTGCCTGACCGCCTCCCCCGCCCGACCAGCTGTTACTGGAAGAGCCACCGGCCGCCCAGAGTCCTTCTAAAGTAGTCCTACCACCGGTATCAATCCTGAGGCCCCCACCACTATACAGGTACCGGGGCCACATCTCCATCTTTTCTTTGGAGGGATCAATGCCCGCTTTTTCACTCAGGAGCACCATCGTATCGTTAGCCATGAGGTGGGTCAGTCCCTCCACCTGGTCTTCCGCCAGGCCGGCGATATATTCCGGCGTTAATCCCTTCAAATTCAGATAGATGGGCCCGAGTCCGGCTTTTACCTCCTTGTACATGGCGTCGATAACCCGGGGATCGAAGGTATAAACGGCGTGCTCCCCAACCATTAATTCCGGATAATGTTTACCCATTATTTTTTCGCCGGCTGCGTTCTCCAGATACAGGTAAAAATGGATTCCCATCAGCTCTTTACCGAGGGCTTTGATACCCCAAACATAGCCACTATTGAACTCGGCATTGACTAGCTGCGCTCCGGCGCGATAGCCCATGGCCGGACCCTCGCCGAGGACCGAGCTGTAGGTTTTCTCATGCATGTAGCCGCAGTTGCCGGTGGCGACGATGGTCGCTTTGGCGTTGAAAACATAGGTCTTACCGTCGACGAGTCCCAGTCCGACGGCGCCAACAACCTGTCCGTCGTTTTTCAGAAGGTCGATAGCGTATATCTTGTCCATCATCCTGACTCCCCTTGACTCCGCTGTCTTTTTCAAGGCTACCAGCGACTTCGGAGCGTCGAACAGGGTCACGTGAATATGTGGTCCCCAGGTGAGAATGTCTATCTCTCCTTCTTTCTTCAGGAAAGTCAGCCCCATATCAGCCAGGTCCATGGTGGATTTATGCATGTACTGCCCCATGATTTGTGTCCAGTCCTGGTTATTGAAAAAATTACTACCCCGGGTGACCTTCTCCGTCCATTCCTGAACGTAGTCGGGATAAATATATGCCAAAATTCCCCCACCAATGGGGACCTGCCCGTTCCAGCCGATACCGCATTTGTCTATCAACAGCACGTCCACGTTGCTTTCTTTAGCTTTGAGGGCGGCGCACATGCCGGCGCCACCGGCACCCAGCACCAGAACGTCGGTGTTTATTACCGTTCCCATATCTTCAAGCTTTTTCATCTAATTCTCCATTTCAAAAACACTAGTGACCGTGACTAGTAAGGTGAGACCATCTCGCCTCTGCCCCGCTCCGGTGATACATCGAAGCAGTCCTGCGGGCAGAACGATTCACAACCCCAGCAGGCGACGCAGTCCTTCGGGTATTTTACTAATGCCTTACCTTCATTTTCGTCCAACCGCAGCACGTCCATCGGGCAGGCGGCCACGCAGATACCGCATCCGTTGCATTTATCGCGGTCAAAATTCCTGATTGTCATAAACGCTACTCCTCGCTGTATTTACTTCCCCGGTTACATTTATTATGAGTGTCGTGATTCCTCATAATAATACATATCCTCATTATATGAAAGATATTTTCATTTATATAGTACTCGCGGATATATTATTGTGACTAATTACCTGTTCCGAATGATCCTATTCCGGGTCTGGCATTCCCTTCGTTGTCAAAGAGTGCAAAAGGACCCCACAGTTCACCACTATACCAGAATTCAGGGCTGAACATATATACACCGATGACATCACCACGACCCCTCATACCTTCGAGCATATCCGACAACCATCTTGCCTGACCTTCAGGCGTTAACGGATAACCGGGAATGGCATATCGCCAGGCTTCGAACATACCTCCCGCCGGTAATTCGGCCGGATAGGCTGTTTCGCAAATTATAATGGGTTTACCGATTTCGTCACTCAGCGTATTCATAGTAGTACGTACCTGAGAGGTTGCCACCATACCGAAAGCAGTAGGATAGTAGGAAAGCCCTATATAATCGTAATCTACACCAAAATCTATCATCGACTGAAAAAAAGCCGACGCAAAAGCCGGATTCCAACCGGAGGCAATATGAAGCAATATATGTGCCCCCGGATCAGCTTCCCTTATGCCATCGATTGCGGCTTTTATTAATTGAGCTTCGTCAGGCCAGATATCGTCTCTCAACGATGAAATATCACGAGGGTGAGTCGTATCGGCGAATACCCCGCAAATACCGTAGTCTATTTCGTTGCCAATCTCGTAAAAATCTAAAGATATACCCTGATCAATGAAATGCCGGGTGGTTTCGTATGCATATTGGCGAATGGCTTCGGCACGCTTCTCAATAGTCAATTCAGCCCACTCTACCGGAGCAGGCTGCTTATTTACGTCGGCCCAGTCTTCAGCCAGAAATAAAACCAGATAGGGTTTCAATCCCGCTTCCTGAGCCCGCCCGGCGAGTTCCGTAGCATAATCCAGTTTTGACTCCCCTTCTTCACCAACCCATAACCTCAGCCGAAAGCTATCGGCTCCATTTACCGCGAATAGCTCTAGCGGGTCTACATGCTGCCGGTCAACCCAGAATCCATGATTGGCTTTTTCGGCTTGCGGGACGAAGTTTGCGTCTACACCTATCCTGAATTCCTCAAATTGACTACTCGTTTCAGAATCATTACCGGCAAAATAATCTACGCCGGGTCTTCCCTTCCAAAGTGTAATATCATCCAAAAGTATCTGGTTAGGTTTCGGAGCCATGATAATTGATGAGATATCGACTAAAGCCAGTGTTACCAGCTGGTCTATATCCAATTTCCCGTTTTCATCTTCAGTTTCGGGATGTAAGCCAAATCCGTCAAAGAGTACGGTATATTCAGCATGATGACCTTTTTCCAAAAACACAACCAGGCCGTATACGGATTCGTCAGCTTCCTGTACTCCCAGCATGAGAATGGCATCCCGGTCAATCGAGTCCATGTTGATAGTAAGACCATCTGCGTTACTGAGTTCGGGCCAATAACCAATTAAGCCGGTTATTTGTCCCGGTTCCGAGTCAGTCGACCACGATAGCTTATCATCCAAGAACCAGGATACCTCTGAGATAGCCCCATCGTCGGCAATCCCCTGCCAGCCATCTATACCTTCATCAAATTCCTCAACGGCGACAACCGTTTTTTCAATAATCGGTTCCGGTGATAAAGGGGATATCTTTGGAATAACCGGCGCCGTCACCGTCGGGGGTAATGAATCGTCCTGGCATGAAAGACCGGGTAATCCTATGATTGTTATGCAAAATATTAATATGTAAAGACGAACCGAAAATTTTATACTCATATTAATGTATTTTATAATCCATCCGGTTATGAGAGTTAGAGTTCTTCATTACATAACCCCATAGAAGATATCTTGATTGTTTATAATCACTTACTTAGATTCTATCTAGCTTCTTGCTTAGCTATATATCTTCTTAATCTTACAAACATAACCAGTGCAGTTACCGCATAGAAAACCGGTAGCAGAATGAAAAATACAGTTACCATTACAGGTACAATATCGGTGGCAGTTGTATTAGGGATTACACTGAAATCAAAGGGATAAATGGCTATTAATGACACAGATACAACGATGCCAATTATACTGAATATTATCTGAATAGTGCTACGAAATCGGTATTCATCGTAGATAATCATGGCAATGGAAGCCAATATGACCAGAATCGATGCTGTGATCATTATGGGGAGCCAGATGAAATATTCATCGGTTAGCATCGACAATCTAGTAACAATTCCATCTGATTCGGTAATGGGCCAGGCGATATATTTATGGAAGAATGTAAAGAAGATGAACTGAGCTAAAGTCACTAAGATTATAGCTATGTGACTGGAAGTTTCGCCTGACCTGCTCTTGGGTGATGATTCCATGACTAGTTACTGTCTCTCACAGTAATTACAACATTTCCCTTTTTGTGTCCTTGCTCAACATATCTATGAGCCTCGGCCATTTGTTCCAACGGATAGCTTCTGTCTATAACCGCTTTTATCTTTCCAGCCTCAATAAGCTCTTTGAGGAAGGATAGGTCTTCATTACTGAACTTGAAGCTTGTGGCTGCAAATATTGCCTTCTTGCTGCCTACCATTGACGTCCACAGCATTTGAAGAAGAATTACCAGCCCAGGGAAAGTTTCAAGATAGACCCCTTTCTGTTTTAGTGCGCCTTTACAGCGTGAAAACGAAGTCTTCCCCACCGTGTCGAAAATGATATCATAGGCCTCACCACTCTTGGCAAGATCCTCTTTGGTGTAATCAATTATCTTATCGGCCCCCAGAGATTGCACCAATTCCAGATTCGCAGTACTGCATACCCCGGTGACTTTCGCCCCAAAGTACTTGGCAAGCTGTACCGCAGCTGTACCTACACTTCCAGAAGCGCCATTGATAAGAACTTTTTGCCCGCTCTGAATGTTTCCCTTGTCTCTAAGGAAAATCAAAGCAGTTAGTGCTCCACCAGGAATGGCGGCGGCTTCCTCATACGTCATATTTGTCGGTTTTATTGCTAGCACCCCGTCTTCAGGTAGACATTTGTACTCTGCATGAGCGCCTGAGCTTATCCCGGTACATCCATAAACTTGGTCACCTTCTTTATACAGTGTTACACCCTCGCCTACGGCTTCAATCTCCCCGGCTAACTCACCCCCTAGTATAGGGTTCTTTGGTTTTGTGAGAGACAAAGGGACTAGTCTGGCCATAAACGGTTTACCCGCTCGGCCCATAGGGTCCGTTGCGTTTACCGTTGTCGCATATATTCTTACCAGTACTTCATTGTCCTTGGGAGTAGGTTTTTCTATCTCTTTAAGCTGAAGGACCTCCGGTGGTCCGTATTTTGTGCATACAATGGCTTTCATAAGTACTCCTCTTTTATTCAGCTACGATAGATTTATCATACATTTATGATAGCTTCGATAGTGTTATCACAGATTTATAATACTTTTACTAGCCTTAAGCATATTATTTAATTAATATTGATTTATCCCATCCGGTTAAGATGTGCCCAGTCTTAGCCACTGCCCCACCATATAGCTGCATAGGTCCGAAGCCAGGAAAGCCACGGCCGGAGCGACGTCCTGAGGCGTGCAGAGCCTCTTCAGCGCCGACATCTGCCGGTTCCCTTCCATGAACTCCCTGGTGTTTCGCTTGGTAAGATTAGTATCGCCGAGACCGGGGGATATCCCGTTGACCACTATCCCCAGGGGAGCTACCTCCAGTGCCAGAGCGTGAGTAAAAGCCTCCACGCCGGCTTTAGCCGCTCCGTACACCGATATCGTCGGGATACCCTGCCCGCCGGATGTATTGACGATGCGACCGTACTTCTGCCGGGCCATGTGGGGGACGACAGCCTGGGCGACATTCATCTGCCCGTAGAGATTGACGCTGACATCCAGGTCCCAGTCGGCTTTGTTCATCTCCATAAAGGGCTTTTCCTTGCTGCTGGTGCCGGCGTTATTCACCAGTATATCTATCCTGCCGAATTTCTCGATAGCGGCCTGCACCATGGCATCGACCTCGACGCGGTCAGCCACGTCCACCTTCACCGCCATTGTTTTACAGCCCATCTTCTCGATTTCCGCCGCCGTCTGTTCAGCCCATTCCGGATTAAGGTCGGCGACGACAACGTCACAGCCTTCTTCCGCCAGCGTCACGGCAATGGCCCGTCCGTATCCTATCTGGCTGCCGGCTCCGGTTACCAGCGCCACCTTGCCTTTTAATTTCAGGTCCACGGTTACCTCCTGCATATAAAGCGCTCTTGATAAAAGACGGAGGTCATTTGCCTCCATTCGTACAGCATCTTAGCCCTATATCGTAACTATGTCAATAAATGGCTATATCGTTTTGCATCATCCTGAGGTATTATCATTTTTAATTTTTTGTTCGATTTATTTCAAATATTTCACGGCTTCCATCTCAACCCTGCTGGAAACTTCCTTTTTACCTGGGTTTAATTCTTCCCGTAACTCACGATATAGGAAAGGAATTTCCGATAGTCTATTATCAATAGTATTTTTCATTTAACCATTTTTCATCGGTGAAAGTGGAGCCGGGGTTACAATAGGTAGTACAGGCAAGGACTTCAATTTGATCTTCAGCTTGAGTATTTAGTTGTCTTTTCCGTGCTGAACAACTCGTAATTCTAGATTGTTGAATTTTCAAATGTAAGCAACTCGCCGTTTTTGACAACACTTTTATTGAAATCATAGTGCTCGGGTTTGCCGTTGAAATAATAGTTTATTACCCTTGCATTTGCACTGTGAGTAACGATTAAGACATTTTTGTCTTTGTGATTTTCCATAATCATATCGCAATAATCGCAATTTCGATCTATAAATCCTTTGAAACTTTCCGTGCCTTTGCTTCCGTTGCTTATTGCTTGCCAAAATAATTTGAAAGCTTCGACGGTTTCATCTGTGCCCTCAAACTCACCACAGTCTATTTCGGCAAGCCGGTCATCAAGCACAATCGACCCTTTGTAGATAATTTCGCAGGTTTGAAGCGCTCGTTTTTGGGGGCTGCAAAAACACGCATCAAAACTAACGCTTCTTAAATTTTCAGCCTGAAGTTTTGCCTGTGATATTCCTGTTTGATTCAGCAAAGTATCTGTTAAACCGTTGAACTTCTTGAATAAGTTCCAATCGGTTTGACCCTGACGGATGAGATATATCATAATTATTTATCCTCCGTTAAGATAAGTTAAGCATATCGCACTGGGAAGGAAAGACCAGCGGTACCACCTATTTATACCTTAGCTTGAAGAATTGAGGCTAAAAATGGAGCTGAGGAGACTCGAACTCCTGACTTCCTCCTTGCAAAGGAGGCGCTCTCCCGACTGAGCTACAGCCCCATAGTGACTCCAAGATTATAGCATAATTACGCCTGCTTTTATATATCTTTTATTCCCCCTTCCTTGTCAGTCATTCCTATTGTTGTTATACTGGAATGGTTGTTTTTCTAATGATTTAACTATGAAATACGAGACTGTTATCGGACTGGAAGTCCACGCCCAGCTTCTGACAAAGAGCAAGATGTTTTGCGGCTGCAGCGCCGACTACGCCAGCACGCCGCCCAACACCCACGTATGCCCGGTATGCATGGGGATGCCCGGCGTTTTACCCGTCATTAACCGCCAGGCCGTGGAATTTACCATGATGACCGCCCTGGCGCTGAACTGCCCGATATCCGAATATACCAAGTTCGACCGCAAGAACTACCCCTATCCCGACCTTATGAAAGGCTACCAGATTTCCCAGTACGATGCCCCCATCGGGCAGAAGGGCTGGCTGAACATCGAAGTGGATGGGGAAACGAGAAAGATAGGTATCACCCGTGTCCACCTGGAGGAAGACACCGCCAAGCTGGTGCACCGTTCCTCTCCGGGCGGGGGAGACTACAGCCTGGTAGACGTCAACCGCGCCGGTACGCCCCTGATGGAAATCGTCGGGGAACCGGACATCCGCTCCCCGGAAGAGGCGCGTCAATACCTCATCAAACTGCGCAGCATTCTGCAGTACCTGGGCGTTTCCACCGGCAACATGGAGGAGGGGAGTTTTCGCTGCGACGCTAATATCAGTATACGCCCGGAGGGCACTACAGAACTCGGGGCCAAGGTGGAAGTGAAAAACATGAACAGCTTTAAGGCGGTCTTCCTGGCGATGGAATATGAGGTTCAACGCCAGACTAAAGCGGTTATTGAGGGTAAGAAGCTGGTGCAGGAAACGCGGGGATGGGTGGAGGATAAAGGGAAAACAGTCTCCCAACGCAGCAAGGAATACGCCCACGATTACCGTTACTTCCCCGAGCCGGACCTACCGCCGCTGACTATCAGCCGCGAATGGGTGGAAGAAGTCAGAGCGAAGTTGCCGGAGCTGCCTGAAGAAAAACGTAACCGGTTCATGTCCGAGTACGGCCTGCCGAAATACGATGCCGACTTACTCACCGGCTCCAAGGCTATGGCAGACTATTTCGAAGAAGGTACTGGTAAAGATGTAACTCCCAAAGAAGCCAGCAATTGGCTCCTCGGCGAAGTCACCCGAATCATCAACGCCAACAACATAGATATAGACGCATTTAAAGAAAAGGTAGCCCCCGATAGACTGGCGGGGCTTATAGCAAGTTCTCACCAGACGATTAATACCGCTACGGCTAAATCGGTACTCGAGGACATGTTCACCACGGGTAAATCCGCCGCGGCAATTATAGAAGAACAAGGCTTGAGCCAGATCAGCGACACGCAGGAGCTTGAGAAAATAGTGTCAGAAGTGATAAACTCTAATGCGCAGCCCGTTGCCGATTTTCGGGCCGGGAAAGAAACCGCCTTTAAATTCCTCGTCGGGCAGGTGATGAGGGCAACCAAGGGCCAGGCAAACCCTCAACTGGTAAACGAGGTTTTGAAGAAAAAACTGGCTGAATAGATAATAAGACGCGTAAAGGACAAACATGGAAACGTATTTATATATCGCCCAGATAGTTGTAGCCGTAGCGTTGATAGGGGTAGCTTTGCTCCAGGTACGCGGCGGCGGTCTGGGCGGGATTTTTGGCCAGGCAGACACGGTCTTTCGGACCAAGCGGGGGGTGGAAAAGACCCTCTTCCAACTTACCATCGCCCTCGTCGTAATATTCATCGTCCTCTCGATAGTCTCGCTCAGGGTGGGGTGACGGAATCCCCGTACGGGGGACAATATCATGAGTGCCATAATTACCCTGACCACCGATTTCGGAATGGCGGATGCCTATGTCGCCGCTATGAAAGGGGTAATCCTGGGCATTAATCCCGATGCCAGACCGGTCGATATCTGCCATACCATCGAACCACAGAATATTTCGCAGGCGGCTTTCATCCTGAGCACGGTCTGCGATTTCTTTCCCAAGCGCACCATCCACCTGGTGGTGGTCGACCCCGGAGTAGGTTCCGACCGAAAAGCGGTTATCCTCAGGACACCCGCGGCTGATTTCATCGCTCCGGACAACGGTGTCCTCAGCTATATCGTTCAAAACTACGCCGGTGGCTCCATCATCGACAACCGTCAGCCTCTGGACACCGGCAAGGCGGAAGCCATCGAAATTACCGGCAGGCAATACTGGCGTCCTACCGTCAGCCCCACCTTCCACGGACGTGACATCTTCGCCCCGGTGGCGGCTCATCTCTCCCTGGGTACTCACCTTACTGAGTTCGGAGTGCCGCTGGATTCTCTGGCAGTCCTGCCATTATCGAGCCCTCGCCGGGAACCGGACGGCACGCTGGTGGGCTGCATCCTGCATATCGATAATTTCGGGAATCTTATAACCAATATCAAGAGGCATGACCTGCTATCGGGTAATACAGGTATCACGGTTGAGGTGAAAAGCGAGTTAATCAACGGATTAGCTGATATCTACGACATGAGTGACGGTCTGTGCACCATCATCGGTAGTAACGAGTATCTGGAAATCGCCCTTAAAGACGGTAATGCCGGTGATTTTCTTAACGCTGCGGTGGGCGATGAAGTGAAAATTAGAAGCAGCGGCCGATAAATTAACAAAATTCAATCCCAAACCTATTGACAAATACAGGTAGTTTTGCTACTCTGCTAGGCAAGGATGCTTAAGGAGGTGTGGTGATGCAGGCATATTGCATGAAATGCAGGAAAAAGGTAGAAATCAAGAATCCCCAGAGTGTCACCCTGAAGAACAAACGACCGGCAACACAGGGCGCTTGTCCCGTTTGCGGTACCAAAGTGTTCCGCATCGGTAAAGGCTAACCCGTCCTGAAGTTTCATTTTCACGCCTTTGTGTATCCGCAAGTTTTATCGGACTCGGGAAAAAACGCACAATACTCCTTGATCAAGCCGTAGTGGACAGTGTATTTATAACCAAATAGACACACGCTTACGACTAACAGTCAACTGTACCAATAAGTCATCTTGCCGGCGGTGTCTTTGTTAATATTCTACTTCTTTATTGCGTAATATAGAACCGTTATGTCATAATATCTTAAGAAATGAAACTCAAAATATGGTTTCTGGAAACCAGGCCCCAGTTTCTGATTCTTCCCGTCGTACTATCGTTCCTGGGCACCTCCATGGCCTGGTACTACGGCCATTTCCACCTGGGTTACGCAGTACTGGCTTTTGTCGGATTGCTGCTGGCCCACATCAGTGTCAATGTCCTTAACGATTACCACGACTTTAAAAGCGGGGTTGACCTGGCCACGAAACGCACCCCCTTCAGCGGCGGCAGCGGTATTCTGCCGGATGCTCTCCTGGAGTCGCGACAGGTCCTGAGATTCGGTATTATTGCTTTCCTCCTGGCAACTGCCATCGGTATCTATTTCGTGGTCGTCACCGGCTGGCAATTACTGCCGCTACTGGTGGTTGGTGGCCTGTGTATTCTTCTGTATACTCCGTTCATACTCAAGCTAAACTGGCCGGAATGGTCTCCGGGACTGGGGCTGGGGTCTCTGCCGATCCTGGGAGCCTATTTTGTGCAATCGAACGAATATACCTGGCCGGCGGTTATAGCCGCGATTCCCTCCGGCATACTGGTGCACAATCTGCTTTTTCTTAACGAGTTCCCCGATGTCGAAGCCGATTCTACGGTCAATCGGAAAACCCTGCCGATTACCATCGGCATGGAAAAAGCCAGCATCGTCTACGTGGCGCTGATGATAATCGTCTACCTGTGGATAATCGGCTGGGTAATCGCCGATAAAATGCCGGTTTACACGTTAATAGCCCTGCTGACACTCCCCTTTGCCTTCAAAGCCATACAGGGCGCGCGTAAATACGGTGACATGCAGAAGTTG
>Ga0255054_10001234_pt1 | contig 15084 bp, 12 predicted proteins | sample JV7_2_23_MG_FD_188634 | JGI IMG/M metagenome (GOLD analysis project Ga0255054, IMG submission 188634) | Seawater microbial communities from Jervis Inlet, British Columbia, Canada - JV7_2_23 | ecosystem: Environmental > Aquatic > Marine > Inlet | place: Canada: British Columbia | collected...
TAAAAACACATAAAACGCCATTTTTACGGCACCCAAAAGGGCATGCGAGAAGTTGAAGGAGTAAAGAACTTTCCTTAAGATCGGAAAAAACCTTCTCAACCGGTTATGGTATTCTTTAATGGCTAAGGGAAAGGCATTGAGTTGCTGGTCAAATGCATCATCCCATCTGAGTTTTAAAGCGGTGAGCCGGGCTTGATGAGACATTTTTTTCCTAAGTTCCGGATCTTTTAGTTTGTTAACCGCCAGTTCAAAATCTTCGTTTGTTGATACCAGGAAACCGTTTAGGCCGTTATCGACCCTGTCTTCCACTCCTGCATCTTTGTACGCGACAACGGGAAGACCACAGCTCAGTGCTTCGGAAACAACATTTGCATAGGCATCTGTTTTTGATGGAAAAATAAAGATGTCGGAAGCACTATATTCTTCAGAGAGCTTTTCATCCTGAAGATTTCCTTTGAATTCGGCAAAGGGAAGCAATTCCTTGATTCGATTTAAATAACTTCCTTCTCCGACGATGGTGAGGCTAAGATCATTGTATTTGCCAAGGAATGAGAGCTTTTCAAGATTTTTTTCCGGTGAAACCCTTCCTACATAGATGAGTCTCAGTTTTGAGTTGCTTTTTTTTGAAGGCCGAAAAAATTCGGAATCTACTCCCCTGCCAACCACCTCAATTTTCTTGCGTATAAATTTTTGTTTCAGAGAGGTTTTAACTTTATAAGTGGGAGCAAGTATGATTTCCGATGTACTGTATACGATCCATGTCCCTCCTGATACAAAACCGTAAAAAAACTTCGTAATAAAGTTAGAAAATGGGAAATGATTAAATTTTTCATTTGACCAGGATGGAACATACTCGGGAAGGAGTGTATGGTAAAATCCGATTACCGGAATGTTCAGTCGTTTGGCAATAAGCGCTGCTGCAAAGCAGAACGGATGGGCAGAAGTTATCTGAATACAATCATACTTTTCTCTTTTGAATATCTTGTGAAAAACCCACATCCGTTTTAAATAGAAGAAAGGGTTGAGGGATAGGAACGTTTTCGGTAGGGGTTGAAAGGATGATTTCACTCGCGTAAAAAAGAAACCAACAGATTTTTTACGGAATTGTTTATCTGTCTTGTCATCTTGTAAGAAAATGTCGAATTTATGGTTGGATGATTCGATATATTTACAGAATCTGTTGTAATAGTTGGTCATCCCATCAACTTTTCTCAAAATGTTGCTGTGGATAACGATTGCAACTTTCATTTAAAGACCCCGTAATTTTCAAGAGCTACCGTATAAAGGGCGCTTTTTATCATCGATATATTTTTATAGATCATTTCGAACGGTTGTTGAACCTTTTGATTGAGCTAAAATCTGGGTTAATAAAATTGAGATATTATAAAAGATGTATGCTACAATCATAAAAAATAATATAACAAATTTTTAAAAAAATTCAACATACATACATTTTATTTTTTTTCAATCAGCAACTTGTAAAATCCGGGGCTCAAACCATCCAACAAATCCCACTTTTTCTAGTAGTGATTTTTTTCATCGTAAATTTTTAATAGTCAAACAGATTGATCAGATTCGAGGTGTAAATAATGCCCCAAACCAAACCGAATTACGGGATTCGGATCTTTTACGGCTGGTATATTTTGGCCGCTTCTTTTGTGGCGCTCTTTTTCACCTCGGGTGTTCGATATTCAATCGGTGTGGTGTTTAAACCATTGATGGCGGATTTTGGCTGGAACCGGGGATTAATATCCTTTGCATTCTTTCTCAATATGACGTTTTACGCGCTCTCTATCATTCTAGCGGGCAAGTATTATGATCGGTACGGCCCCAAATGGGTGATTATCATATCAAATGTTCTGCTTTCTATCGGATTCATGGGTCTCGCATTTATTGACTCCTTCTGGCAATTTCTTGTTTTATACGGAATTGTGGCTGCATTGGGTATGGGCGGGACCACGGTCCCTCTGTTTGCGGCCTTGATGACCAAATGGTTCGAAAAAGGGCGCGGCTTCGCCGTGAGCTCCGGACTTGCCGGCAGCTGTATTGGACAATTTATTTTGGTACCGTTGTTTACGATTTTTGTTTTGCGATATGGCTGGCGGGTATCGTATTTTTATATCAGTCTGGTGATGCTGGTGACCATTACATTGCTTACCCTTTTTATCATTAAAGGAGATCCCGATGATCTAGGATTGGAGCCTTACGGGCATAAAAACAAGGACAGTCCTGGGGACCAGAGCGTTCCGGAATCCGCAGACATCGCTTTGACCGATCTTGGGCTGACAGATGCCATGAAAACGCATTCTTTTTGGGTTTTTGTGATCGTTATGATCATTTGCGGAAGTGGAGATTTTTTGATCACCACTCATCTGATCCCCATGGTAACCGATTACAATATTTCGGCTGCTACGGCCGGCAACATGTTGGCGTGGCTTGGCTTGATGAGTCTGGCCGGTATTCTTGTTGTGGGACCGATATCTGATGTGATCGGGGTCAAGATTCCCATTTCTCTCACCATGTTGCTTCGGGTTCTCCTTTTTCTTTTAATCTTGAATTATCAAAACCGGGTTTCATTCTATATCTTTTCTTTTGCGTTTGGTTTCACTTTTTTGATCACCGCGCCACTTAACGCTATTTTGGTCGGGAGACTTTATGGGTTCACACATGTGGGTCTTATATCCGGATTTATTTCTACCCTTCACCATTTTGGAGGTGGAGTCTGGGTCTATGTGGGCGGTGAGTTATTTGATCAGACCGGAAGTTATCGACTGATTTTAATTGTTTCAATGGGTATGGCCTTTTTTGCCGGTCTCATCGTTTTGTTTATAAATGAAAAAAGACATCGGGTTGTGGTTTAGCAATTCTTGTTTATTTTCAGATATGGTTTATCTTAAATGAAAGAGACTTTAAAAATGAGGAATAAAGGATGGATCAAGGGACTTTTCTCGAAAATCTCTACTTCGGCAATCTAGGTGGTGATTATTTCTCATCTTTTCGTGTCCCGAGCTGTTTACCAAAAACAGAGATGGTCATCGACGGTTGCCTCACACTTGTCAGTAGATATTCTCCTTTGAAACTTGAGGAAAAAAGCGAGGTCCCGGAGGATCTGCTACAGGGATTGAAAGAACTGGGACTCTTCGGGCTAATTATTCCTGTGGAATACGGTGGACTCGGTCTGGATGTGACCCAATACCTTTTGATCACCGAGCAGATTGCCCGAATCGACATGGGCTTGGCTATAATCCCTCTGGCGCATCTATCCATCGGCGTTAAAGGGGTGCTGCTCTATGGGACAGACGATCAGAAACGGAAATACCTCCCGCCTGCTGCCAGCGGAGATACGATCTTTGCTTTTGCGTTGACAGAACCGAAGATCGGTTCCGACGCACAGCACATCGAAACCAGAGCCGTCCGATCCGAAGACGGATCCCATTATCTTTTGAACGGCACCAAGACCTACGTGACTAACGGTGGCATTGCCGGCGCACTCACGCTATTTGCCAGCCTGGCACCCGAGCGCCCCGGATATCTGGGCGCGTTCATTGTCGAAACAGGCTGGGATGGCGTTAAGGTGGGTAAACCGATGCCGAAGATGGGCCTCCATACCAGTTCGACGACCATGATCCGGTTCAAGAATGTCCGGATACCTGCAGAGAACATGCTTGGCTCTCCCGGAGATGGCTTCAGAATTGCAATGAGCGTTCTAAATTACGGACGGCTGGGGCTTGGCGCTGCATCGGTCGGCTCAATGGACCAGGCTGTCGAGGACATGATCGATCGGGCCGGGAAACGCATCCAGTTTGGTGTCCCCATTCAACGCTTCGAACTCATCCAGGAAATGATAGCAAAGGCCAAGGTCAACAGCTTTATTGCGAGGGCAATGACCTATTTCACTTCAGGTCTGCTCGATAGAGACCCCTTTTCCAGGGCTGCAATTGAAAGCTCGCACACCAAGTTGTTTGGTACCAGCCGCGGTTGGTCAACTCTCAATGATGCCCTCCAGGTTGCCGGTGGGGCGGGCTATTTGAAGAGTCTGCCCTATGAAAAACGATTAAGGGATTTCCGGGTGACGACCGTGTTTGAAGGTACTACGGAAATACACAGCATTTATCCAGCACTCTACCTGGCAAGACGGATTGCCAAGACACAAAAATCCAAACCCGCCATGTTTTTTGCGTTCGCCGCTTCTCTAATCGGTTTTCCGCATATGACCTTGCCTGTGGATGACAGCCATATACAGGGAGCGCTTTCTCTTGCGATGAGCTGCATTCGACAGGCCCGCAGAATGCTCTATCTCGGTTTGATGAAATATGGCAGAAAGCTCGTCGAGCAAGAGTTCTTTCTGCGACGGGTGACCCGGATGAGCATGTCGGGTTTCGGGCTGATCTCCGGCTCCTGTTACATTTCCTCCCTAGCAAAGGCGGGCCACAATGTTGACGCGCAAGTTCGTTTGCTTCAGTGTTTCATGGAAGAAACCCGTCTTATAAAACAGCAGAACCGGAATTTAACAAACACCCGCTGGGAGCAGCGCCTCAAAAAAACCATTGAACACACACAAAAGGAAGTGGCTGAATTATGATTTCATGCCAAAAGCATCTTTTTAACATTCCGGAGGATATTACCTATCTGAACTGTTCTTACCTCTCCCCGCAATTGCGGAGTGTCAGTGAGGCGGGACAAATCGGTGTCGTCAGGAAAGAACAGCCGTGGCAGGTGACTCCGGAGGATTTTTTTTCCGAGACCGAAATATCCCGCGGACTATTTGCCAGGGTCATCGATTCTGAAACCGATGACATCGCCATCATCCCTGCTGTCAGCTATGGAATGTCTGTTGCGGCTAAAAATGTAAATGTCGGAAAAAATGACACGATCGTCGTACTTGAGGATCAGTTTCCGTCTAATATTTATCCCTGGAGAGAACTTGCAAAAGAGAAAGGGGCAAAAGTTAGGACAGTGCCCCGCCCTAAAAACGACAATTTGACAGATGCGCTATTGAACCAAATCGATAAAAATACGGCCATCGTGGCATTGCCCGGTTGCCACTGGACAGATGGAGCATTGATTGATCTCGTAAAAATCGGCAGCCGATGTCGAGAGATCCAAGCCGTCTTCATCGTAGATGCAACCCAATCCCTCGGCGCACTCCCGCTCTCCGTTCGTGAGGTTCAACCCGATTTTCTTGTCGCAGCTAGCTATAAATGGCTTTTCGGTCCATACAGCCTCGGTTTCATGTATGTCAGTCCCCGCTATCAAGGGGGAAAACCATTGGAACACAGCTGGATCAATAGAAAAAACAGCCAGGATTTTGCCGGACTGGTCAACTATCGTGATGAATTTCAACCCGGGGCAAGACGTTTTGATGTGGGGGAACGGAGCAACTTTGCCCTCATGCCAATGGCGAAAACCGCACTGCAACAGATTTTGGATTGGAAGGTGTATGAAATCGCATCGACGCTATCTCAAATGACAGATCAGATCGCGGATCGAGCAATTGAGCTCGGCCTCAATGTCGCGCCGGCACTAAAGCGTGCCGGCCATATGCTGGGCCTTCGTTTTTCTGGAAAAATGCCCACAGATCTGGTCGATCGTTTGTCTGAAAAGAAAATTTATGTAAGTGTACGGGGAAATTCTATTCGTGTTTCACCCCATCTGTACAATACCGAGCAGGATATAGAAAAATTTTTGAAAATACTTTCAGAAAACATATAGATAAAAAATTTTTCACATCTTTAAGCCCCTTTTTTTTGGAAGAGAAAGGGGCAGGGACGGCAAAAACATTTTTTTTCAGGACTCGATTTTTTCCTCGTAAGGGAAAATCCGATTCAGCCTTAAGGGGAAAAATGAAGAAATTGTGTTGTGCAATATAGGTGTACAAGTCCAGGCTGGGGATTTTTTAAACGCGTTGGTGCTGTATCCCAATATCATCTCTTAACTCCTTAAAAAACCTTTCGGATATTACTGTCGGGCCATTTTGATGTCAAGGAGAGAAAGGGTATGGGAGTACATGCTTGACAATTGTGAAGTTTAATGCGCTAATAACAAAGGATCAAAGGATCGGGGTTGACTTAATTTATGTCGATTTAATAGGAGGTAAGATATGGGTAGAGGGGATAGAAAAAGCAGGCGAGGAAAGATCTGGAGAGGTACCAACGGTAAGAGCCGTCCCAAAAAGAAGAAAACAAAATCTTCGACCGGATAAACCGAAACCAAAAAACTCTCTTTCAGCTTAACCTAAATTTCGCACCTGTTATTTTGGGGAAAGCCGTATCAGGCGCACCCGGTACAGCACCGTGCCTCCTCGGGGGCGCGTAACTTGAGAGGTTAACTTCTGAGCTGCAGGAAGGAACAATCCCATGAGTGTGGTGGGGATTCTGACATGCGAAATTTTAGAGCTTGAACTGGCCCATCTTTTGGCGTCGGATATTGAAGTGAACCGGATTTCTGTCGTCGAAACCGAAAGATCCGCCCGTTTGGTCGAGCGCCTTGAATCGCTTCAAGTATCAAAGCTGAACCTGATTTCCAAGATGGATGGGTTTAGGCCTGACCCGGATGCCCGGCTGGAAGTACTGGTTCAAGTCCTGGAAATCGGGCTTCATAATTTTAAAAAAAAGATACAAGAGGCCCTGGTAGATGCGGCCCGTCAAATGAGCCCCCACGTGGACGTATTGTTACTCGGGTACGGTCTGTGCGGTAATGCCCTGGAAGATCCTGAAGCACTCTTCGCTGATACCGGCGTGCCGGTCTTTATTCCGATGGATAAAGATCATCCGGTGGATGATTGTATCGGATTGCTGATCGGTGGACGTGATCAATACTATAGTGAACTTTGCAACGTTGCAGGAACATTTTTTATGATACCCGGATGGGCTTATCATTGGAAGGGCATGTTCAGCGCGGAATATGGCAACATGAGCGTGAAAATGGCAAAATCCCTTTTTGCCAATTATGAGAGAACCCTTCTGATTTCGACCGGTGTCATGCCCGAAGCTGAGATGAAAAAAAATACAGATGAATTCAGTCAAATGTTCGGTTTTCGAGTTGAGTCCCGGAAAGGAACGGCAACAATTTTAAATGACACATGGAAAAAAGTCAAAGATGCACTTCATGCTGTTTAGCTTTTTGCCCGAGACCCTTTTTCTACTGCAAGCGGCTTAAAATCTTCCCTGGTATTTAAAAAGGGTTTTTGGAGGTGTTAAATGAATTCAGAACTGAATTCGAAGGCAAATGGACATGCGGCACTGGATGAACTGTTTCAAACGAAGGACCATACCGATTACAAATGGATTAATCCGAAAGAAATCATTGTTTCGCAATGGGCAAGGATGAAATGTATGTTCGGCTGTGGGGAATACGGGAACAACGCCTCATGCCCTCCCAATGTCCCTTCGGTTGCTGAGTGCGAGAAATTTTTTCATGAATACAGTGACGCTGTGATTTTTCGCTTTCAGAAAAAAGTGGATAAACCCGAAGATCGCCATAAATGGTCAAGGAAGGTCAACTCGGATCTCTTGAAGCTGGAAAGAGCGGTTTTCTTTTCCAATTACCCAAAAGCTTTCCTTTTTTTCATGGACAGCTGCTCCATCTGTGCTGAATGCACCGGGGAAAGAGGAACCTGTAAAGAACCAAGATTATCCCGCCCGTCTCCCGAAGCGTTTGCCGTAGATGTGTTTTCAACCGTCCGGCGCTTTGGTTTTCCCATTGAAGTTCTCAGCGACTATTCCCAAACCATGAACCGGTTTTCATTTTTGATGATTCAATAATGATAGTCCCGTAAAAAGTCTTTTGCGATCGACAGTTGAGTCCTGCTAAAAAAACATTCCCCCGCAATAAAAGCCAACAGATCAAAATCCTTCAAGGGTCCGGCCGGCATATTGGGTTCCATCAGCCGAATAATCGATATATTTGACAAATGGAATATAAATTTAGTATGTTATGCTCAACTGATAACTGATAACTGATAACGAGTAACATCTAATCGAGTTTTGACTCGATTAGGGTATTATTTTCAGGAGAAAGACCATGAAAAAAAACATCTTAATCAGCCGTATTAGAAACCCGCTGTATCGGGGGGTTCTTTTCGGGCTCCTCGTCCTCTTTGCGATGGCTCCTTTTCAATCCCGTGCAGAGGTAATAAGGAGCGCCATTTCATCAGATGGCGTCACCTTTACCATAGAGCCGGGGTTGCGTACTACCGGCATTTATGTAGACCCCTATATTCTTGTTGCAAAACAAGGGAACTGGGTGGGGCTTTTTTCGACTTCACCCGCCCCGTCGGTTTTGCCCCAGGTAATCTATGTTGGCACCTCGGTTGATGGGTTGACATGGTCGATGGAAAATACACCGATTATCACGGTGCCGGGTTCAAATGCCCTTGACCCGACCGCCGTGCCTCTTGGTGATGGATCATACCGGGTTTATTACAGTGCAACGCCTGGGAACAATCCCTTTGCAGGCTTTTTTTTAAAAAGTGGAATTTTGAGACCCAAAACTAATTCCAATAATGATGAAGATGGGGAGATCGAAGTTTCAGACTCAAAATGGTCCTTTGCTGAAGATGGTGTCAACCTGGGAATCCTGGGGGTATCACCTGAGGCGATTCTTTTGGACGATGGTGATGTCCGACTTTATGTAACCGGTATCGGAATGAAGGTTTACCGTTCAGGCGATGGTCTCACCTTTGTACAGGAAACGGCTATCCTGCCGCCGGGGTCGGATCCCACCTTAATCCGGCTGGATGACGACACTTACCGGATGTACTATGTCGACAGAGGACAGGGCGCCGAGCTGATCTGGACAGCCACTTCCATAGATGGATTGAATTGGCAGAAGGAGTCGAGCACCGGCATCGGCAATATCGCCGGAAGTCAAGCCTGGGGAGTCCCGGACAGCATTGAGCTTCCGGATGGCAGGATTCGCTTGTACTGGGTTGACATGTAAGTCAGCAATTTTTTTCAATAATTTTCATTTTACTCATCGCCACTGAGAAGACAACTGAACGGTCTCTTAATTTGAATATTCAGATAAACCTATTTGAGAAGGCACGGAGTATCATTTTTAAAAAAATATAAAAAAAAGGGAAGGAAATGAAATGATCTACATCGGAAACTTTCTCCATCTGACAGATCAAGAGAATAAAACAGAGTCAGAAAGAAGACATGGCGAATTTAATCTGATTGTCGAGGCTGAACAAACCGAAAAGGCGATTCATCTATTTAAAGAACGAATCGTTGAACTCAGAGAATCGAGTGATTTTTTTGAAGGAGATTGTTCGGTATTTTTTAATCAACTTTTGGGGATTGAGAAATTCTCAAAAACAAAAGCAACGATGTTGAATTACAAATCGATTGCCGGGGATCCGGTGATGCCGTTTATCGGCTGTTCACTTCCAAACTCGGAAGGTGATGACTGTAGCATTTATGAATGGAAGGATGTCACCTTGGAAATAGACAGCGAAAAAAGCGACTTGTTTATAGAGTTTAAATCATAGGGGGTTGGATAGTCTGTAAAGCCCAAATCGATGAAAAAAACATGTAAAAGAGCCATAAGCTTTTCGATGGTTGTTTTCGGGGTCCTGCTCCCTATATGGGTCTCTGCGTCATCGTTAACAGCGCCAGATGCATCCTATCTGGTTTCTTATATCCGTGGGGTAGATTCGCTCGAATTTTGTGGTGAAAGGATTCCGCTGGAAATCGAAGAAATTCGAGAACGATTTGAAAAAGAGTTTTTGCTTATCCTCTGGAACCGGCCCCAAGTGATTCTTTGGCTAAAACGCTCCTATCGATATTTTCCTTTTCTTGAAAGAGTGCTAAAAGAAAACAGTATGCCGGACGATCTTAAGTATGTGGCCATCATTGAAAGTGCTCTTCGGCCCCATATTCGTTCACGAAAAGGGGCTGTCGGGTTTTGGCAATTTATGGCCGGTACCGGTCGAGAATACGGACTGAAAATTAACCGACATATTGATGAGCGGAGAAATTTTTTTGCCTCCAGCCGGGCGGCAATCCGTTATTTCAAAAAACTTCACGAATCATTTGAATCCTGGGTGCTTGCTGTTTCAGCCTTTAATATGGGAGGGAAACGATTAAAGGCCGAGATTCTAGAACAGGACACCACTGATTTTTTTCAGCTTTATCTTCCGTTGGAAACCCAGCGATTCTTGTTTCGAATAATTTCAGTGAAATTGATTTTTTCCGACCCGTTTAAATACGGCTTTAAGCTCGACAAGGCAGATTATTATCATCAGCTGTCTTTTGATCGAATCAAAGTGAAGAGTGCTGATCAGATTCCGATCCGGATCATAGCTCAGGCTGCCGAAACCAAATTCAAAGTCATTAAGGATCTCAACCCCGAAATTCGCGGACACTACCTTGTTTCAGGAAACCACGACATTTTAATCCCCAAAGGGGCAAGCGAAGGATTTCATAAACGGTTTCAAGCTCTTTTTGGAAATTATCTAACCGAAAAGAAAAAGCGCGTCTACATCGTCAAGAAGGGGGACAACCTTTCTCTGATTGCCAGTCGATTTAATGTTTCCCTTGCAACACTTCTTATCTGGAACCGTCTGGACTACAGACGTCCGATACATCCCGGGGATCGCCTGATCATCTATCCGGTGAAAAAGAAGCCGAAAAATTAAAATTGATGGATCCTTATTTTATAGCAAGCAGGGAGAGCAGGTCTTGCCAGTTTGAAATGCGGAGTGTGCTTTGGTCCGGTAATTCAGCGTTTTCGGTAGGTACAGTGGGTTTAAATGCCAGATTATGTTCCTGGGCATAGGTGGTCCAGACCGGTAGGAGTCCGGCTTGTCGGGCACCGATTACATCTGCTTCCGGGTCATCCCCGATATAGAGTATCTGGTTCTTCTTCACATTCAACTGCTCAGCCAATCGATCAAAGACAGCCGGGTGCGGTTTGCGGTAACCTAGGTCTCCAGATATGAGTACCACATGAAAGAAACCGGTGAGACCGGCCTGTTGGATAATCTTTCTTGCAGCAGGTGAGTGGGTGAAATTAGAAAGTAAACCCAAAAGATATGATTCCTTTAATCTACTCAGCATTTCCTTGCTACCGGGGATGAGATGGCAACGTGGATAAAATGCAGAAAAATAGGCATCAACGGCTTCTGTTACCCTAGGGTCATCCGGGGGGATGTTCTGTTCCCCGCGACTCAGCGCCTCACTGATCCAAAATCGATTGTGGGTTTCTATTCCATCCTGCCGGGCTGCTCCAATAAATTTCACAGCGGCTTCCGTATACGCCCTTTCAAATGATTCTGCTTTGAGGGCAAGCCCATTTTTCTGCAGGCTCGATACCAGCCGCCCCATCGCCTCATTCAGCGCACGGGGTTCAGCGGTGATCAGGGTGTTGAAAAGATCAAATCCAATGGCCTTGATATGATTCATGGATATTTCCTTTAACTAAATGCCTTAAGAAATGCAAGTGATGGTTTGATCAGAGCAGTTAGAGTTGGTGGTGTTCCACCATAAAGCCGGCTTCTATGAAAAGGTTTAAATCCGCGAAAGCGTTCTGATCACCTTATCTATCTGTTCGTGCGAGATATAAATGTGGGGGGAGAATCGAATATTTCCCAGTCGTTTGGCTGCAACAATGTCGTTTTTTTTGAGATGACTAAATATGAGATCTGAAGAAATACGGGGGCTTTCACCCACCACAATCCCAGAGGGATGTTCAGGGAATTCATCTGAGAGAACATGGAAACCGATTTGGCGAAGCCCTTTAACTAGATGCTCGCTCAGTTTAAAAAGTCTTTTTCGAACCTTCTCAAACCCGATGGATTCTAAAAATTCGAGAGCAGCCTGGAAATGGACCAGATCATTGATACTGGCGGTTGAGAAACTGAAGCGATCAGCGCCCGGTTTCAACTCGGATTTATAGGGGAGATACGACTCACTTTGAACAACAGAGTCAGGCCCGACAAAAGTAGGTTGGAGGGAATCAAGTTTATTTTCCGGAACATATAAAACACCCAAACCCAATGGACCCATTAGCCACTTCCAGGCTGGAAAAGCCATATAGTCGATGTTTGCTTTTTTTACGTCAATTCTTTGCATCCCCACCCCTTGGGCGCCATCCACCACAAAATCAATTCCACGCTCCCGGCAAAGCGTGCCGATCTGGTCTATCGGCAACGGCATTCCGGTACACCAATGAACCGCTGATAGAGAGATAACGCGAGTTTTGTCGGTGACCATCTGACGTAATGTGTGCGCAAACGCAGTTGGTGATGCCTCCATGGGTGTGCTGAAAATCTTTACTCCTTTTTTTCCCCAATGGCGCCAGGGGTAAATATTGCTGGGGTATTCATTTTCAAGGAGGATGATTTCATCGGTGGGTTTGAGCGATAGGCCTTGGGAAATAAAGTTCATCCCTTCGGCGGTGTTGTGGATCAAGGCCAATTCATTGGGTTGGCACCCTAAAAGACCTGCCAGAATTTCTTTGATACGTCGTTTTGTTCCCGAATAGCTAGCGGTTTGAGTCAGAATCCCCCTTTCTGTATAGCCTTCCAGAAAATTGGAAACCGCCTGAACGATATGGGTACCTGCAGGAGCTATTCCGCAGTTGTTGAGCCAAATCAGGTTTCGGTTTACCGGATAGGCATCAAATACAAAGTTCCAATCCATCCTTTTTCCTTTTTCAACAGTGTGACTTCTTGGGAACTTTCGGCAACCGGTAGGAAGCGCAGGGATTCAATGATGGTAGAGGGTGTTGGAAAGGGCCGGCGAGGGCATTTCATTTTTAGGACGGTTCACTGCGAATTGATTTTCGAAAGTCAGGTCGAGCACAATTGATCCGCGGGCCGGTGTCAGCAGTCCCATCATGTCGGTGCGGCTCAGGATCAAGGTCTTCCGATTGCGCCAACTCTCCATCTTCATTTCCTCCTCTCGTCAGCACTTACCCTATCGTTTACTGAATTGATCATTCCATTCAGCTATACGGACCCGGGGTTGAAATCCTCGCCGTAGAGTCTGCTCATATCCTCATCGCCCGCATGTTCCAGGAGATGTATGGCCTCCACCGACCAGCGAGCGATAACCCGATCGCCCTCCGTCACCGGTTTGGCGAAGAAGCGACCGTCGGGGACGAAGGCGACGAAGCTTTCAGCTCCTTCGCGCCCGACGGTCACCTTGACCCAGTTTCCCTGATACTCGGTCATTATAATCGTTCCCTGAACGGCGTTCGTTGCTTCGGCCTTCAAAGCGGCATCATCCACCGCCTTCTCCACCTCCACATGATCCCGGCGAACGGCGAAACTGAAGGATTGGCCTTCCTTGATCGCCGTTTCTTTGACCGGCACCGTGAAACGTACACCGGCATTTTCCTCGATCTCAGCCACGTTGCCGTTTACCGAAACCACCTGGCCTGAAAAGACATTCTGGCCGCCCATAAACCGGGCAACATAAGTGCTGCGCGGCTGTAAGTAAACCTCGCGCGCGGGCGCAGCCTGGTCGATATTACCGTGATCCATGACCACCACAAGATCCGCCACCGCGATTGCTTCCATCTGGGTGTGGGTGACGTGGATGAAGGTGATGCCTAACTCCCTTTGCATCTGCCTCAGACTCGCGCGCATCTGTACGCGAAGGAATTCGTCGAGCGCGGAAAGAGGCTCGTCGAGTAGCAGGACGCGGGGATCGGTAACAAGGGAACGGGCAAGGGCAATGCGCTGTTGCTGGCCGCCGGAAAGTTCGGCCGGCATACGGTCGGCAAACTGGTCCATGTGGACGCGCTCCAACATCTCTCGGGCCTTTTTGCGTCGCTCATCCTTGGGCATCCCGCGCATCGTCAAGCTGAAGGCAACATTGTCCACGCAGCTCAGATGAGGAAACAGGGCGTAGCTTTGAAACATCATGGCCGTGCCGCGTTTTACCGGTGGAAGGCCGACCACGGATCTGCCATCGATGCGGACATCGCCTTGAGTCGGTGATTCGTGTCCGGCGATCATGCGTAAGATCGTGGTTTTGCCGCAACCGCTGGGACCCAGCAAGCAGCAGTAAGTCCCTGCAGGAATGTTCAAAGTAATATCATTAATCGCCACCACCTTTTCAAAACGCTTGGTGACACCGATGAGCTCGATTTCTCCGCTTTTTGCCATTGATCTTTCTTCATTTTGTGACATTAAAAATTCTCCAATCTGTGCATTGACCGTTTATCTTTATCAACTTTCGTGTCATGCTAATTTGTTTTATATGCGTAACGTTCGAAAGCTTAAAGCGGGTCAGCAGACCGTCCCTGATTGCCACTCACGGTTGGCTGATTTTCTTTGCCCTCTGTCCGCCTGTGCCCGGCACGCCTGCGCTGAATGATGGCGATTGATCCCAGGGATATGATAATCGCAATGAACGAGATCACCGTAGTCAGCGTTCCCAGGGCATAAAGCGCTGGCGAGGTGACGGTGGTGGTCATGGCCCAGATTTCCAGCGGCAGGGTATTTCTGGGACCAACCGTAAGCAGGGTTCGTGGGAACTCGTCATAGGACAAAGTGAATCCAAACAATGCTACGGCGATGAGACCGGGCAGAAGAATCGGCAAAAGAATGTGCCAAAGGAGTTGCTGCCTGCTGCCCCCGAGATCGCGCCCCGCTTCCTCATATTCCTTGTTGAAGCGGCTCAAGACGGCAAACATGATTAACAGCCCGAAAGGCAGCGTCCAGGTGAGCTGGGCGCCGAGAGCCGATGAGTACCAGTTGGTCGGAATGCCGAGGACACGGAACAAAAGACCCGTGCCCAGACTGAGGAACAATCCCGGCATGATCAGGCCAGCTACTGCCATGTAGAAGATAAAGGACGATCCCTTGAAGCGTTTTCGGAACGCCAAACCGGCCATCAACGAAAAGACCACCGTCAGAACGAAGACAATCAACGCCAGTATGAGGGAACGTACGAGCGCCCCAGCAAAATCTCCCGTGCGTTCCTGCCCGAACAAAGCTACGAACCAGTGCAGTGAAACGCCGTTCATAGGAAAGGTCAACCCGCCGTTAGGTCCCTGGAACGACAGGATGTATATAGTTATCATGGGTCCGTAAAGGAATAATACGAATAGGGCGAAAAAGGCCCCCAGGGC
>Ga0255054_10001235_pt1 | contig 15081 bp, 18 predicted proteins | sample JV7_2_23_MG_FD_188634 | JGI IMG/M metagenome (GOLD analysis project Ga0255054, IMG submission 188634) | Seawater microbial communities from Jervis Inlet, British Columbia, Canada - JV7_2_23 | ecosystem: Environmental > Aquatic > Marine > Inlet | place: Canada: British Columbia | collected...
GAATTCCATTTCGTCGGAGAATAGCTGGTCAATGATGCTGAAGGATGACTTAAGTAGCAGAATTTTTTCGTACCCGTAGCTTTTTTCGTAGTATTCCTGGTCGATGAACCGCTTCAGTTTTATTACTTCTGGATCTTTGAGTGAAAGACCATTTTTTATCAATCTGTTATGATCGCTTTTTAGGTACTTGATAGTGTTAATTTTATCGCGGATGAAGGTTATGTAGTGGCGGCGTAGGTCCTCGATTTTTTTGATGACGGAAAAGATGTTTATGTTATACGTCAATTTGTATCGATAACGCACAATTCGCGGGACGATGAATTGATTCGTTTCCTTTATTTCCTTGATTTTGGTTTCGATCGTTTCTATCTTTGTTTTTATAGCTTTTTTTACGTCTTGTAGCTGCGTGCTCTTTTTGTCTTTGTGTGCACCTCTTTTCTCGCAGTTCGACATATCTGTGAATAGAAGCAGCGCTCCCGAGGAGAACTCACAAATAGACTGCAGCTTATCGTATTGATGCGCCGTTATCTTATGGGCCTCACTTTGCGCGTCGAGTTTAAGATAACTAACGACAGCAAGCAGAAATGATATACCGGCATTAATAGCTGCGAGCGCGTTAGCGCCCCATCCGTAGGTTTTAATGGCCACGGATAAAACGGATGCCGTGCACGACATGAATATCGACGGAAACATAAGTTTATTGAGTTTTTCTTGACACCACGATTCTGATTCCATGTAAATTATCTTTTGTCCTTTGACGTAACTCGCCAGTATATCCATTGCTGAGGAGAAGTACTCATTATAGTCGTGATATATTCCGGATAGTTCATCCTCTACTTCCTGAAAGGATATTTTTTGCGGATGATATCTGAAGCATCCGTCTGCCTCCATTGGTCCCGCTGTAATGTCTGCGTCAACAGAAACGAGATCGTCGACTGGAGGCCGTTTTGATGCGAATAGTGTAGGGGGCGCCGGCTGACTCAGTCTGGACTCATCCTGCTCATCGTCGCCGGATGAGGAGTGAGTGCTCCCGTCCACGGCTGAGACATCGTGAGTTTTTCGGACACGTGCTATTGAAGAATCTGCATCCTTAGGGGGTAGCGTATCCTCGGAGGAGGAGGCATGTGTGGGATAGATCCTGTTGACTGAGCAGTCGTGTACAATTAGTTCGATCTGCTCGTCGCTCATTATAAATTACTAAAGTATTTTATTATGAGGTCACTACGAAATGCGCTTTGTCTCGATTTCTGAGCTTGCTAGGTATATGGAGTTCTCGGTCACGATGATATATTCCGCATCCACCTTGTATATCTTGGCGATAGGGCTAGTGTATTCATCTTCGCTTTTCACCAAAAGTTTTTCTCCCGAGTCGCGGACGCCGACCAGCACACGCTTATCACACGAATCCGTCCAGTAATCAAACATGATTGGTTTGTCCTCCACAATAGCGATTTTCCCTGCATGTTGCATAGTAGTGTTTGATGGTAGCCGATAGTTTGTCTCAGAACTCTCTGATTCAGTCATTTTATAGACATAGTTTTTTCCAAATCTTTAAATACTTATTCGTGCTAAACGTACAATATGAGGATTGTAGTTGCTTTAAAAATATTAGAAATAGTATAATGAGTGTTATTAATAGTTACAATATTGGGAACACAGACAATTACTGCTCGTCACTGAATCAAGGACGTTTAAAGGAGTTTGTGGGCAAATATACTGGACTCATAAGCGACTTCCTGCTTTACGCGGGAGAGAACATCATCATCCAGAACCATAAGTACTATATGTTTGTTATTCAAAGAGGTCTAGAGACTCTACTGCACTGTTTTAGGTATTTGTTTCTCTACACGAGAAATATAGATATGTCGATTTTTCACTGTAAAAAGGCTCTATATTACTACGTTGAGTTCATCGGGCAAATAGGCGACGACTGCCATGCATATCTACAACTGAACTCGAAAGACGCCGCCCTGTTTGTTTACAAGAAGACGATCTTCGAGATAAGTAACGCACACAGGAAGACTTTTCATCTCTCTCATGGGGACAAGGAATTTATGTCTTTAATTTCAGCTATTCTCTCGGCATTTCACGGTATGATTATGTACACGCTTAGAAAAGAGCTTGTAAACATAGATAAAAAAGAGACTGCAATCCACTTCAGCTTAGAAAAATCTACAGGGATCGTAGAAAAAATGCTGGACGTACGTGAGGAGACATCAGAACACCTTGATGCAGTCCGGACATTCATTGCCTTTACTCAGATGCTTCAAACGAGCCAGCCTGAGGTTGTCAGGTATACAAGCATATGCCTGGCTTTTATCAAAAAACTTAAGAAAAAGCAGACTACGATTTCTAAAATTCAAGGCAAGTTCTTCAATCCAGGATGCGAAGCAGTGCTGGAGCAATACACACCTTTACGCTTCGTCAACTGGATTTTTAGTAACTAGAATTGACTTCTTTCGAAGCTTTGTGGTCTTCCCTTTAGGCTTCGTCCTAGAAGGCGTAAGAGTAGATATAGCCGCATACTCGGCGCGCAACACGCCGCAAAGGAAGTCATATATCTCTCTTAGAACGTATTCCTCGCAGTGCCCCACAATTAGCACGCTACCCGTACGAAAGATCATGAACGATATCTCTAGACAGTCGTTTACACCTTTGCCTTTGCCTTTTTTATTGCAGCGATTATTGCACATACATTTACCGTTTTTTTCTGGGTTCACTTCATTGTAATAAAATTTGCATTGAATCCCGGGGTAGGAGCATGGGTCATAAATAACATGGAGTCCATACTTGTATTTCAGCGTGTCGTAGAATTTGTCCCTATCTATGTAATAGTTGGCAGAGAAGTTCGAATTGATCAAAACCGTTTCGATATCAGTACGTGAGTATGATAAGGACGGACAAGTAAGGGGCTGTAGTATATCTATAAGACAGTCAAGAGCTTTGAACAGACATGCATTATCTTGTATCCCGGGAATCTCCAGTTTTCCAGTGTTAAACACTTTTACATGGACCTCGCGGAAGCGCCCTTTCGTCTTCACCCTTAAGATGAGAACGAAGCAATTGTAGAACGCACCTTTCTTTTTCGTGCGATAGCACATAAGGTCTTTTTTGCACAGCCCGACGTTTATCTTCCTTACATCCTTGAATTTGATTTTGCGTGCAGTAGGATTATCGACTTTAGATATTATGTCTACATTTATTGTCTTTTCGGAGGCTATTCGGGCATCCAGCACATCAACTTCTTGCTTGTTCATGCAGCTTACTTTCATTTGTTTTTTAATTACACCTTCTGAACGCTTCTCGTAAGGAATAACAGGAACGTTCCAAAACACGTCGGCTAGTGGAATTTTATTGTTCAAAAATGCTATCATCGTCTTTGTAGAGATGTAAATGTCGCTGCATTTAGGAATCTCGCTCCCTACGCATTTTTCTTTCTGTATGAAGCTTTGCTCGTCAGCGGCGTATGGACCACCGTTTATGAATGCATTCCATTCCAAATCAATATCCCCTGTTCCCATTGCCTATACTACTATATCGGTCTTTAAGTTGCTCCACGTTCAATTTATTTTCTAACTGTAAGTAAATGGAAAACTCCCAACATTGCTCTACCAGTAATGGGAACGCTAAAAAGTATACGACCCATCAGGCTGCAGTCCTCGTGGAAATTCTTGAGGAGTACAGCTTAAAGCGAAACCAATTCGATCCGTCCCGTCCGTCTCCCAATGCATTCATTGACAAACTAGAGTTGCGTATGAAAGTTTACTACAATAATTTGTACAGAGCTAAAAATTTGACGATGAAATAATTGGTTATATACGCATCTTTTGCCTCTCCGCTGTGTATTATGTACTTGCAAGTGCTCAGCCAGCTACTTTGAAGCACATATTTTTTATATTTTACCAAGTAGTCTATGAACCCCTTGATGAAATGTTTGTTACCCATACTGTATTGAGTGCATTTATTTTCGATAAACTCTGAAATGTCACTGAAGGTGGCTCGGCTCTGGAACAGCATGATCAACTCTTCCCACATTTTTTTGCTAGGCATCTCGATCCCCATGCCTTTCTTGAACTGCTCGTGATTAGACTGCAAATAATTGATCATACTGCGGATGTCTGATTTGAATGTTTTCTGAATAGAGACGAGCTGTTTCTGTTGCATATTCAGCTTTTCTTTTTTTTGGATATGGTCTAGGAAATTGAGTATGTCAGGAGTGGGCAGTTGACAAAACCGCAAACGGATGAATTCGTTTTGGAGGGCTGTATCGATTCTGCTTATGTAGTTGCATATTAGGCAAAATCTAATATTTCTCGCATATGAACTGATCAAGTACCGCAGCGCCTGTTGGGCATTCTTCGTCATATAATCTATTTCGTCGAGTATAATGAACTTAACACCATCCCCAAATAGGGCTTTCGTGTGAACAAAAGTATTAATTTGGTTTCGAATGATGTCTATCCCGCGATCGTCTGATGCATTGAGATGTATTTTAAGTCCTCTTCGTTTTTGTTGGTATTTGCGCTGATATCGGTCTATCAAGTTTATAACAGTAGTAGTTTTCCCCGTTCCCGGAGGTCCATAAAATAACAGATTTGGGAAGTAGCCGCCTTCAATTATATTATTCAAAATCGTTTTGTTGATAGGATCAAGCACAATGTCCTCAAAACGCGACGGTCTATACTTCTCGACCCAGGGAGAGAATTCGGCCATTATATACTCATTATAAGGGTTTTGTTTTTATATAAAAATACACCCACGAATATAACGTATGAGTGGTGCACCAAATAAAAATAACAAAAGCTATCTTCGTGTCATCTTGGGACCCATGTTTTCAGGCAAAACGTCGGAGCTCATCAAGATATACCGGCAAAAAGCGGCAGCAGGCACCGCAGTTTGCGTGATCAACCATTGCGACGATAAACGATATGACTCAGACAAACTTTCGACACACGACCGCGTTATGATTCCTTGCGTGCAAACTGAGCTTTTAAAAAATGTGTGTCTGCGCCCAAGCATCTTAGATGCGTACCATGTCTACGTCATAAACGAAGGACAGTTTTTCACCGATTTATACGACACGGTTCGCAAGCTGGTGCAGGAATACGGTAAGGAAGTATACGTGTGCGGACTGGATGGCGACTTCAAAATGCGGAAGTTTGGGCAGATACTAGACATTATTCCACTAGCGGATCGCGTCGATAAACTCCACGCAGCATGTGCGCAGTGTGGTCACGACGCTGGGTTCACGAAAAGATTGAGCAACGAAAAGGAGCAGAAGCTCATTGGATGCACTAACTACGTCCCAGTATGCCGTCGGTGCCACGCAGGAGACGAGAAAATTGAACGGGTTCCATCGAAAAAACCTGAGAGCACATAACATGAACAATCGCAATAATACAAACATGGAAAGCAATCGTGGAACCCGAGTTGTACAACTCCAGAGGTGGTGGCGTCGTGCTAGTGGCTTTCATAACGACTTCGAGTTATCTGAGCCGCGTGGGTATGAACACCGAGAGATACTGCCGCCTCCCCAGCTGCGTAGGCAAACTGCTGTGTGCAGGGAATGTGCAGCGGCGCCTCTCCGGTTCCGGAGACGACAGGAAAGAGGAGGCGGTGTAGCGTGCGTCTGCAACAATCAATCGGCCAATTGGATCATTGGGTGTATGACGGAACTTGGCTGCCGCCGTTATTTGTTCCGAGAGATGGCGTCGGATGCGATAACACCGCGCGTACGGATGCGCGTGTCTTGTTTCCTTGCGAACCGTCTAAGGTCTCAGGCAACGGAATGAACCCCAATTGTTTTATGAAAAGGATTTAAATTAAAATGATTTTTTTCTTATAAAATGGATGAAAAAAAGAAGAAACGGGGACGCAAGTCGACCAGTAAAGTGCCCAAAGTCGCCCCAAAGAAACGAGGACGCAAGCCTAAGGGAGGCAAAATTGTCGCCAAGGCAAGCAATTCGGATTCAAATACTAATGAGAAGCAGCCTAACATCATACTTCATTTGAAGTGTAATCTCAAGGATTTGGACAAGCAGCAAGGCGATATATTCTCTTGTGTGTCGTACGTCCCTGACGTGTCGGACGTAGAATCCTTCAATATCTGTAATCATAAACAACAGAACGTCGGCTTCGAAACATACCAAACTAGCGCTTTCATGAAGAAGCCAAAAGAATCTGAAGTGGAACACACGTACGAAGATAAAACGGTCTCCAAGGATACGTGGAATAAACTTCGGGACTTAAAAGTTGCCCTTCACAACAACGACGTGTCCGACAAGAAATCGGGGTGTTTTTGGTGCACGTGCGCTTTCGACAACCCTCCAGTTTACATCCCCCGCGAAGAGCGTAACGGCATGGTCGAAGTGTACGGATGCTTTTGCAGTCCCGAATGCGCTGTCGCCTACCTGAAGAAGGAACCTATCGATTCGTCCACCCTCTGGGAGAGATATACGCTACTGAACAACATATACAGCAAAGTATACAAATATGAGAAAAACATAAAGCCGGCACCGAATCCATACTACACACTCGACAAGTATTATGGCAATCTCACCATACAGGAGTATAGAAGCTTGCTTAAAAACGAACGGCTGCTTCTCGTCGTAGACAAACCTCTCACTAAAGTCTTACCAGAGATGTATGAAGAAAACAACGAGTTACCGTCGATCTATACCAACCTGCTCACGAGCGGAAACCATAAAGCTCAGCCCCAGTACCGATTACAAAGGAAACAGAAGAAGGTCTCCAAGAAAAACATACTCAACACCAACTTCAACTTTGGGTGATCTATTCTTTTTTGTTCTGTGAGACGGCTTCCGCACGCGCTAGCATTAGCCTACGCCTCATTTCTAATCTCTCCGAAGCGTCTTTTCGCCGCTCGTAACCTCGGTTCACATTATCCATGAAAGAACGAAGCTCTCCCATTATCATCTGATTTGTCGACTTCGTGACTTGCTCGGGCTTTTCTTTGAAGTTAGGATTCATATACTCCTTGATCACTGCGAGATAATTGTGATCCCATTGCGACAACTTCGCAACAGCTTCTTCGTGAGTGTAGTCCGTTTGGCGCATGACGAGGTTGATAACCTGTTTTTTTCTTTCTTCTATCAGCTGAGCCTTTAACTCAGACAGGGCGGCACCTGACGCGTCGCTATTTGGCTCAGACTGGGCCGCACCTGACGCGTCGCTGACCTCGCGATGCACCACGGCCAGCGCGCTCGCCACGGCCTGTGTCGGTGCATTTGGCTCAGACTGGACCACACCTGATGCGGCGTTATTCGATTCGTCGTTCACATTCATACTATACAAACTAAAATGAAATTATATTTAAATCATATTAAACAGTTGCTTTCTAGTTAGAGTAGATGTCTGGCCCGAATATTAGTACAATGATAGCAGAGGTCAATAACGTACTGCAAACTCACTTGCGCAAAATGGTTAGCGATCTCAACAAGGACAAACAACATGAGGAACAAACGCTTAAAATACTCGGAGAACTGCCTCTTGTCAAGGCAATGAAAGCGCGTCTGCATGAGACTACTTGCCGACTGGAAGTGACTACGAACGAGTTAGCGTCGGTACGAAACACGATTGCGACTGTGTCGAGAAAGAACGCGAGTCTTATCAACGAGGTCGTTACATTGCGATCTCAGCTTAGAGAATACCAACAGAATCGAGTAAATCTGGAGATAACTGAGATTCCTGACGACACCAAATCAAACGCTGCTGACTACGCGGGGATCTTGGGGCTTTTGGACGGGACGTTTCCTGCAGACAGTGGGAATGAAGACGGGTCTCTGGACGTTGGCGAAGGCTCGGCTGAAGAGTCGGATGAGGGCAGCGACGGGACTGGACACGATGCCGGTGACGAGGCTGGCAACGATGCTGGCGACGAGGGAGGAAGCGAACGAAGCCTTGAAGAGTCTAGCAATGCAGTAGAAACCAGCAGCGGAAGCACAGGCTCAGGCGATGAACTCGGCGATGAAGAGGCCGTCACAGGAGGATCAGCGGCACCGTCCGAAGGTCACGAAACCGAGCAAACGAAGAGCTCAGGAGAAGAAGAAAGCCGCAGCGGCGAGTCGGAGGACGTGGAAGTAGAAGAGCTGGAGATTGCCGGAAAGACCTACTATACCGACGACCGAACGAACGGAACTGTATACGAGCACTTGGCCGACGGGGAAATCGGCGATATAATAGGGCATTTAGAGAACGGACAAGTCTTTTTTTCGTAGCTTATTATAAATGGCTGTATTGGGGTTATGTGCACCAGCGCTGATCTATCTAGTATTTTCAGTTACACAGGTATCTATCGATACAGTTCAAGGCATGTTCAATACCGCCTTTTTGAAAATGTGGGTAACATTAGTATTTACAATCCTTCTTAATTTCCTTTGCAAGACTGGTTTAGGGATAATATCGTGGCTTATCGTATTTATACCCTTCATTCTGATGACCGTCATCGTGACGATGCTCTTGTTGCTGTTTGGGCTGGACCCGAGGACAGGAAGACTGAGGGTGCGCCCGGTGGCCGCTAGGGAAACTGGAAGACCTCGCCGAGACGAAAGAAAAAAAGAGCGAGCCGAACGCGAAAGAGAGCGTCGTGAGGCCGGGGACGGCGAGAGTGTCCAAGGACACGGCACCTACTATCCAGAGAAAGACTTCAACTCAGGAAGAGATGAATCACGCACGTCGCGCGCTCAGCGGCAGGTGCTTGGTGACGCAGTTCAGACCCGCACAAATCTGCAAAGAGACCCACTGCAGCATAGATAAATATCGATGCAAAGGATTTAAAATAATAATTTAGTACATAAGCTAAATGTTGGGCAATCTATATTATTATTTGTGTTCGACGGGCATAGTCACTGGGCTGGTGTTCGGAGTCTATTATGTGTACGATAAACAGCAGGCATCGCGATTGGTCTACCAGAATGCGTTTGCGGGAGTTCGCGCGTACATTGTGTGTCGAGATTATAAGGATAAGATTTTGAAATTTGTTGCTGAAAAGGAAGACACACCAGACAACGAAAGCGGAGCATGCGTGAAACCGAGACAGGAAGACACGTTGCTGTACTACAAAGATAAGGAGCAGATTTCCTACTGCACGGATAATTTGCAAGCAGAACGGTTATCCGAGGAAACGGTAGACAGCGCTTTGCTGGTCCTGAAAAGAGTAGAAAAAGACGGACAGGTTTACCACCGTCGCATAGACAGTGTATCTGATATAAAGGATGCGACATTTAATCCAGTAGCCAAACAGTTTTTGCAGATCGAACTCATACTAACGGACAAATCAGGGAAGCAAAGGACAATAGATATTCACCGTCATCTTGGGACTTTCTACGTCGAAGGCAATCGTATTCTTGATCGTGATTTCCTCGAGTGGTATGTAGGCTATTGGTACAGCACTCCCCTCACTGACGAGTACGTTCTCCAAATATTCGATAAAGATGTGAACAGATTTTCTTTGAAGAATGGCGAGTGCATCTTGCTAGGAAGCACAGGGTATTCAAAGCGTCCCGTCGCTGCATCCGAGGAACACTAGGTAATTAAGAAAGCGGGAATAATAGTGCAGCGTATATACATGAAGAACCTGCTCATTATATCGGTATTTAACGACGGCGTATACGATCTAGCGTTAAACCACTTAACCTCTCTGAAAAAGCAAAATATAACAAACTACTTGGCTTTTACTACTGGGAAAAAGACATACGAGGACTTCAGCAGAATGAAGTTTAACATAAGGCTACTGGACGACGATTTGGAAGCAGGTGAAATGAAATGGGGTGGAGTGAAGTTTAATACATTCGACGTCCTCAGGTATATAATAGCACGGAAATGCCTTGAACAGTATGAATACGTATGGTATCTAGACGTGGATACGGTAGTTCTAGATGACTTGAGCAAGCATATACCCAAGACGAACTTCGATTGCGCTATGCAAGACGATATCAACATGCCGTGTACTGGGTGCATGCTTTTTAAGAGAACGAAGCAGGCTGTGGGCCTGATCGATGCCTGTTTAGTATTTGTAAAACGCACGAAGCATAAGTACAATGACCAACAATGCGTAGGTAGTATCTTGTGTGACCGTCGCTCAAATGTGAAACTGTCGCTATTCGATCTAGCCAAGTTTCCGAACGGATGGCTATTCTTTAGCCTCCCGGGTCACGAGTCCCATAAGACGTACGCAGACAAAAAGAAAGAGTATGAGTCGGTCACAGACAAAACACCTGCGTTCGTCCACGCGAACTACATGGTGGGAAACCAAACGAAAATAGATGCTCTTAAAAAGCACGATTTATGGTTCATATGAGAGCATGCTCCGTTGTAACAATAATATATTTGTGAAAATGCATATAAAAAATTGACTAGAGGTTACATCATAATGGCTACGCTTCAAGATATGGAAACACCAGCATCAGTCACCGATACCCACCCTTTGTATGATAATTGGGTTCTTTGGGCCCATTTACCACATGATACAGACTGGTCCATAAAAAGTTATAAGAAAATTATGGATATCTGTAGTGTCGAAGATATGCTGGTATTGTATCTAGCCATCCCTGAAAAATTGGTGAAGAACTGTATGCTGTTCTTGATGAGGCGTAACATCAATCCCACATGGGAAGACGTCAGCAATAGAAACGGAGGTTGTTTCTCGTTTAAAGTTACAAACAAGAACATAGATAGCGTATGGAAGAAAATGAGCTATTGTCTGGTAGGCGAGACTCTCTCCAATGATCCAAAATTAATCTCAGCCATCAATGGGATAACGATCTCGCCTAAGAAATCATTCTGCATCATTAAAGTGTGGCTCAAGAACTGCGCCATGCAAGATCCAAGCAAGCTCGTAGAATTGCATGGTTTAAACTCATACGGCTGCATCTTCAAAAAACACAAACCCGAGCATTAAATTCGTAAACGATAATTATCGGTATAACTATCGTTTATTTACCGCCCGAGCTATTAGCTCGAAGGCAGAGGCGCCAGACACAGTTTAATTTCACCTAGCGAGGCTACTGAATATTTTACGATAAGGGGGAGATCATTCTCCAAGTACATCTCAATCGAACTGCAGAGATTCGTGCACTTGATAAAATAACCGAGATTCTTTAGGGAGAATTCGCCTTGTATGACTTTGGAGGAACTTTGTTTTTGCACGAATTCCATGATTCCGTCGGATTCTGACCTGCGCACCTCGCACGAAGCAAACGGTCCTTGGCATTTAAAAATGAGCTCATTGCCGACGGATTTTATTTCGATTCTCTCCGATATATTTGACAAATCTCTGATTATCTTCTGAAAATCTGCAGAAGGAAGATTTATGATAGAAGAAAACTGAACCTCTGGAACTTCGAGATTCTCGTCATCCGGTTCGATCAGTTTCAGCTTCTGATTTTTACACTGTTTGATATCACCATTCTCGAACTTCAACCCCAAATGGTCAGTTATGCCGTCGCAGTATTCATCCTCTTCGATGTAAATCGTGAGTGTATCATCGTTATCTATGGAATTGATAAGTTTGAATAAATGAAACATGTTGACTCCGATGACGATCTGTGGATATTTACAGTAATAGTATTCGAATTTGTCTGCTTCGAGGTGTAGGTATGCCAAAATAGTATGCGATTTGTCCATGTTGACTATTCTTATGCCATCCTCGCGAAAGGTTATATTGGTTTCGAGCAAAATATCCTTTAGGGCCGTCATTAATGTCCGGAACGGAGCTATCTGAACGGTTTTTATTTCCAAAACATACTTGTTGCTCATCAAATATACTAGATGTTTCGTTAAAATCTTTAAATACTTATGGCTACCAATCACATATTTTTAATCAATGGTAAAAATATGATGTTCAGAAAAATAGTGAGACAGTTGGCCTGTAAGGCAACCAATCTACTGCCGTGTATCGCATTCAGCACGACACAGCCGTATAGATTCAATCAAGAGTACAGTACCTTTGAGCAGCTAGGTAAGGGATCATGCGGAATAGTCTACCGAGTGGTCGAAAACAGCAGCCAGAAACAATTCACGTGCAAGAAAATGCGCAAAACAAAGCGATGGAGAGCACATAGAGAAGCTATCGCACTGCGAGACATCAGCGGATCAAGACTTCCACAATTTCATGCGAAACTCGAAGACGAATTTGCTATATATATTCTCAGTAAGTACATCCCAGGAGAAGACCTATTTGACTATCTTGCGGACTTCTACTGCCTCGACGAGTACGACTTACAACATGTTGTGGTCGAAATGGCGTCATGCATAAAACAGTGTCTAGATTGTTCTATTGCCCATCTGGATATCAAGGCAGAAAATTTTATCGTTGACGAGGCTAGTGTGTTGAATCTCAAGCTCATTGATTTTGGCGCAGCGCATCATATCTCGGAAGACAAAGAATTGATGTCCTTGAAGACACCTGCCGGCACGACGGGCTTCTCTCCCCCAGAATTCTACGGCGGACGATTCCACCGAAACAGTGACGTTTGGTCGTTGGCCGTGTGCATTTGGATTCTCGCCACCGGCGAACGCCCTTTTCCTCGACATGAATCTTACAGCACAAGCAAAACTGTGTCTGAGCCTGGACATTTCATATTCCCCACCCTAGCACATGAAGAAAAACTGAAAACAATGAGTCCGCTGTTAGTCAGTCTACTCGGGCAAATGTTCACTATCGATCCCAGAAAAAGAATAAGCATACAAGAGGTACTATCTCATCCATGGATCGTAAATACTTAATTCGTTTCACATTTAAAACGATCGTCATAAGTAATTGCAAATACAAATGGAGAGAGTGCAGGCCGCAGTGGCGTCTCTTTATCAAAAGTACAGCAATAACGTCGAAATCATCGACAAGCTGGTAGTTTACACCGAGCAAAAACTCCCAGAATTCCTTGCTGCTTGTGCACAGCGACAGCAAAGGAAAGAGATTCTTGAGCAAGAAAGCGAATTGTTCATACATTCCTTTATGAATGATCCCATGCGCCAGTATTTCTACATTCCCATATCTGATATATATGTGCAATATAACGGAGAACACTACACGACCATCAACGAAAACGACATTTTACACACAATTCTCTCCGGAATATCCTCCAATAAGACCCTGATAGCATGGAAGTACAAAATTAAAACTACAATTATGAAACGCATCAAAGAGAGAAATATGCTCTTCTCAATTCCTGAGTCGCATACCATTCAGTTCGTGTTGGATCGTCTGACTCCGGTCCTTCTCGACAAAAAGGATAAGGCAAAATACTTTCTCTCTGTAATCGGTGACAATGTCTTCAAGAAGAATACTGGTCTGATACATCTACTGTCGCCTCAGTGCAAGGACTTCGTTACTCTTTTGCTCGAGAAAGTGCAGTGCTACTACCGCAATACCCATCGCATTGATACGACGTTCAAGTACAAGTACTATGACTATGACTACCATAAATGCCGAATAATAAACTTCAGTTCGTCCGTTCATGTCCCTGACTATTGGGAAAGTTTCACCAAATCGCACATCCTCGATATCGTGGCGGTGGCCGCACACTATTCGCACCGATACGAATCCGCAGATGGCTACATCCGTAGTCACGACGTGAATGACGAAGTAAGAAAAGAAGTGCTCCAACTGGACATAGTAGGAAACAGCAGTGCAGCAGTCGACGGTTTCGTCAGCGCATACCTTCAGGAAAGTAACGGTCTGTCCGTGCATTGGACAGACATGTATTACTTGTGGAACCACTATCTCTCTGCGAAAAAACTACCAAATCTTCTCTTCATTAAGAGTCTAAAAGCGCACTTACAGAAGAAACTGGGCTATGACGCAGGAAAAGATATTTATACGAATGTTTCGAGTCTTTATCTTCGTGGAATTAAGACGGTAAAGGAATTCTGGGAGGACAACATGGCTGTCGCCGATGACGAGTTTGAGGTGAGCGAACTGTGCTCTTTATATGCTAAGCACATGGCGGAGCAGGGTAGCGCTAACGTGCGGGTCGCCGCGCCAGAAATGCTATCCGTTATAAAGCATTTTTATAGAGTTCATATAGTGGACCAAAAGCACGTCCGAGGTGTCTCCTGTGCCCTGTGGAACAAAAAGGACGAAATGCTGGCCGCGTTGGAGCATTTAAGACTGTCGCATACGGAAGACGGCGAGATTGAAGATCTCAGTTTTTACGAAGCGTATCAGAAGTATCGGGACGCGTGCAGCGAGATTGGACTGAGCCGAATCGTGAGTAAAAGCTATTTTGGAAAATATATAGACCAAGTAGTGCCTAGTCAATACATTAATAATGGGAAACTGTCTTACTTATATTGGTCGATTTAACGGCGGCCGCCGCGCGAAAATCGTCCGCTTCTGCGGTTACGGCGCTCACGAATAGTCACGCGCTTCGTGCTTCCTCGGCGGCGTCTCGCGCTTCTGCGCACGTAACCGAACTTGCCTTTGCGTGTGAAGTACCCCTTGTTGTGCAGGCGCTTGAGAAGCATTTTGCCTCTGCCGCTTTTGTCGGCGGACACAATACGTCCATGCTTGTTCATCTTCAGGTTTCGCTTTGTGAGAGCATCTCCTCCCTTGCTCTTCACTCTTCCGTGACTGGTCTTGTATGCTGTTCCGTGCCACACCTGCGCCCTGGAGCCAACGAGCATGTCGTATGTCCGTCCACCGATATGGTATTTGCCGTCGCTGCCTTTGCTGTAACGCATTATATACCTTGGAGAGAAAAAAGTTTGGAGAATAGCCTAAATGTTTTCCGGAGGCAAGATATAAAGCTATCGGTTTAGTAGTACCATAATGAGCAACACTGCGTCAGAAGAAGCGAACAGTAAAACTTCTGGTCCATGCCCGACATTGTCCATTTCATCCAGTGTTTTGCCGAACTGCGAAAAAGTTATTCGTAAGCTTAAGAAAGCAGGTATCGTATCTTCCGTGGCTCCTATTAAAAGCGTTAGATGCAATTACGGGCAGTGCAGATGCTGGGTGGAACGCGGCTGTAGGATTACGCTCGAGGAAATGCGAGCAAAAGACATCAAGTCCAAGGTATGGGTCCCGTTCGAAAAAGAATTCCACCTGGGATGCGCGCATCT
>Ga0255054_10001236_pt1 | contig 15070 bp, 15 predicted proteins | sample JV7_2_23_MG_FD_188634 | JGI IMG/M metagenome (GOLD analysis project Ga0255054, IMG submission 188634) | Seawater microbial communities from Jervis Inlet, British Columbia, Canada - JV7_2_23 | ecosystem: Environmental > Aquatic > Marine > Inlet | place: Canada: British Columbia | collected...
AGCCGGGTCTGAAAGGAAAGGACGGGCCGAAGGGGAATTCGGCATTAAAGGGCGGGCTACGGGGACGATTTTTCTCGTCATGGCTCCCTTCGGTCCGCTTTACTTCCTCGAAAAACATCCCCGGCATCCCGCCTCGTTGAGATCGCCACAGACTTGTGGGAGCGTGCCAAAGACGCACTAAAATGGTGCGTCGGGTTGGCAGTTTGCACTATAATGGTGCGCAGCTTGGATGTCTGTGATCGCGAAGCGTAATAAAAACAGAATGTTAGGACGCGCACCATTTTGGCACGCTAAATGCAGTAGTTAGCACAACCGGGCCGGCAATGCCGGCCGTCTTTTGTGCACATTTTAATTTGTTGGAGGAAACCATGAAGCCCTCAGAGGTACTCGGCCTTATCAAAGACAGAGAGGTCAAATTCGTCGACTTTCGGTTCACGGACACGAAAGGCAAAGAACAACACGTTACCGTACCGTCTCATACGATCGATGAGGACGTATTCGAGGAGGGCAAGATGTTCGACGGATCGTCGATCGCGGGATGGAAGGGGATCAACGAGTCCGACATGATCCTGCTGCCTGATCCGACATCCGCGGTTGTCGACATCTTCACCGACGAGGTCACACTCAACCTGCGCTGTAACGTCATCGAACCGGCGACAATGCAGGGCTACGATCGTTGTCCGCGGTCGCTCGCGGAGCGCGCCGAGGCCTACCTCAAGTCAACAGGCATTGCCGACAACGCGTTTTTCGGCCCCGAAAACGAGTTCTTCGTCTTTGATCATGTGTCGTGGGACGACTCGATGCAGGGCGCGTTTTACAAGGTGGATTCCGAAGAAGGCGCCTGGAACACCAACCGTAGCCTCGAGGAAGGCAACACGGGCCACCGACCGACCGTCAAAGGCGGTTACTTCCCGGTGCCGCCGGTGGACTCGCTGCACGACCTGCGCTCCGCGATGTGTCTTGCTCTGGAAGAGCTTGGGCTGGAAACAGAGGTACACCATCACGAGGTAGCCACGGCCGGGCAGTGTGAAATCGGCGTCAAGTTCAACACCCTGGTGCAGAAGGCCGACGAGGTGCAGGTTCTCAAGTACGTCGTGCACAATGTCGCGCACGCCTATGGTAAGACATCAACGTTCATGCCCAAGCCGCTCGTTAATGACAACGGTAACGGCATGCACGTACATCAGTCCCTGTTCAAGGGCGGCGAGAACCTGTTCACTGGCGACGGCTACGGGGGCCTGTCGGACACTGCGCTGCATTACATTGGTGGCATCATCAAGCACGCAAAAGCCATCAACGCCTTTGCAAACCCGTCCACCAACAGCTACAAGCGGCTGGTTCCAGGCTTCGAAGCGCCGACGATTCTCGCCTACTCGGCACGCAACCGCTCGGCGTCGATTCGAATCCCGTATGAGTCAAATCCGAAAGGCCGGCGCATCGAGATTCGCTTCCCTGACTCGATGGCCAACCCATACCTCGCTTTCTCAGCCATGATGATGGCAGGCCTCGACGGCATCCTGAACAAGACCAATCCGGGTGACGCGATGGACAAGGATCTCTATGACCTGCCGCCCGAAGAGGAGAAAGAGCTGAAGCTGGTTGCATTTTCGCTGGACGAGGCCCTTGGGGCCCTCGATGAGGATCGCGAGTTCCTGAAGGCCGGCGACGTGTTCTCCGATGACCTGATCGACGCGTACATAGACCTCAAGATGGAGAATGTGACCCGGCTGCGGATGACAACGCATCCGGTGGAATTTGACATGTATTACAGCCTCTGATGTGTCAAAACTGTGAACCGGGCGGCATTTTTCGGCCGCCCGGCCACTGGTCAAAAACCGGTTTAATGCTATGCTAACTGCATGGAAACACGCTCGATTTTGCTCGCTTTCTGCCTGCTGGCGGCAACGGCTGCGCTGGCTCAGGAGGCGTACCGCTGGGTCGACGAGGACGGCGTTGTGCATTATTCCGACCGGCCCCGCGAGGGCGCCGAGCAAATTGCATTGCCGGCCCCGAATGTCGCGACGACGCGCCGTGTTGCGCGACCGGCAGCGGCGTCACGAGACGACGAGCCTGAAGAGGCACCGGCGACCCGCTACGAGAGCATTCAGATCGTGTCACCAGTCGCAGAAGAAACGCTATGGAACATCGAAGGCGTTCTGAACGTTTCGGTGGCACTGACGCCGGCCCTGCAGCCGGGCCACCAGGTGCGTGCGTATTACAACGGGGAGCTGCAGCCCGTGAGCGGCACGAGCTTCCAGTTGCAGGAAGTCTGGCGCGGCAGTCACAACCTGCAGGTGGAGGTGGTGGACGAAACGGGCAAGCTGATGATTCGCAGTCAGCCCAGCCGCTTCTTCGTGCAGCAGAACACGGTGGGCTTCTAGGCGGTAAGTCAGCCACGCGAACGTCCGGCCCTGATGATGGCGGAGCCCTCTCCGGAGATCCGAAAAACATCCTCGACAGCCTGAGTTCGGGCGTCATTCTTCTCGACCGGAACCTGCTGATTGTCGGTATGAACCCCGCGGCCGAGAACATCCTCGGCATCAGCCAGCGCCGCGCTCGGGGCGACTCCTTATTGCGACTCGTGGATGACGAACCCGAGCTTCGTGACATTCTGAGCCGCGTCATTGCGACCGGTGATCATTACGCCAACGAATTGCGGCTCGGCCCAACCGAGGTACACGCCGAGGAACGCATCGTCGATTGCCGAGTGTCGCCGATCTCGAGCAACGCCGCGGTGCTGCTCGTCGAGCTGACGGACGTTACGCGTCGCTCGAAAATCAGCCGTGAAAACGCGTTGCTGATTCAACACGGCGCGGGCCGGCAGATGATCCGCCGGCTCGCTCACGAGATTAAGAACCCGCTCGGCGGTATTCGGGGAGCGGCACAGCTGCTCGCGCGGCAACTCGATAGTGAGGAGCTGACCGAATACACCGACGTCGTCATCAGCGAGACAGACCGCCTCGCGGGTCTCGTCGATACCTTGCTCGGGCCCGGTGGGCCGCCGAACAAGCAAGCACTGAATGTGCACGAGTTGCTTGAATACGTGGTGCGTATCATCGAGGCAGAGGACGAAAAGTCTCTGCATGTCCGCCGCGACTATGATCCGGGTTTGCCGCTGATCGATCTCGACCGGGACCAGATGGTGCAGGCGTTCCTGAATCTCATGCGAAATGCCGCCACTGCACTGGACGGCCAGGGGACGATCACCTTGCGGAGTCGTGCCATCACGAATTTCACGATCGGCGATGTTCGTCACCGCGTCATCGCAAGCATCGAAATCGAAGACGATGGTCCCGGCATCCCGACCGAATTGCAGGACACGGTTTTCTATCCGCTCGTCACGAGCAATCCACAAGGCACCGGGCTGGGGCTACCCGCCGCGCAGGAGCTGATCAGCCGGCACGGTGGTCTCATCGAATTCGAAAGCCGGCCCGGGCGCACTGTGTTTGCGGTACAGATTCCGCTCGAGCAGCCGGAGCATATGTCGTGACGGTCCGCGAGCTTAAAGTGTGGATCGTCGATGATGACCAGTCGGTTCGCTGGGTGCTCGAAAAAGCACTACGTCAGGCAGAGATGACGACGCGGTGCTTCGAGCGCGCAGAACACCTGCTCGAAGCCATCGACAACGAAGTACCCGACGTATTGATTACCGACGTGCGGATGCCCGGCATGAGCGGCATCGCACTGCTCGAAACCTTGCGCAGCCGCTGGCCGGACCTGCCCGTCATCGTCATAACGGCGCACTCGGACCTCGAAAACGCCGTTGCGGCCTACAAAGGTGGCGCATTCGAGTACCTGCCGAAACCGTTCGATATTGATGAGGCGGTGGAGCTTGTGCATCGTGCCGCAAGGCGCAACGGTCATGTCTCGCACGGCGAAAGCAACGGCGTGACACAGGCGATTCCGTCGCTGATCGGCCAGGCGCCCGCGATGCAGGAAGTTTTTCGGTCAATCGGGCGGCTGTCCGGCTCGAGCATGACCGTACTGATCACCGGCGAGTCCGGTACCGGCAAGGAGCTCGTCGCGCGTGCGCTGCACGAGCACAGCCCGAGGGCAGCGAAACCGTTCATCGCGTTGAACACGTCGGCCATTGCGGCGGAGTTACTCGAGTCCGAATTGTTCGGACACGAAAAGGGCGCATTTACAGGGGCGGACGCCCGCCGTATCGGCCGCTTCGAGCAGGCGAACGGTGGCACGCTGTTTCTCGATGAGATCGGTGACATGTCACCGGCGCTACAGACGCGGTTGCTGCGCGTGCTTGCCGAAAGCGAGTTCTACCGCGTGGGCGGCCAGCAATCGATCAAGGTCAATGTTCGCGTGATCGCTGCGACCAACCAGGACCTGGCGCGCGCGGTCAAGGAGTCACGCTTTCGCGAGGACCTGTTCCATCGGCTCAACGTCATTCGTATCAATACGCCGCCGCTAAGGCAGCGGCGCGAAGATATCCCGCTGCTGCTGAATCACTATCTTGCCGAGTCGGCGAAAGAACTCGCTGCGTCCGCGAAGTCTATCGACCCCGGGGCGATGGACATGTTGCGAGGTTACGATTGGCCCGGCAACGTCCGTCAACTCGTGAACGCCACGCGACGCCTCACCGTGACGGCACCCGGGAATGTCATCGGCACACAGGACATTCCCGAGGAACTCGGCGGCAAGCGGCCGTCAGGACGCGCGACGCAGGATTGGACGCGGAGCCTGGCAAGCTGGGCGCAGAGCCAGCTGATATCGGACGAGTCGCCCCTTGTCGAAAAGGCGCTGCCGGAATTCGAAAAGACGTTGATTCAGATTGCGATGAGCCAGACGAACGGACATCGACAGGAGGCGGCAAAACTCCTGGGCTGGGGCCGCAATACGCTGGCACGGAAGATGAAGGCGTTGCATCTGGATTAGGTCTTGCCGTAGGAGTGCGCCCCGGCGCGCGATGTTCGGTAGGCGCAGATCGCGCGCCGGGGCGCGCTCCCACAACTACCGTTACTTACGATCGCAGCGTGCCGACCAAGTCTTGCGCGTTGCCGAGGTTGTGGCGTTCAAGGTAGTCGACGATGCCCGCATTGATCTTCGAGCAAACCAGCGGGTCGTAGAACAAAGCCGTGCCGACACCGACAGCGGTCGCTCCGGCAATCATGAACTCGATGGCGTCGGTCGCATTGCTTATCCCGCCCTGGCCGATGATAGGCACTTCGTGCCGGGACGCTACCTCGTAGACTTCATGGACTTTGAGTAATGCGATTGGCTTGATCGCCGGTCCGGAAAGGCCGCCGCGCACATTGCCGATAACCGGCTTGCGGGCTTCGGCATCGACGGCCATTCCCATGACGGTATTGATGACGGCGAAGCCGTCAGTGCCGGCCTCGATGCACAATCGGGCATTGTCACGAATGTCGGTCTGATTCGGTGACAACTTCGTGATGATCGGCTTCGTCGTTTGATTGCGGCACGCAGCGACCACGCGCGCAGACATCTCGGGATCGTTACCGAACTGCACACCACCTTCCTTGACGTTCGGGCAGGAGATGTTGATTTCGATGGCGTCGATCGACGAATCGTCAAAGCGCTTCGTTACGTGCGCGTATTCCTCGATCGTCGATCCGGAGACGTTCGCAAAAAAGCGCGTTTCACTGAAGTCGAGGCCCGGCAAGATCTCATCGACGACCTTGTCGACACCCGGGTTCTGCAAACCGATCGCATTGAGCATGCCCATCGGCGTTTCGAAAACCCTGTGCGGCGGGTTGCCGAGTCGCGGCTCCCCGGTCGTGCCTTTCAGGATGACAGCGCCAGCATCGCGATTCGAGAAGCCTTCGATACGCGTGTATTCTTCGCCGAAGCCAACGCAACCCGAAAGCAACACGATGGGCGAGCTCATCGAAATGCCGCAGAAATCGACGTGCAGAGGATTGTCTTGCGTGGTCATCGGGAGCGGCATTTTACAGGGAAAAAGAACGCTTAGCTTGTGGGAGCGTGCCCCAGCGCGCGATTATAGACGTATCGCGCGCTGGGGCGCGCTCCCACGGTTATTCCATGTTTCATCTGATTCTTTACGAACCTGAAATTCCGCCCAACACCGGCAACATCATTCGACTGTGCGCGAATACGGGCGTCGCGTTGCACCTGGTTGAGCCGCTCGGCTTCGAGCTCGACGAACCGCGACTCAAGCGTGCTGGCCTAGACTATCGCGAGTTCGCCACGGTAGAGACCCACGCATCGCTCGACGCTGCGTTGCAGGCATTGGAAGGGCCGCGCGTTTTTGCGCTGAGCACGCGCGGCGCCACACCGCACGACCGGCCGAAGTACAGGCAGGGAGATGCCTTCCTGATGGGGCCGGAGACGCGCGGCCTGCCGCAGGCAGTGCTCGACGCGCTGCCACCGGAACAGCGACTGCGGTTGCCCATGCGGGCGGGCAATCGCAGTCTCAACCTGTCGAACGCTGCCGCCGTCATCGTCTATGAAGCCTGGCGGCAGCTCGGCTTCGCGGGTAGCACCTAGACAGCCGGCTCGATATTGCTGTTCAGTCGAAACAGATTGCCCGGATCAAACTGGCCCTTGATTTGCGACAAGCGCTCGTAGGTCGGCCCGTAATTTCCGGCCGCTTCGTCGCCGTCGAAGTCGATGTTGTCGTAGTAACCGCCAGTAAACGGCTCGAAATGGCCGTACCAGTCGCGAGTTGCCGCAATCATCTCGTCGTCCTGAGCCGGATCGCCCCAGAGGCTGGCAAACACGAACATGATCGCCGCGTTGCGGTGTGGGAATGCGGTGTCAAGTTCGCCCACGCGACCGACAGCACCACCGGCAGTATGCGATCCCTGGAATACATTTGGATTGGGTTGATATGCCTCGATCATGGCGGCAACGAGATCTGGCGTAATCTCTTTCACCATCGCGTTCTTGGCATAGGAGCGAACTCCATGGGCGGTCATCCCGTCCATCCCTGTCTGCAGCGTCATGTAGTCGTTTATTGCGACGCCGTTCGCGGCGGGCTTGCCAATCGCGAGTAGCGGAGCCAGCTCCTTTTCTCCGGCGACAGGGTCGCCATTGTAGACGACCTCCATCGAGATCATGCCCTCCGGCATCGTCACCATCGACGGCGCTACATACAATTCGTCAGATAGCCCACGATACCAATCGCTATAGAAATCGAGGACTTCGCGAGCCTGATCGATCGGCCACGCGACCGAACCGCAAAGCAGATTACGCTCGAAAGGATATAGCTGGTACTCGAATTGCGTGACGACTCCAAAATTGCCGCCGCCGCCGCGGATTGCCCAAAACAAGTCGGGCTCGTTCTCTGCGCTGATCTTTCTCACCTGGCCGTCGGCCGTAATGATTTCGGCCGAGCGAACGTTGTCGATAGTCAGGCCGTACTTGCGATTCAGCCGACCGAATCCGCCGCCCAGCGTGTAGCCGCCGCAGCCAGTGTGCGAAACCACGCCTGCCGTTGTGATCAGGCCGTGTTGTAATGCAGCGGCATCAAGTGTACCGAGCAAGGCGCCACCGCCAACGAAGGCGCGTTGATTTTCGGCATCCACGTTCGCCGTATTGATTTGCGACAGGTCGAGCATCAGCGCGCCGTCAGCAACAGACTTGCCGGGCCAGCTGTGACCGCCGCCGCGAACGGCGACGAGCAGGTTGTTATCACGCGCGAACGATACGGCCTGGCTCGCGTCATTGCTGTCGAGACAGCGCGCAATCAGTGCGGGCCGCTTGTCGTGCATGCCGTTCCAGATCGTGCGTGCGCTGTCGTACTGCGGGTGCCCGGAGAGCATGACGGGCCCCGACATCGCGTCGCCGAGCTCCTTGATGGCCGCTTTCTCGAGTTCGATTTCCGCGCCGTCGAGCGATATCGCGGCGATGCCGGTATCCGCCTGGCTCGCTTGTTTGCCACAAGCCGGCAGGAATGCGGCGGCCACGCCGGCCGCAACGGCGGAACGGCAGAATTGACGTCTGTCCATGGTAATCCCCCTGATTTTGTTATTTCTTTTTTGAAGCGACTAGTTTAGCTCAATTGCGCGCCATCAACGAACGAGCTCGGTGTCCGGGTGGAAGGTGTACCACGCGAACCAGAAGAGCCGCGTGCCGACATAACGCCCGCCATCCTGATCCTCGAGCGTCACCGAGCCGTCATCGTTCAGAGTTGCCGTCACCTTGATCTCGCCCAATGCGTTTGTATGGGTGCCGTCTGTTTGGAGCAGCTCTTGCGTATAGGCGATCGGCGTACCATCAATGTCGAATCCGTAAACGACCGACTTCGGATGAATCCGGTCATCCTCCGCGTTGACCGGAAACATCAGGCCCGCGGAGCCGCGGTACCGTGCGTACCGATCTTCTGAATAATCTTTCTCGAACCCCGTGTCTGTGGACAACATGCGCGTGTCGGGATGCGCATTACGCCAGCGTGACCAGGTCGTCATAGTGACCGGCACCAATGTCAGTTGCTTGCCGGTCTTCGGCCCGACAATACCCTTGGCCTCGACCTGGTCCCAGAGCGTGTTGCTGTTGCGGTCGTAAAACACGAGATCGCTGTTGTACAACAAGCCCGACACGCCGAACTCGGTGACTTCGCCGTCCACTTCACGCTCGATGCCGACAGCAGAGCCGCAGAGCGGACACCATGTGATCGCGATGGGTACTCCGCCGATCGTATCGTTGACGATTTCGTGCCGGTCGAGAATGCGGGCAGGCCAAGCGCGATTGTCCCCGTGCAGGGAAATCGCTATCACCATATCGTCGTCCGCGACATGGGTAGCCTCTGCAGCCGGCAGGTACTTCGGTGTGTCGATGGACGGAATGCAGTCCCGTGCGGGACAGCCCTGGTGCAGGTCTTCCAGGGCAACCGATTTCGTGGTTGACTCGTCAAAACCGAAAGTATCCCGCAAGATGTCGGTATCGTACGTGCGCTGCGCGCCTGCAAATACCGGCAGTAGCAAAATGCCGAACGATGCGACCAGGTGGAGCTGCTTGGTCATTCTTCTGCCTCCCGACAGGGCCGGGTCAATGTTCGGACTTGAGCGCCCGCCCCATAAGTGCGCCGACCGCTTCGCGTGGTGAAGCGCCTTCGTACAAAATTCGGTAGACCTGATGGCAAATCGGCATCTCAATCCCGAGTTTGTCGGCGACCTCCTTAACGGCCTCCGCCGCCAGAACGCCTTCGACCACCTGTTGAATCTCTTCCTGTGCTTCTTCGACGGTCTTGCCGCTGGCCAGCGCCAGCCCCATGCGTCGATTGCGAGAAAGGTTATCTGTGCAGGTCAAAACCAGGTCGCCCATGCCAGCGAGCCCCATCATGGTTTCGTTCTTCGCGCCGAGCGCAACACCAAGGCGGGTCAGCTCGACCAGTCCGCGGGTAATCAGCGCTATCCGAGCATTGGCGCCGAACCCAAGGCCGTCACACATACCAGCGCCGATGGCGAGCACGTTCTTGACTGCGCCACCGACCTCGACGCCGATGAAATCATCGGACGTGTAAGCACGAAAATTTTCGCCCGAAATTGCGGTGGCGAGATCACGGCCAAACTCTTTGTTGTTGGCGGCGATGGTCATCGCCGTTGGCAAACCTTCCGCGACTTCCTTGGCGAATGTCGGTCCTGATAACACGGCAACGGGTCGATCTTCACCGAGCACTTCTGCGGCGACTTGGTGCGGCAACTTGCCGCTGTGCAGTTCAAACCCCTTCGTAGCCCAGCAGACCCGAGAATCAGCACCGAGGTAATCGAGGGCCTTTGTCAGTGTGGCACGCAGACCGTGACTGGGTACCACGACAAGTATGTCGCGTATGCCTTCAAGACAGTCACCGAGGTCCGGGTAAGCCGTCAGGTTGTCAGGAAATCTGATTCCGGGGAGATAGCGAACATTCTCACGGTCTGTGACCATTGCTTCGAGCAGGTCGAGCTCGACAACGCCACCGAGCCGAACATCACAACCAGAGCGCGCAAGCTGAAGAGCCAGCGCCGTTCCCCAGGAACCCGCGCCGACGACGGCAATTGCCTGTGACGAGGCAGCACTTATCAATGCGCCTCCGCTGCCGCCCCTTCCGTCTGCTGTTGCAGGGACTGCTGGTACAGCGCGTCGAAATTAATCGGTTGCAGTACGAACTCGGGGAAACCACCTTTCTGGATAGTGCTTGCGATCGTTTCGCGCGCATATGGAAACAGCACACCGGGGCAGAAGCTGCCGATGACCACGCCCATCTCTTCCTTGTCGTAGCCACTGATCTCGAACAGCCCGGCCTGTTGCAACTCGACGAGGAAGATTGTCTTGTCCTCTTCCTTGTCTTTGGCGTCCACGGTGAGCGTGAGCACGACTTCGTGCAGCGTGTCGCTGACCGGCGTGTGCGAGCTGCGCAGATTGAGATTCGTGTTCGGCGACCATTCCTGCGTATTGAAGATAGCCGGTGTCTGTGGTGATTCGAAGGAGAAATCCTTCACGTATACCTTGGCGACGGAAAGCCGCTTTTCTTGTTGATCCTGTTCAGCCATTTTTCAGTCCTGTTTAAAGAGAGGCCTCGCCGCCACCCGGGTCGGTAAGGAGTTTGTCCAATTCGCCGCTCTTGTCGAGCGACGACAGTTCATCAAAGCCGCCGATATGTTTGTCGCCGACAAAAATCTGTGGCACCGAATGACTGCCACTGCGGGCCTGCATTTCCGCCAGCCGATCCGCATCCTTCGAAACGACAATATCTTCGAAGCGGATGCCCTTGCGGGTGAACAACATGCGGGCCGCCGCGCAGTATGCGCAATGCTCATCTCCATAGACGGTTACGCGGGTGTCGTCGCTCATCGTACCTCGAAGGCTATTTCTTGCTTTTTGTTTTCTTGCCCGTGACGACCGGTAAACCGGCCTGACCCCACGCGGTCATCCCACCCTTTAACCCATAAACGCTTTCGAAGCCGGAATTGCGCAAGGTGTTGACGGCCTTTGTCGACGTAATGCCGGAATCGCAGACCGCGATCACGGGCTTTTTCTTGAGCTTGTCGAGCTTTCCCATGTGACCGGCCAACTCATCCATTGGCACGCTCTTTGCGTTAACGATGTGACCGTTCGAATACGCCTCCATACTGCGCAGGTCGATAACAACGGCGTCGTTGTTGATCAGTTTGACAGCGTCGGTCGGCGGCACGGCCAGCATGCCGCTGGCTTTGCGTCGCAGTTCAGTGAAGATGACCAGTAAGAAGGTGGTCACCAGCGCGAACACCAGCAAAGTATGATTGCCGGCGAACTCCAGAAATTTGTCCATGAGTATGTTGTGCGCGAGAATCGCGCCAGTCGAAAAACGGCATTATAGCAGCGCTCCGCGATGGAAATACCCCGGAAACGATCTACACTGTGCGCCCATGCGATCGCCCTGCCTCCTCGCAACCCTGCTCCTTGCCGTATCACCGGGCCTCCCCGCCCAGGAAGACGCGGGCCAGCGCACCCAAATCAAGGAGCGAGAGCTCGAAGAGGTGCGCGAGCGAATCAGTGACCTCAAGCAGAGCATGGACGCGGCTGCAGCGGATCGCGACCGCCTGACGATGGACCTGCAGGCAGCCGAGGTCTCGACCGCAGAGAAGCGCCTGCGACTCAAGGACCTCGAGCGACAACGGGCGTACAGCACGAAACGACGAGCCGCGCTGGACAACGACATCGGCGAGCGCGAAGCCGAACTCGCCGGCGAGGCAGAAAGCCTCGCGGCACAGGCGCGCGCGGCATACATGAGCGGTAACCAGGAGAAGATCAAGTTGCTGCTGAACCAGCGCGACCCGGCAACGCTCGGCAGGGTTATGACCTACTATGGCTATCTGAATAACTACCGGGCGGGGAATATTGAGACGGTCACCGCGCGGATTCGCGAACTTGCGGAATTGCGCAGCCAGGTTGCGGCGGAAGAGGCGCGCCTGTCGGACCTCGCGAAGCGCCAGGACCAGGAACTCCGGAAGCTCGGTCAGGCACAGGACGAACGCGCCACCCTCCTCGCCGCACTGAAGAACAAGCTGGCCGTGGAAGGGCGGGAGATCGAGGGGCTTGCCGCGCAGGAAAAAGACCTGGCGCGACTGATCGCGGAGCTAACAAGCATCCTGTCCGACTATCCGATCAGCTCGGAAGAACCGTTCAGCGAGCACCGCGGCAGATTGACCTGGCCGGTTGCGGGCACGTTGCTGCAGGACTTTGGGCAACCAAGAGTCGGCGGTCGCCTGAAATGGAATGGCGTCGTGCTCGCCGCGCCACGTGGCAGAGAAGTGCGTTCTGTGTATCACGGTCGAGTCGCGTTCTCGGACTGGCTCGCCGGTCTTGGGCTGCTCGTAATCGTTGACCACGGTGAAGGCTACATGACGCTATACGGCTATAACGAGACCACACTCAAAAATGCCGGAGACTGGGTGGCTCCCGGCGACGTCATCGCGACCGTCGGCGATAGTGGTGGGCAGGCGCAGCCGGCGCTTTACTTCGAGGTTCGCAAGGGCAAGCAACCCGTCAACCCCGGACGCTGGGTCACGCGCAGACCAGGTGATTGACGCTGGCACCACGCCACAGACGTGTCCCGAACTCTGTGATATGTTGGTTTCTTCCGCTCGGTAAAGCACCGGGCGGAGTTTGTTAGGTGATTTGTATGTCATTGAAAATCAGGGCAATTCTGGTAGTGGTCATCGGTACGGTGATGGGCTTGAGCCTGTCAATCGGTGGTGGCCTGCTGTCGGGCACAAGTAGCCCTGATGCCGAGGAACTGGCCTGGGAGCAGGCACGCCTGTTCGCCGAGGTGATGGGGCGCGTCAAGCGGGATTATGTTGAGCCGCTCGATGACGGCGAACTGCTGGAAAGCGCCATCCGCGGCATGGTCAATGATCTCGATGCGCACTCCCAATACCTCGATGCTGATGAGTACCGCGATATCCGCATCAGCACGACCGGTAGTTATACAGGCGTCGGGGTTGAGATCGGGGAGGTCGACGGCATCGTCAAGGTGATCACGCCGATAACCGGCTCGCCGGCCGCGCGCTCAGGCATTCGCAGCGGCGACCAGATCATCGCGGTGGATGGAGTCGCTGTCGAAACCGATCACCTGCAAGAGACGATCGGCCGCATGCGCGGTAGGCCGGGGTCCAGGATCAGCATCACGGTACTCCGCGACGACGAAGCGGTGCTTCACGAAATGCGTCGCGAGATCATTCGTGTGGCCAGTGTGCACCACGAGACGATGGGGCCGTCCTACGGCTACGTGCGACTCAGCCAGTTCAGCGAGACGACGGCGCGCGAGCTGAGCCGCGCCATCGACGCGATGCAGGACGCCAACGAAGGCATGCTCGACGGTTTGATTCTCGACTTGCGTAACAACCCGGGCGGCGTACTTGATTCCGCCGTGGACGTCGCCGATCTGTTCCTCGACGCGGGCGTGATCGTGTCGGCGAACGGTCGCACGAGGGACGCAAGGTTTACGCGCTCGGCGCATCGTGGCGACGTTCTCGATGGGGCCGAACTCGTCGTGCTGGTCAATGATGGTTCGGCGTCCGCGTCGGAAATTGTAGCGGGGGCGTTACAGGACCACGGCCGCGCCGTCGTTGTCGGCACCGCAACGTTCGGCAAGGGGCTCGTGCAGACCGTGATGCCCTTGTCGCAAGGTCGCGCGATCAAGCTGACCACGTCCCGTTACTACACACCATCCGGTGATTCGATTCATGAGACCGGCATTACGCCCGACGTCTACGTTGAGGGCACGCCCGGTTATCCCGACCCCAGCCTGGTTGGCCACGTCGACCGGGAGCGGGACGCCCAGTTGCTGGAAGCGGTGGACCGCCTGCAACGCGGCGACGTGATGCACAGCAAGGCGCAATGATCCCCCCACAGCTCCGCGTCATCGCGGCTGTCACCATACTGTGTCTGGCCGCGACGAACAGTCACGCGGATTCGGCACCAAGAATTGCCATCATCATCGACGATCTCGGCTACCAGCTCGCAGCCGGCCAGCGCGCAATAGCGCTGCCCGGACCGGTTGTCTGCTCGATTCTGCCGGGCACACCGGTAGCTGCGTCGCTGGCAAAGACGGCCTATGAACGCGGCAAGGAGGTCTTGCTGCACCTGCCCTTGCAAGCCGTGGCCGATCACCCGCCGGAGCCGGAAGGGATCACCCTGGACATGAGTCGACAGCGATTTGCCGAGACATTTACGAGCGCGCTGGCGTCGGTGCCGCACGCAACCGGCATCAACAGCCACCGCGGCAGCCTGTTGACGCAACACCCCGGACACATGCGCTGGCTGATGGAAGATATCCTGGCTCGGGACGACCTGTTTTTCGTCGATAGCTACACGACGCATCAGAGTGTCGCGTTGCAGGTCGCGTCGGAAGAGGGCGTGCCGGCAATCAAGCGCGACGTGTTTCTCGACGCTAATCCGGACAGACTGGCGACGGAGTTCGAGCGCCTGAAGACGCTCGCCAGGGAGCGCGGTCTGGCTGTGGCCATCGGACACCCTTACCCTGCGACGCTCGCGTTTCTGGAACACGAGATTCCGCGGCTTGTCGAAGAAGGTATACAGCTGGTACCCCTCCGAGAACTGATAGAATTTCCCTGATGATTACAAGAACACTCGCAGGCACGGTGTGCCTGTTCCTCGCATTGGCCGTCATGGCTCAGGAAGCCGATCAAGAGGTCGACGATCGGCAAGTCGATAGTGGGCCGCCTGTCGTCAGCGACGCAGAGTCCATGCCGACCGTAAAAGTGGACGAAGTCGCCTGCACGATGGACTACACGCCTGTTTGCGGCGCGGACGGCAAGACTTACAGCAACGAATGTGTTGCCAACGCCGCAGGCGCCGACATCGCAAGCGAAGGCGAGTGCCCGGCGCGGACGAATGGGGAGTGTAGTGAGGAATACGACCCGGTCTGCGGCGTCGACGGTAACACCTACATTAACGAGTGTATCGCCGCGAAGTCCCACATCGAGATCGCGGGCCTCGGAGCCTGTGCGCCCAGCGGTTGCCCCGGGATCGAGGAACCGGTTTGCGGGATGAACGGCCGCACCTATTTCAACCGATGCGAGGCCAATATCGATCGTGTGCCGGTCCAACGGGCCAGCGCCTGCGATACGGCGAATTGTCCGCCGGTCTT
>Ga0255054_10001237_pt1 | contig 15058 bp, 11 predicted proteins | sample JV7_2_23_MG_FD_188634 | JGI IMG/M metagenome (GOLD analysis project Ga0255054, IMG submission 188634) | Seawater microbial communities from Jervis Inlet, British Columbia, Canada - JV7_2_23 | ecosystem: Environmental > Aquatic > Marine > Inlet | place: Canada: British Columbia | collected...
CACCCAGGGCCGCAAGTACCACGTAGGCCGCCGTGGTGGGAAGCCCCATACCCAGAACGATGGAACCCAGGGCCGTTAGCAGAAGGGCCAAGAAGAGGTTCCCCTGGGAAAGGGTGATGATGAGCTCCGACATCCGGAGCCCGATTCCAGTGAGGGATGCCACTCCAACCACGACCCCCGCGGCGGCGCAGGCGGCGGCAACCTGAACCGCTCCAGCTCCAGCAGCCAGAAGCGCCTTCTCAATACGGCCGGGGCTTGGGCGGGTCTCCCGTGTGAGGAAGGAGATGACCAGGGCAGAGACCACACCCCAGAAAGCGGCCCTCATGGGAGACCTGCCCATAGCCAGAAAGAGAACTACAAATCCAAGGGGGAGCAGGAGATGGAGACGGGAGAGAACGGGTTCCCTGACCTGAGCTCGGCCACCCTCCAGCCCCATTCGCCCGGCACGGAAGTGGATGGCCATAAGGAGAGCCACATAGTAAAGAAAGGCAGGAACAATGGCAGCCACTGCCACCTGCGGGTATGGGATGTTGGTCCAGGTGGCCAGAATAAAGGCCCCGGCCCCCATGACCGGTGGCATGAGTTGCCCGCCCGTACTGGCTGCTGCCTCGATAGCGCCGGCGAAGAAGGGCCTGAACCCGGACCGACGCATAAGGGGAATGGTGAAGGTCCCGGTGGTAACTACGTTCGCCACAGCGCTCCCCGAGAGGGACCCCATGAGAGCACTGGCCAAGGCTGCCGTCTTGGCGGGGCCACCCCGGGTCCTTCCCGTCGCCCGATCCGCCAACCCGATGAGTAGGGCACCACCCCCGGCCATATCCAAAAGGGCGCCGAAAAGAACGAAGAGGTAAACGAAGTCTGCAGAAACTCCCAGGGGCACTCCCCATATCCCCTCGGTAGAGAGGTACAGGTGCTCCATGAGGCGGGTAAAGCCGTATCCGCGGTGGGCCAGGAATCCAGGGAGATAGGAACCGGTCACCGCATAGATGAGAGCCAGTATCGCCACCACCACCAGCCCCCATCCGGTGGTCCTCCGGGCCAGTTCGAGAACCACGAGGAGGGCCAGAAGTCCGCCCACAAGGTCCATCCCCGTGGGACTCCCAGCCCTTCGCACCAGCGCTTCGTTTTCTGAAACTAAATAGAGAGAGCTGGCCAGGACGGCGGCGATGAGGAAGCCGGTGACGAATCCTCTCCACCATTTCGCCCGGACGTCGGATGCGGGGGTGAGATCCGGGGGGTCCGCGTCGGGAAGCTGGCGTCTGTCCGACGCCTTTTTCATCGCCCCCACCCCCAGGAATCCAAGGGTCGCCATGAACGCGAAATGGACGGGCCGTTGGACCAGGGCTGTAAATGGGGACACTCCTGCCGAAAAGAGGTGGAAGAGGGCAGCGCCCCCGGCCAGCAGGAGAAGGATCGTCCGTACCATAGCCAGAAGAATGGGGCTCCGGCGCCGCACTTCGCCACCGGGGGCATGGAAGAAGAGCGCCCGGGCCGTTATCCGGCCCGGGCATCAATCCTTCATTACGGGTCCTCCCCGGTGGTCCTCCCCCTATTAGCCCCCGAAGAGCCCGAAGATCAACGCGAACGCCACAGCGATGCCGACGAAAATCCCGAAAGCTGATCCAAAGCTACGTTTCGGATCGATTTTTGTGACGCCAACGGCCATGATCGCATAGGACCAGAGGGAAAAAAGATCCACCAGCTTCAAGACCCTCAGTGGATATCCCTCATCCATGAACGTGAGGGCGAAGGTCCCCAGACTCAGGGTTACGGTAGGATCTGCCTGCAAAATCTTGAGGGGCACCAGCAGAAGAGCTCCCAAAGCCGTGACGATGAAAGCGTGGGCCACGATTGAAAGATACTGGACGTAACGGCCCTCACCCCCGAGCAAGAAGGAGAAGATCAACGTCATGATCCCGGCGAGGATAAAAGCCATGATGAAGACCGAAATGCCGGAGATCAACACCGTCACGACCCGGATAATGGATCCCCCCGCTTCCATGCCTGCCGGAACCTCCTGGCCTTGTTCGATCATCTGGTTCCGAAAAAACTCCACCCACACCTCTGCGGGAAGGACTGCCGCCGAAAGAACCACAAGTACTCCCACAACCGCCAACGCTCCAAACCACACGGGCTTCTCCCGTAAGGCGGTAAAAACCTCACCCGGGGAGAAGAGGACCTGGAGCAGCCGCTTGGGCAGGGACGGAAACGATGAAGGCGTAGACTCTTCCACGACCCCTCCTAGTGTTCAGGCGAAAAATGTCTAGTCCAAGACAGAATCTCAGCCTCCCTGGAGTCGGACGGTTCCCGATCCCGAAACTGACACGGGCATGGGAGGCATACCGGCAGCAGGAACCTCCACCGTTCCATCCATGTCCTGGCTGGATTCTCCGGACACCATCAGCCCCCTGGCTGGATCCCAAAGAAACATCCCGGCTACATCCCCTGAGACAGCCTGCAACACTTCCATGCCCTCGGTGAATCCAGAACCCACCACGTCCGCCTCACCCTCATAGGTGATATGGAGAAGGGCGAGGCCGTCAACCACGGTGTCTCCAACCATCGTGTACGTCACTACCGAGCTGGAGGACACATCCCCATCTCCAGTTGATGCCTCCCATTGAATGGAGTCGGTCCAGGTTTCTCCAGGGCTCACGGCTCCACCGGGTAACCGGGGAAAGAACTCGTGAACGAAGGAGACGGGGCTCACCAACTGCTCTGCCGAGCCCTTGGTTTCAGGGAGGGTGACGACCGTGCCCTCACCCTTCGGGTCGATCGTGAACACTAGATCCCCGACAATGTCCGATTCGGATGCGCTCAGCGATCCCCCCATGGGCTGGGTCATGGATACCGAGAGTTCCTGGAAGGTCGTAGTGACCTGGACCCCGTTCGCCCCGGCTGCGAAGGACATGGCCAACATCGCTTCGCTGGAGGACGTCATGCTCATGCTCCCCATGGGCCCCGCATCGATGTTGATGTTTTGGCCACCCTCTACCACATAAACAACCGAGGGTGATTCAGGGACCTGGTACATGAGGCCCCCGCTGGGACTCACGGCACCAGGGCCCGCGCAGGCGGCCAAGCCGAAGAGGAGTAGTGCGGATGCGGCTGCGTACTTCATGGACTTCCTCCATGGATCATGGGTACCTGCCCCCGTGCTTCAGGCAGGCTGAACGTCGATGGCTTGATTGAACTAGTCTCATATAGGACTCTCTGACCCTACGGAACAAGGGTACGAATTCTTCCACAAGGAGTTCCCAGGTGACCAGGGGGGGCCTTGGCCACCATCCGGGCCCAGGGTTATCCTTTTTCCGAGCAACATGAGAATTGACCATGGAGACACCCCATGAGCTTCCGGACCAATCCGGATCGAATCCTCGAGAGTATCGATCGGGAGCGTTCCCGGGACGAAGAGTCCAAAGGCCGCCCCTCCGATGACCGACAAGCCGTGGGCCGTGAGCTGGATACCACTCCCCCTCCTCCAGACGCCACGAACCCAGAGCGGATGAAACGGGTCTTCAAATTGGTGGATGGGTCCTATCAACAGGCTGCACAGGGAGCCGAGCTGGGAAAATTAGCCGCCCGTTTTCGGGGAATCGGGGACCTCCACCACAACCATGCTCGCGGAGACGTGAGCGTGGTGATCCAATACCTCGACTCGGGAAGGCCCGACGATGTCGGCATGTCGCCCTTCGAAATCAGACCCGAGGACCTGGCAGAGGTGAAGAAGGATACCGGAAACAGCAGAGCCGACTTCAACGCCATGAAACTCCTGCGAGGGGAGCTTCGCGGAGGAGTCCTTTCGGCCTATAAGAAGATGGAGCCCCGAGTCAAAGACGCCCTGCGGGAACGGGCCGACATCGGGCACCTGTCGGTGACCGTGACCATGGACCTCCGTACCGCCCAATAAACCACCCAGGCGCTGGCCAGGTTTTCGGAAACGGTCTGACCTCCGGCGGCGGAGCTACCTTCTCTCATGCCTCACTCGCCAAGAGTCCTCTTCATCTTCCTGGACGGAGTTGGCGTCGGGCCGCCGGACCCCGAGGTCAACCCCTTTCTCAACGCCTCACTTCCGACCCTCCGAGGCCTTCTCAACCATCAAATCCCCCTTCTAAATCAGGATGCCAAAACTGGTCTTGATGCCGACGTTCTCTCCATTCCGTTGGATCCCCTCATGGGTGTGGGAGGCCTCCCTCAGAGCGGTACCGGCCAGACGGCGCTGCTCACGGGGGAGAACGCTGCCGCCCAATACGGGCGCCACTTCGGGCCCTGGGTGCCGGTGCCGTTACGACCCCTCCTGACGGAGAAGAACGTCCTCTCCCGAGCCAAGGCCGAGGGCATCTCCTGCATTTTTGCCAACGCTTATCCGAGCCAGTATATCCACGCGGCATGGACCAAGAGGCCTGCTGGGCCTGCCCTGGCCGCCCACGCAGCCGGGATTCTGACCCGAGACGAGGAGAACCTGGCCCGGGGGGAGGCCCTCTCCAGCGAGATCCTGAACACGGCCTGGCGGTCCCGGCTCGGCCTGGTTCACCTGCCGGAGATCACGCCTCCGGAGGCGGGTCGGAATCTGGCCCGGATTACCGGACAAGCTGGGCTCACCTTCTTTGCCCACTACTCCACTGACGCAGCCGGGCACAAGCGTACCATGGCAGACGCCGTAGCGGCGTTGGAGCGGGTGGACGCCTTCCTCGGGGGAGTGGTTCCGGCTCTCCCGCCCCAGACCCTTATGGTCTTGGCCAGCGACCACGGAAACATCGAGGACGTCACCCAGGGACACACCCGGAATCCCACCTTCAGTCTTTTCCTTGGACCAGGTGCCCGAGAGGTGGGAAAGGGGAGTTCCCGAATCACGGACATACCCGGGCTCATCCTCCGATACCTGACCAGAGGTAGCTGACCAAAGGCACCTGATACTCGGCCTTCCTTCCCATGGCTCCGCCCCCTCTCCTGGACCATCGTCTCCGGGTGAACACCAAACCGAAGATCCTGGGCCAACTCCTGGTGGAGGCCGGGGCGGTTTCGGAAGAGGTCCTTGACCGAGCCCTCTCGGAACAGCCCGGTACCGGCATTCGTATCGGCACCCTCATGGTCCGGAAGGGGTGGGTGGACGAGGAGACCGTTGCCCGCTGCCTCTCCATTCAACTGGGGCTCTCCTACCAACCACCCCCTCTGGAGCCTGAGTTCGGAGCCATCGAGTCGGTTCGACCCGAACTGGCACGCCAGGGGAAAGTTCTTCCCCTCACCACCACCCCCCGGACTCTTCGCCTGGCCATGGCGGACCCCCTCGACCTCGGGGTCCTGGATGACGTGCAGTTCCAGAGCGGCCGACGCGTGGACGCCGTGGTGGTCTCGACCTCAGCTCTCCTGGACGGCCTGGGCCGTTCCTACGGTGGTGAGTTCCAGGGCCTCCTGGACGAGCTTCCGGAAAAATGGCGCCGCGGAAATATCGAGGAAGAAGTGGACCAGCTGGAGCGGGTCGCCCGCTCAGCACCCGTGGTCAAGCTGTTGGACCACATCCTCTCCCGGGGAGTGGAGGAGGAGGCGAGCGACATCCACATCGAGGAGCACGAGGGAGAGATCCGAATCCGATATCGATTGGACGGGATCCTTCGAACCGCGTTGGGCCTCCCGTCCGGCAGCCTGGATGCCGTCCTCTCCCGCCTGAAGATCATGGCCGGAATGGACATCTCGGTGAAGCGGAGACCCCAGGACGGAGGAATGACTCTGAAGAGAGGGGAAACGCCACTCACGCTACGAGTCTCCTCCCTTCCCGTGAAAGGCGGGGAGAAAGCAGTTGTCCGGATCCTGGATCCGGAGAAGGCTCCCCGCAGCTTGAACGACTTAGGCCTCACCCAACGAGACCTCCGGCGACTCCGAAGTCTCATGGGAAACGGCCAGGGTGTGATTTTGGCGGCGGGTCCCACTGGGAGCGGAAAGAGCAGCACACTCTTCGGCGCCCTGGCAGAGCTGGACAGGGAGGGCCAGAACCTGGTTACCCTGGAAGACCCTGTGGAATACCGACTCACGGGTGCGAACCAGGTCCAGGTGAATCCCAAAGCCGGGCTCACTTTTCCCGCCGCCTTGAGGTCCGTTCTGCGCCAGGATCCGGACATCATCATGGTGGGAGAGATCCGGGACCGTGAGACTGCCGAGATCGCCATGGCCGCTGCGGTCACCGGACACCTCGTTCTCTCCACCATCCACACGGTCGACGCACCGGGCGCCATCACCCGCCTCCTGAACATGGGGGTCCCTCCGTACCTCCTGGCTGGAGGCTTGGCGGGAGTGGTGGCCCAGAGGTTGGTGCGTCGCCTCTGCCCCCGGTGCGGGGGAAGAAAAGGGGAGGGATGCGGCGACTGCCCCGATGGCTACCGGGGTCGGACGGGGATCTTTCAGGTCCTGGCCATGACCGATGGCCTAAGGGAGGCCGTAGCGAACGGGGGCTCCCTGGGAACCCTTCGGCAACTGGCCCTCGAGGGCGGAATGGTATCCATGAAAGAGGATGCTCTCAGGAAGGTGGCGGAGGGGGTCACCTCTCCCCACGAAGTGGGCCGGGTGATCCAGGGAGATGGCGGCGCCTCCGTCCCGTGCAAGGACTGTGGTGGAGAGGTTCCCCTTGGTAGTCAGGGGTGTCCGTGGTGCGGACGCCCCCGCCTCAGGTCATGTTCATGTGGAATCCAACTTCGCTCACGATGGAGGTTCTGCCCAGCCTGTCTACGGTCCGCATCCCCCCTTTGACGGCCTCTCCCAGGGCACCCTACCTTCTGCCCTTATCATGTTCAAGATCAAGAGCTTCCAGCGGAGAATCCTCCTGGCCCTCCTGGGTGTGGGGCTGGTTCCTGCTGCCCTCCTTCTTCTGGCCGGCACTTTTGCGGCTCGGCAAGCGGTCGACCTTACCGGCACCGCCGGACCTTGGAGCTCCCTCGCCGAGTCGGGCCAGGTCCTCTTCGACGCGGTGGCCGAGGCCGAGATTTCTGACACGGCGGTCGCGGCGGCCGCCCAGGCCCACCAGGATGACCTTTCAGACAGTCTGCGAAATTCCCGGTTCTTCGAGTTGATCGCCGACCGGATCTTGACCCTTCTCCCCCTTCTGGCTCTAATCCTGGCCGTTTTCATTGGGGGATTGTCCTTCTGGGTCGCCCGCCAGTTGTCCCGGGGATTTTCCCGCCCCATCAAAGACCTGGTGGGATGGACCGAATTGATTGGGAATGACGAGCCCCTCCCGACGCCCAGCCCCTCCGACTCACGAGGGGTCCAGGAGTTCGCCCTCCTCCGGGACGCCCTTCGGACCATGGCGAAGGACCTGGAGGAAGGACGGCGGGAGGCCATCCAGGCTGCGAAGCTCCGGAGCTGGACGGAGATGGCCCGTGGAGTCGCCCACGAGCTGAAAAACCCCCTGACGCCCATGCGTCTGGCCGCCACAAAGGTGAGCCGAATGGAGGTCGACGCAGCGCAGGAGGCGGGGGCCGTCCTCTTGGAGGAGATCGCCCGCCTGGACGAGATGGCCCGAACCTTCTCCCAGTTTGGAAAGATGCCCGAGGGACCTCCGTCTGAAGTGGACATGACCGAACTTCTCCAACTGCTGGTTCAACAGCACGAGGGGGTGGGCTCAGCCCTCAGCTTCATACCTTCCACCGGCCTCCCCCTGGTCAAAGCCCACTATGAGGCTCTCCTCAGATGTTTCAGGAACATCCTCCTGAACGCTATCCATGCCGCCGGCGAGGATGGAAAGGTCGAGGTGCGTGCCTGGTGGGAGGAAGGATTCGTGAAAGTGGAGATCCGAGACACCGGCCCTGGGCTTCCTTCGGAGCACCTTGAGGAGATCTGGAATCCAGACTTCACAACCAAGAGCGGCGGAACGGGGCTGGGTCTTCCCATGGTCAGACAGACCATCGCTGCCCATCAGGGGCGTGTGGAAGGCCGAAACAACCCCGAGGGCGGTGCCGTATTCCTGGTGGAGCTTCCCGTCTAGACCTGGTCCCCCTGCACCCCGGAGCCGAAGCGGGAGCAACCCCGCTCCCAGGAGAAACTCGTATGGACATCCTCATCATCGACGACGAGGGAAACCTGCGGAGGATGTTGCGTGCCCTTCTCGAAGAGGAGGGATACACCATTCGAGAAGCTGACTCCGCCGAGGCAGGGATCGAGGAGGTAAAAAGGGAGGCTCCCGAAGCCATCCTCCTCGACCTCATGTTGCCCGGGATGTCGGGCCTCGAAGCTCTCCCGGAAATCGGAGACCTGGCCCCTGGCACCCCGGTGGTGATGATGAGCGGAAAGGCCACCCTCGGGGACGCCGTTCAGGCCACTCGCCTGGGGGCTTTCCATTTCATCGAAAAACCCCTCACTCCCGAAGCTGTACTCCTCACCGTTCAGGGCGCCCTGGAGGTCAGCCGAGCCCGGGACCTCTCACGTGCCCTTCAAGAGGAGTTGGGCCCCCAAGCCAAGTTGGTGGGCCGCTCCCCGGCCATCAACCGTGTTCGAGAACTGGTCCAGCGGGTCGCTCCCACTGACGCCCGAGTACTCATCACTGGAGCTAGCGGTACCGGGAAGGAGTTGGTCGCAAGCGCGATTCACGGTCTCTCCGCTCGTCGAGGCCGACCCTTCGTCAGAGTAAACAGCGCAGCCATTCCCAGGGACCTGGTAGAAAGCGAAATGTTCGGCCACGAACGGGGTGCTTTCACAGGAGCAACAGAGCGTCGGCGGGGCCGTTTCGAGTTGGCCCACAGGGGCACCCTTTTTCTGGACGAAGTAGGAGACCTGGGGCCGGAGGCCCAAGCCAAGCTGCTCCGGGCCGTTGAGACCGGCGTGGTGGAGCGCGTGGGGGGAGGAAAGACCATCGAGGCGGATGTCCGGGTATTGGCGGCCACCAATCATGACCTCCGGGCCCAGGTCGAGGACGGCACCTTCCGACAAGACCTCCTGTTCCGGCTGGAGGTCGTGCCCATCCACCTGCCCCCCCTTCAAGACCGAATGGAGGATCTCCCTCTTCTGGTGGCCCACACCCTCCAGCGCCTCCGGAAACGCCATGGACTCCCCACACCCCATCTCACTCCCAAAGCCATGGAGGCCCTGGGTCGATACTCCTGGCCAGGCAACGTCAGGGAATTAATGAATATCCTGGAGCGAATCGCGATCCTCAGCACAGGAAGCCCGGTGGGGCCCGACGAGGTGATCCAACTCCTCCCGGTAGCGCCTCTGGGCCCGGGTGCCACTCCGACCTACCAAGAGGGAGATACCCGGCCTCTTCGGGACCGGCTGGAGGACTATGAGAGGGTCTTGATCCAAGGGGCCCTGGACGGAGCAAAAGGAAACATGGCCGAAGCCGGCCGTCGGCTTCAGACGGACCGGCCGAACCTCTACAGACGCATCAAACGGTTGGACCTGAAGGCTGACGAAGGAGACCAGGATTAGACCAGGTGTCTTCGGACCCCCAGCGTGTCATATTGCAACACTCGGTATCATATTGGAATCACCGCCCTCACCCCCCATGCGGAAGGCGAAGGACGTGCAACTCTCAGTCAGACCGACAGATGCCCACAGTCTGAAAGTTTGGTACAGGCCCTGCTTTAAGACCCTGCAGAAGAAACCAGTTCCCCCACCAGGGAGAAGACGATGAAGAAGGGCCTTGTATTCATGGCAGGGATCCTCTGGGTGGCCGGATCCCCCCTTTCGGGGCAGGAACCGAGGGTCGAAGAAGCCGACCTCCCCCGATGGGTGGAGGAAGACGTCATCAGCTTCTTCAATGATCCGTCGACCATCCACTTCACCGCCCGGACCCGCATCCCCTCAACAAGGGTCGTACTGGGAGACGTGGCCGCCCTTGGAGGACCTTTCACCATAGCCGGAGAAGTTGACGGGGATCTGGTTGTGGTGAACGGAGACCTGATTTTTGAGGCAGGTGGGGTCGTCACTGGAGATGTCCTGGTGGTTGGTGGCCGGATCTTCGGTGAGGACCTCGCGACGATCGGAGGGAACCTGAGAATCTTCGATGAACCCCTCCGCTACGTTCAGCGTGGGGACCAAATCGCGTCAGCGGGAGGGCGAGAGGATCGGGAGGGGATCGGCTCAGACTTTCCCTGGGGGAACGCCCGCTTGATTGTCAAAACAGGCCAGAATTACAACCGGACCGAAGGGCTCCCCGTCATGTTCGGTCCATCCTTCCGGACCGCCGGCGCCAATCCCCTTCGTCTGGACGTCTTCGGAATCTGGCGGACCGAGATGGGGTTCGACCTGGACGAGGACGATTTCGGATACGCTATTCGGGCGGAACAGGCTCTGGGCGGTAGAAACAACATCGCCATCGGTGGCACGTTCTTCTCTACCGTGGACCCCATCGAAGATTGGGGCATCGCGAACCTCGAGGCCTCCCTCACCACCTTTATCCTCCACAAGGACTACCGGGATTACTACGAAAGATCAGGCTGGAGTGCCTATGCCCGGTTCCGGCTTCCCTACACCCCGTTGGAGTTCAAGGCCGAATACTTCCAGGAAGATCATGACTTCCTGCCGGTCGTGAACCCCTGGTCGATCACCAAAAACGGTGAGTCCTGGCGGGAGCAGCCTCTGGTCGCGGAGGGAAGTGCACGGTTCGTCGAGGGGAGCATCACAGTGGATACCAGGAATGATCGAGGTGATCCCTCCGACGGTTGGCTCCTCCAGGCCAGTGCCCGGAGAGGCTTTGGGGGCGAGCTGTTCATCCCGTCCTACCTGGTTTCGGCGGAAGATCCCCCGGAGACCATCGATCCGCAGGAATTCGATACCGACTTCTTCACAGGTTTCCTCGACATCCGAGGCTACTTTCGGATCAACCCGGGCGCAGCCCTCAACCTCAGGGGGGTCATGGGAGGGGCTCTGAATGGTGTCTCCCTTCCCCCCCAATTCCAGCATGCTCTTGGCGGACCCGGGTCGTTACCCGGTTACCGCCTGTTCACGCAGGATTGTGGGGCCAGGGACGTGACAGGGTTCTTTGACCATGTCACCAACCAAGGAATTCTCCAAAGCAGCGGGTTCTCGTCCTATGGCTGTGACAGGTTCGCCCTCTTTCAGGCAGAATTCCGAGGGAACCTCTTCATGGACTGGGGCTTCGGGTGGGACGAGGAGGAGGACCCTTGGGAGGGTGACTGGAACTGGTTTCCCAAAATCGACTTCTCACCCAACTGGACCGCCTTCTTCGACGCGGGGCGGGCCTGGAACATAAACGGTAGCGATACGGATACTCTCGTGGACATAGGTGTGGGTCTCATCTTTGGGGACCTGGGCCTCTATTACGCATACCCCCTCAACGAGGACGAAAACGGAGAACGGGACGGGAACTTCCATATCCGCCTCAGCCGGCGATTCTAACCGACCTTTGGTGAAAATCCCGGCATTTCTATTTCTCTTCCTGATCCTCCTGGGCGTTCCCGTCACTAGTCTGGGAGCTCAGGAGCCGGAACCCCTACGCTTCGATATCCTGCCAGAGACGTGCGAGGCGATGGTGCGGATCGTCGATCTTTTTTCCGATCCGTCCCTCGTAGAGGCCGTTCTCTCCGGATTGCCCCTCAGAATTCGCCTCAGGGTTCAGCTCTGGAAACACGGCTTCTTCGATAACCAGAAGGATCAGTACGACTGGAGGGCTAGCATTCTTTTCGATCCACTCACCCGCAGATACCGAGTCCAGACCAACGAGAGGGCCGGCAATGAGGTGGAGGTGAACACCCTGGAGGAGGCCCAAAACGCTCTTCAGCTCACCCTGAACATTCCCCTCCGGCCCGCAGAATCCGGTCGATATTACTACATAGCCGCCGTGGAGCTGGAGACCCTCTCCCTAAGTGACCTGGAGGAATTGCAGCGATGGCTCCAGGGGAATCTGGCTCCGGTTGTGGCAGGGGAGGAGGAGGTAGAGGGCGCCCTCGCCAAAGGGGTTAGGCGGGTTTTGGTGAGGATGTTGGGGCTCCCGGCCAAGCGGTTTCAGGCCCAGTCCCCTTCCTGCCGAGTGGAGGAGCGTGAGGGAACCGGAGATCTGGGCGGATCCCATAAGTCCCCCTTCGTCAGGCCTGGGTCTCCCACCGCCGGGCGGTGAGACTCTCCACCCTATCTCTCCGGACAGTCACCCCGAGCCCTGGTCCGGTGGGCACCGGCATCATCCCATCCTCCATCACAAACTCCGGCTCGACGATGTCCTCCGCCCAGTAACGCCGGCTTTCTGAAATGTCCCCGGGAAAGACGAAATTGGGCAGGGAGGCCAAGGCCAGGTTATAGGCCCTCCCAATCCCCGCTTCCAGCATCCCACCACACCACACGGGCACATCCTTCTCGATACAGATATCGTGGATTCTCCGGGATGAAGTGAACCCACCCCCCCCGCCCGGCTTTATGTTAATGATCCGTCCGCTCCCGAGCTCCAGGGCCAGGAGGGTATCCCCAGGACCTCGTATGGACTCGTCCAGACAGATCGGGGTTTCCATCTGAGATTGGAGAAGTGCGTGATCCCTGAGGTCCTCGGACCCCAGGGGCTGCTCCAGCATCATCAGGCCCAGACCATCCAACTCTCTCAGGACAGCGATGTCGGCAAGAGTGTAAGAGGAGTTCGCGTCTGCCATGAGAGGCGCATGGGGGAAAGCATCTCGAACCTTCCGGAGCATGGCCACATCCCGCCCGGGCTTGATCTTCAACTTGATCTTCTTGTACCCCTGGTCCAGCCGTTCTTCTACCTGCCTTAATAACTCGTCGTCGGTCCCCTGAAGGCCCACGCTCACCCCCACAGGAACGTCCAATCTGCTTCCTCCCATGAGAGCTGCCAGGGAGACCCTCTTCCTCACGGCCTCCAGGGCCCACGCACCCATCTCAACGGAAGCCAGGGCCATGGGGTGCCCCCGGATCCAGGAAACCGGTTCCAGAATAGCTTCAGGACCTTCGAAGACATGCCCAACGACGGCGGGCAACACGTAATCGGTAAGAATATGCCAGGCCGTTTCGGGTGTTTCGTACGAGTAGTTGGGCGCTTCGGCGGCCACGCACTCCGACCAGGCCTCCCCGTCCTCGCTCTCCATCCGAAGAAGTAGGATTCGCCGCTCGGCCCAACCCCCGGTACTGATCTCGAAACGTTCCCGAAGCCGAAGGTGGATCTCCCGCAACTCCACGTTCCGAATCTTCATGGGGTGGTTCCTCCTGCGATGCTCTCTTCTCGCCCGACCGGACCCACTAGAAGGTAAGAGGATGCCTCTTCACCCCGGAAGAACTCCCGGACCTCATACCCTCTGGACAAGTAGTGGATAAAAAGCTGCCGAGTGGCCTCCCGCCACCGGATCGCCAGGGGTAGGTCACCTTCCATCATCGCGTCCACCACACGTGGGACGGCCAAGAGAAGGGCTGGATCATCCTGCCCCAGAACCGGCGCCCCTGGAGACGGGAATGGCGTGCCCCCCAGAACTGGGAGGACCTGGGGCACATGGGACAATGCCTTCAAGGAGAGATCGTTCCCCTGTTGTGCCAGCCTCGATTCCACCCTCTTCGAGTTTAACTCCCAGATGGCTATCAGCCGATCCGTGCCGACCCCCCTGTGGAGCGGGGAATCGGTCTCCCCATACATGTTCTCCACGTACTCCCGGCACACGATGCCGAGCTTGGAGAAGTTTACGTAAGCATTCCGGCCCTGTAACGGATCGAAGGTCCAGCGCATCTCTCGGACGCCGCGATCTAGGAGAACCTCCCGCTGGTATCGCTTGAGCCGGGTCCCTAGGCCCCTGTCCCTTCCCTCACTACGGACTGCCAGCATGTCTGACCAGTGAACCAAGTTCCCGTCCAATACCCCGGTGAGACCGAACACGAATCCTTGGAGATTCCCATCTTCGTCGAAGGCCCCGGCAGCCAATCCCCCAATACGATTGGCCACCATCATGATGGCCGCCGACACCTTCTCGGAGAAGCCAGGACCCCAGACCTCATCCTGCAACTCGGTGCAGGCCTGGTACTCCTCGATTGCGGTGAAGGGACGGAGGGTCAGGTCACTTTGCATAATAGTCTGGGGAACTCGGTCAGGGAGCCAAAAGAAGAAGCCGAGCCAAAAGGGCGCACCGCTCCACCTGCTTGTCCACGAAGAGAAACTCATGGGGTGCATGGGCCCCGTCTCCCACTGCCCCGATCCCATCCAGAGTCGCCGTGAATTGGCTGGTAGTGTTGCCATCGGAACCACCCCCGGCGACATCCTCTTCCAGCGTCAGGCCCAATTCCCTGCCAGCCCCTACAGCCTCTTCCCAGAGGGCACGATTTCGGGGAGTCCCCTCCAGGGGCGGGACCTCCAGCCCTCCCTCGATTTCCAGCGAGGTCCCGGGAACCGTCGTAGTCAGGCTCCGGATCCGCCCCTCGATTTCTTCCCCGTCCTCGCTGGAAAGAACTCGAACGTCCACTTCCCCGGTGGCTTCTGGAGCGATGACGTTGGAGCGGGTGCCACCGGAGATCACACCAACGTTCACGGTGAGTCCCCGATCCAAATCCGTCATCGCGTGAAGTGCCTGAACCAGGTGAGACAACTCCAAAATGGCGCTGGCCCCACCCTCGGGATCGAGACCTGCATGGGCCGCTCTTCCCGTCACGTTAAGGGTGAACCGACCCCAGCCCTTTCGTACCGTTTTCAGCTTCCCTTCCGGCCCCATCCCCGGTTCGGGAATGAAGGCCCGGATCACCTCCTGCGCCGCCTGGCGAATTGCCGGCAACGACTCGGGGCTCCCTATCTCCTCGTCAGAGTTGATGAGGATCACAGGCGTCACCTCAGGCTCCAACCCCAGCTTTCGAAGGATTCTCAAAGCAAAGACCATCTGAGTGAGGCCGGCCTTCATGTCGAAGACGCCAGGACCCCTCAGGCGATTTCCCTCCAGTTCCACCGGCATACTCTCCAGCGTCCCCAGCTTCCAAACGGTGTCGCAGTGGCCCAGGAGGAGCTGGGCCGCCCGGTCCGGGTTTCGATCCTTTGGCTTGGCCAGCAGGTGTCCACCGGTCCTATGACCCGGAGTCTTCTGGACCTCGAATCCCAACTCCTCCAAGGCCGCGGTCAGGTATCCCTGGACCGGTAGCTGGG
>Ga0255054_10001238_pt1 | contig 15048 bp, 16 predicted proteins | sample JV7_2_23_MG_FD_188634 | JGI IMG/M metagenome (GOLD analysis project Ga0255054, IMG submission 188634) | Seawater microbial communities from Jervis Inlet, British Columbia, Canada - JV7_2_23 | ecosystem: Environmental > Aquatic > Marine > Inlet | place: Canada: British Columbia | collected...
TGGAGCACGGAGACCTCCACCAGAGATCCAAGATTGGCACCCCACCGTTCAATGTCGTGGAACGGATTGCCGGTGAGGTCCGCAAGAACTTCGGCTTGCGCAACGGAGATCGATAGGCGTGTTGCCACCAGCGCATCTCCGATCAGTGCAAGCGGCCTTGTCAACACTGGGAATCCTGGCCTTGCTCACCACGGCTTGTGGCGCAGGGGGTGTTAGACCTCGGTTCGACCCGTTCCCCCAGGCCATATCAGACACATTTCCACTGCCGCCCGACTCTGCCATAATCAGGATCGGTGAGATACTCGATGCTGAGGGAATCGAGATCCGACACATCAGACCGGTCGAAGGCTACGTGGAATCCAAGTGGTTCGATGTGGGTGCCAGACGGACGGTCAGTGCAATGAGCCTCGATACCGATTCGGTTGTGCGCTTCAGGTTCTGGTCCGATCCCGCCACGCCCGGCAGCAGCCTCGTCGTGGGAGAGGCCGTACGACGTCGTGTGATCGATCCGTCGCAGCCTGAACGCGAGACTGAGCAACCGGTTCCGCCGGACCATCCCGCTACCGAGCTGCTGCAGCGTATGCTCGCGGCACTGGGCCCCGACCCAGCATGACGCACACCGCTGCTCCTCCTCGGGAGGTATCAGACCGCCAATTCTGCCAGGACATGTTGCCCAAGGTGTCCCGCACGTTTGCCGTCTGTATCAAGCTGCTACCGCAGGACTTGGAGCACTCCGTCCTGATTGCGTACTTGCTGTGCAGGGTGGCCGATACAATCGAGGATTCGCCCTCCTTACTACCACCAGAGAAAACGCGGCTGTTGGATACTTTTGGTCGGTGTCTCGATACGGACGGACCCGGCACTGACTCGCTGCGAGATGCGTTCGACCCACCGGCATCCGACGACGAGCTGTTGGCACGGGAGGCGCATGCCGTTCTAGCGGAGTTCCGTCGACTTCCCACGAGTCATCAGGACGCCGCGCGACCGTGGGTCAAAGAGATGTGTTCCGGTATGGCCGAGTTCGCTGGCAAGGCCGATGCAAGCGCGGATCACGTGGCGATCGGTACGGTAGAGGAGCTGGAACGTTACTGTTACTACGTCGCAGGTACTGTGGGCCATCTCTTGACGGAGCTGTTTCGCCAGCACAAGCCGATGCCTACGCCGGATCAATACGAGAAGATGGAATCACTGGCGACCAGCTTTGGGCTCGGATTGCAACTGACCAACATCATCAAGGACGTGGCCGACGACAAACGTAGGGGTCAGAGCTTCTTACCACGGCAGCTGTGTCAGGATGCTGGCATAAGTCCCGCAGACATCCAGGATACGGCGCACCTGGGTGAATCCCGACAAGTGATGCAGCTACTGATTGAGAAGGCAAAGAACCACCTGTGCGACGCGCTGCGTTACTCGATCGCCTTGCCGCGTCGGCACTACGGGATTCGTAAGTTCTGCCTCACGTCACTCTACTTTGCGGTCGGAACGCTGCGCCTGGCTGACCGGGATCCGCGGCTGCTCGATCCCGAGCACAAGGTCAAGATCCCACGCGCCCAAGTGTATCGCACCATTCTGATTACGAAGCTGATTGCCCCGGTGAACTGGCTGGTGAAGCTGTATTTCCGGTTGCTTGCAGGTGGGGCCTGGTGGAGGAGATGTCAGTGAAGCAATACCTCGATCTCCTGCGACTCGTGCTCGACGAGGGAGTACCGAAAGGCGACCGCACCGGAACGGGCACTCTCAGTACTTTCGGGTATCAGATGAGGTTCAGACTGCAGGATGGCTTTCCTCTCGTCACCACCAAGAAACTACACCTCAAGTCTATAGTCTACGAGCTGCTGTGGTTCTTACGCGGCGAGACCAACATCCAGTACTTGACTGAGCATGGAGTCGGCATCTGGGATGAGTGGGCTGACGAGACGGGCGACCTGGGACCTACTTACGGCTATCAGTGGCGCTCTTGGCCCACGCCACACGGCGACAGTATTGATCAGATCAGTGAGGTCATTGCAGCAATTGTCGAGAACCCCGATTCCAGACGCCTGGTTGTGAGCGCTTGGAACGTGGCCGACGTACCCAAGATGGCGTTGCCGCCCTGTCATGTCTTCTTCCAGTTCTACGTGCACGACAACCGGCTCTCATGCCAACTCTACCAGCGGAGTGCGGACCTCTTCTTGGGTGTTCCATTCAACATTGCATCGTACTCGCTGCTAACGATGATGATGGCACAAGTCACGGGTCTGGAGCCCGGCGAGTTCATTCACACGTTCGGTGATGCCCATCTCTACGTGAATCACTTGGAGCAGGCCAAGCTGCAGATCGGTCGCAAACCGCGTGGGCTGCCCATCGTCAAGATCAATCCCGACGTAAAGTCGATCTTTGACTTCAGGTACGAAGACTTCGTACTCGAGGGTTACGACCCACATCCACATATCCCAGCAAAGGTGGCGGTATAATCGTCTCTCTCATAGCTGCGGTCGCGGAGAACCGTGTCATCGGCGCCGGCAGCGGCCTTCCCTGGCGCCTCCCGGCGGACATGCGGCACTTCAAGCAGTTGACCACCGGCCACACGGTAGTGATGGGACGCAAGACCTTCGACACCTTGCCCAGGCCACTGCCGAACCGCCGCAACGTGGTCGTGACTAGAGACCCGAGCTATCGAGCTGATGGAGCTGAAGTTGTCCACTCGCTCTCAGAGGCGCTCAGCTTGGCGGAGGGGGAAGCTGAGGTCTTCGTGGCCGGAGGTGGCGACATCTATCACATTGCGCTGCCACTTGCAGATCGTCTCTATCTGACCGTCGTACACACGGAAGCGAGCGGCGATACACTGTTTCCCGAGTTTGCAGCTGATGATTGGGAGTTGGCTGAAGACATCAGGTACGAAGCTGACGAGAAACACGCTTTCCCCTACTCATTTCGACTATATCAGCGCACAAACAAACAGCCCGTGTCGCACTAGGCGACACAGGCTGTGAGTCAAATCGAAGGGAGGAAGCCTAACCCTTGGCCGTCTCTTCTTCTGCCTTCTTGCGCTCCTCGACGATCTTCTGCGCAACATCAGGCGGGACCTCCTGGTAGCTGGAGAACTGCCACCGGAAGGTGCCGCGGCCGTGGGTCATCGAGTGAAGCTGGGTCGAATAGCGATACATCTCCGCTTCGGGCACATAGGCCTTCACCTTGGTGAGTCGCTTGTCCGGCTCGCTGCCAAGAATCTGTCCCCGACGCGAGGATAGGTCGCCCAATACGTCACCTAGGTTCTCGTCGGGTGTCCATACCTCGACTTCGTGAATCGGCTCCAAGATCACTGGCTTGCACTTCGGCGCTACGTTCCGGAACGCCAGGATCCCGGCCATCTTGAACGCCTGCTCGCTACTGTCTACGTCGTGGTAGCTGCCATCGTAGCAGTCCGCCCTGAAGTCGACCACCGGCGCACCTGCCAGTATACCCCGTGCAGCAGATTCTATGATACCCTTGTTGACTGCGGGTACGTACTTCGACGGGATAGAGCCACCGACAACGGAGTTCTTGAAATCGTAGCCCGCGCCGCGCGGCAGCGGTTCAATGCGAATCCGACAATCGCCGTATTGGCCCCGTCCACCGGTCTGCTTCTTGTGCTTACCCTGGCCTTCGCCTCTTCCTTTGAAGGTCTCACGGTAGGCGACCTTGGGTTTGCCCAGCTCAGCGTGTACGCCAAACTTCCGTTCTAGCCGCTTTACAACTACCTCGAGGTGCCGCTCACCTCTACCGCTAATGAGTGTCTGCCGTATCTCGGAGTTGTACTCATGGTCGAAGGTAGGATCTTCATCGTGCAGCTTGTGCAGACCCGTCGACAGCTTGTCTTCTTCCCCACGCTTGGTTACCGCGACGGCAAGAACGATCAACGGTTCCGGGAACGGGATCTTCGACACAACTACCGGTGTTCCCTGTGTCGAAAGAGAGTCGTTCGTGTGGGTGTCTCTGAGTTTTGCCACCACGCCAATGTCACCGGCGTGCAGCTCGGGCACCTCCGTACGATCCTTGCCCTGGGCAACCGACAAGTGATTCAGCTTCTCTACCGAGCTTCGCGGTGCGTTATAGACCTCGGCACCGTTCCCCACCCTGCCGGAGTAGATCCGGAACAGTGATACCTCACCAACGTGTGGCTCCGACACTGTCTTGAAGACCTGGACCACTAACGGCGCCTGATCATTCGCTTCCAGGCTGATGTCAGCCGCATCACCCCATGTCTTGGCGGCGATAGGCTCACGCTCGCTTGGTGCAGGAACCAGTTCCACCAGCTTGGAAAGCAGCGCCTTGGTCCCATATGTGAGTTCCGCCGAGCAACAGAGCAGGGGGAACAACTCGCCCCGGGCCATACCAGCCTTCATCGCAACAATGGCTTCTTCGCGAGAGATCTCCTCTCCCTCCAGATAGCGCTCGAGGAGTTCGTCGTCGGTGGTCGCGATCGTCTCAATCAGGTCCTGGGAATACCGCTCAAACCGATCTGTGTACTCTTCGGGAACGTCGGCTTCATCGTACTCGCCGGACTTGGTTCCCTTCTTGTACATGTGACAGGTTCTCGAGAACAGGTTGATTATGCCGTGAAAGTCCGGACCCTCGCCTACCGGGATCTCAATCGGCACCACCTTCGCGCTGAGATTCTCTCTTATATCCTGGTAGACCCGCTCGAAGTCAGCGTGCTCCTTGTCCACCATCGACACGACCAGCAACCGCGGTATCCCGCGATCTGCGGCATATTCCCACACCTTCTCCGTGCCCACTTCGACGCCCGTAGTCGCCCCCACAACCACGAGGGCAGCATCGGCCGCATAGACGCCGGCCATTGCATCGCCAGTGAAGTCGAGGTATCCGGGAGTGTCGATGAGATTGATCTTGGTGTCCATCCACTCGGCGTGTGCCAGAGCCAAGCTGATGGAATACTGCCGTTCAATTTCGTCGGGAGTGTAGTCTGTGAGTGCCGTTCCGTCGGGAACCGAGCCATGTCTCTTGCTGCTGCCGGCCACGAATGCGAGTGCATCAACCAACGTCGTCTTTCCGCTCGCACCGTGGCCAACGACCGCTACGTTGCGGATTCTATCACTTCCATAGACACGCATGCGCAACACCTCCTGAAGCTGGGACGGGGAACATGACCACAAGAGACACGAAATGTCAAATCCCTGGCGGCAAGGTAGGTGGCATCGATGCCACAGGCAGTTTCCCCCTATCCCATCCGAACCCATCGATTACATTGGTGCCACCCAACAACCCCGAGATCTCGTGGACACGGTACTCAAACCCCTTACCGCCCTGGTTCGGGCGGCGCTTGGCGCCACAAGCCTATCGGAGTTTCTGGAGGCAGCTGACAAGCATGTTCCTGACGATCCAACGGACCCGTCGGGAGAGGCTCTGGCCGCCATTGCAGGCATGTTAGCCGAGCTAGTGGAGCAGCGAGAACATGAACACCGGGCCGCAGTCCGTGCCGATGCGATGCTGGATGCCAGCCCACTGCCCGCGGCCATCATCACTGAGGACGGCCAGATCCTGCGGTCGAACTACGCGTTCGGCCTACTAGTAGGATTGGTTGGTTCACAAGCGGCCGCCGGTATGTCTCTGGCCTCTCTCGATGTGTTTTCCGACACCGAGTTGCTCCAAGCCGCGCTGGAAGCCGCGATCGCGGGTCAGAGATGGGACGGCGGGCTCACCGTTCGCAGCGGGCAGGACCAGAGATCATGCGACGCCGTCCTGACATTTATCGGCGGTAACTCAGCGGCCGAACTGCTGCTGACCCTTTATGACCATACCGATGAGCTGAAGGTTCAGCGAGAGGCCATAGCCCGAGAGAAGCTTGCCACCGCCGGAGAGATCGCGAGTGGCGTGGCCCATGAAGTCAACAATCCGCTCGCCGCCATCCGGATCGAAGCTGAGTTGATCGGGTCCAGCGCGAAGGACGAGGCTACTGTTGAATCCGCCCGAGTGATAATCAGAGAGGTCGACCGAGCTTCACGCATTGCGCGAATGCTAATCCACAGCACCCGACGGGCAGACCGCGAACTCCAGGATGTTCAAGTGAACGAATTGATCCAGGAGATCCTCGGCCTCAGGTCGCAGCTGGATCACTGGCTGGACATCGAGTTGAGAACGACCCTCGATCCAGAACTGCCGTCCATCGTCGGCCCCAGGATCGATCTCAGGCAGGTCTTCTTCCACCTCATCACCAATGCGGAAGACGCGGTGCAACAAGTGGACGGTGCCACTATTGAGGTGAGGTCGGAACGTACTGATGGTGGCATCCGGGTCAGCGTTGCGGATTCCGGCAGTGGCATATCAGCCGACATGCACCAGCGCATCTTCGATCCCTTCTTCACCACCAAAGACCCGGACAAGGGGACCGGTTTGGGTCTCAGTCTGAGTCACGGGGTGGTCGCGGAGATGGGTGGCAAGATCTGGGTGGAAGATTCTCCGCTGGGGGGCGCCCGGTTTGTTATTGATCTTCCGTGCGAGACTGACGAGTAACGACTCAAGGACCTGACAGGTGGAGCATTACGTAATTCAACTCGCGGGATTGGTCGCGCTCGGAGTGGGAGCCACTTGGTTGGCTTGGCGCGTACGAGTGCCGTCGATCCTGCTGCTCCTCATGGTCGGGTTCCTGGCAGGGCCTGTAACCGGGATTCTGCAACCGGACACTCTACTGGGTGATCTCCTGTTCCCGATCGTGTCACTCTCCGTCGCGGTAATACTGTTCGAGGGTGGCCTGAGTCTCGACATAGATGAGCTACGAGACATCGGCCGGGTGGTCCGAAACCTGACGACAGTAGGTGTGCTGGTCACCTGGGTCGGCACCACAGCTCTTGCCTACTTGCTGCTGGGGTTCGATCTCGGATTGGCAACGCTGCTGGGTGCGATCCTAGTCGTAACGGGTCCGACGGTAATCATCCCACTGCTACGTCATGTGAGACCTTCGGCACGAGTCGGCTCGGCTATCAGGTGGGAGGGCATTGTCAACGATCCCATCGGGGCGATCCTGGCCGTCTTGGTCTTCGGGGTCATCACGGCAGGCGGGGGACAGCACGTAACTGGTGCGACGATCGGTGTGGCAAAGGCCATCGGTGCGGGGGTGGGCTCGGGACTGATCGGGGCGGGAGTGCTGGTCTTCCCACTCCAGCGCTACTGGATCCCGGACTTCCTGCAGAACCCGGCTGCGCTAGCGGTTGCCTTGGCGACTTTCACCGTGTCAAACACGCTGCAGACCGAGTCAGGCCTACTCGCGGTGACCGTGATGGGCTCGGCATTGGCAAGCCAGAAGCTCGTATCGGTCCGGCACATCGTCGAATTCAAGGAAAACCTGCGTGTCCTACTCATATCGGTGCTGTTCATTGTGCTGGCGGCGCAGGTTCCCATGTCGGCACTGTCCAGCACGAGTTGGAGCAGTCTCGCTTTCCTAGCTGGCCTGGTTTTCCTAGTACGGCCCCTTGCGGTAATGGCAGCAACATGGAGGACCGAGCTTGTCTGGCAGGAACGTGCCCTACTCGGCTGGATGGCACCTCGAGGTATCGTGGCCGCTGCCGTTGCGTCGATCTTCGCCTTGGAACTCGGCCGTGCCGGGTTTCCCGGCGCCGAGCGACTGATCCCCGCCACATTTCTGGTCATCGTAGGCACCGTGATCATTTATGGCTTGTCGGCTGTGCCGGTCGCACGCAAACTAGGAGTCGCCTCACCGAATCCCCAAGGGGTGCTGATGGTAGGGGCGGCGGAGTGGGTACGCTCTCTCGCCAAGCTGCTCACCGCCCAGGGATTCAGAGTGCTGTTGGTTGACTCAAACTGGGCGCATGTGACGGCGGCTCGGAATGCCGGATTGTCTGCCCATTACGGCAACATCCTGGCCGCACAGGCTATGGACGAATTGGAACTGGAGGGTCTAGGCCGCCTGCTGGCAATGACCCCGAATGACGAAATCAACGCGCTCGCGACCCTACACTTTGCAGAAGTGTTCGGCCGCTCGAACGTATTTCAACTGATATCAAGAGGCAGGACAGCTGACGGGTCGGGGCCGACGATCCCTTCGCACCTGCGAGGCCGTTTGTTGTACGCACCGGGTGCAACGCATCAGGCGATCGCGGCGCGTGTCGCCGCGGGCGCAGTCTTCAAGCGAACGACGCTCAGCGATGAGTTCGGGTTCGACGATTTCCAATCGCGGCACGGTGACACCGCGCTGCTGATGTTCGTAAGCAAGGGCCCGGGAGATCTGGAAGTCATCGCCGCAGAGAGTACGCGGTCGCCGAAAGCTGGACACACACTGATCAGTCTGGTCGGGCCTGATGGTCAGGTTCCCGTATCCACCCCCGACGCAGAGGAGACCAACAATGCTGACTGACATCGCGGCCAATTACGCGAAAGTAGCCCATGGCATGATGAGAATCGTCGTCGGGTTCCTTTTCATGACTCACGGTGGCCAGAAGCTATTTGCCTGGTTCGGAGCAGATCAATCGGCCGAACTGATATCACGCTTTGGAGTCGCTGGAGTGTTGGAGTTCTTCGGTGGCCTCATGATAGCGTTGGGGCTATTCACACGACCCGTGGCCCTCATTCTCTCAGGTCAGATGGCGGTTGCGTATTTCTGGATGCATTTGCCGCGGGGATTCTGGCCCTGGGCCAACGGCGGTGAACTCGCAACCATATATTCGTTCGTGTTTCTCTTCCTAGCGGCGGCAGGTGCGGGTAGCTTCAGCGTAGACAACGTCATGGACAAGAGGAAGGACACCTGAGGTGCATCGTTTTCATCGGCTGGTACTGAGCCTACTGTTCCTCGCCGCTGCACCTGCGTCTATGGCAGGGCAGAACAACGCGATCATCCTGTTCGGATACGGTGGCCGAGACCTCCCACTCAGCAATCTGAACGAGATCGGGGACCATTTTCGATCGGATTGGCTTGTCGGAGGTGGCGTGGGCCTTCAGCTCAACGCCAACTTCGCTCTACGAGCGACATTCTCGACCGTCGAGAACACATGGGAGGGAACGACGATCGAGTTATCCGATTCCACGTTTCGGCGTTCATTCGTTGCCTTCGACCTGCAGGCCGGCATTCCATCGGCGTCGGGGTTTGTCCCCTACTTTGCAGTCGGTGCGGGCTGGTTCGACATTGACCCCAAAGATAGCAGTCTCGAAGGCGACCGGTCGTTCGCGGGCCGATTTGGCGCCGGCATCAACTACGTATTTGACAACACATTCCTGGCGTTCTTTTTGGAGGGAGATACCTGGGTCTACTACATGGATGGCTTGAGCTACAGCCGAATTCAGTACGACATAATGATCGTGGGAGGCATCGCCATAGCGGTGCCGTTCTGACGATACCCGCAACATGCCATGTTGTCAGCGGACCAGGTTCAACGCCGGGACAGCGTCAATAGCAGTGCGTTCGCCAGCCCCAAGAGAACAAGAGCAAGACCTAGCCTACCCTGCCGTTCAATGAGCTTCGCGACCCCGGCAAGGACGAAGAACACCACGGCACAGGCCATGAGCCAGTCGCCCCAACTCCAAGAGCGCCAAATCACAGTGTCCTCCTCCATGTGAGATCCCTTGAACGCTCCAATCTAGTACCGAACGCGACGCCGACCCACATCCCGGGCGTTTCCGGAGGGCACCTTGAGTAGAGTTGCAATTGGAGTTAACCTCACGGCGGGTTGACCACGGCAAGCGTGAAGCGAGCCAACTCTCCCCCACGATTGGAGGTCGACGATGCCCCAGCGGTCCGTTGTGGCTGGAGTGGATGACAGCCCCGAAGGCATTCGTTCGGCGAACCTGGCCTGTTCAATTGCATCCAAGTGTGGTGTCGATTGCCGCCTGGTGCACGCGGCTAGAGAGTATTGGGCAACCTCCGGCGGAACAGACGTTCCCATCGACGTGGGGGCGATGAACCGGGCAGTGCTGCAGATCGCCACCGAACGACTGACGGAGGCACTCTCACCTACGATACCACAGGAGACGCTCGCCAACCTCGATGTGAGATTGGGGCGCGCGGCGGTGCTGATACGGGACGTTGCTGCGGAGTGCGATGCCGGGCTCGTGGTGCTTGGCGCAAAGCACCACGCTGCCGTCACCAGGTGGATGGGGGGTAGCACCGTACACAACGTCGTACGCACATCAAAGGTCCCGGTCCTGGTCTCTTGCATGGAGGGCACGACCATCAATCGTGTTCTCGTTGCGGTAGACCTGTCTTATGCCGCGACGCCAACGGTCAACGAGGCCAAGAGGTACGCACAGCTATTCGGTGCCGAGTTCCGGATCATGCACGTGATTGAGCCGCTGCCACTCATTGCCGCGCTGCCAATAGCGCTCGATCAGAACGCTTACTATCGCATCTCTGAAGAACAGTTCAATAGGACGGTGGCCCAGCTGGCTGAAGGTATCGACGCGGACGTCGTGGTTCGACACGGCGTGGCAGACGATGCCGTTACCGCCGAAGTAGAAGAGTGGAATGCAGACCTGCTCGTGGTAGGGTCGCACGGCAAGGGCTGGGTCGATCGACTGCTGGTTGGCAGTACGACCGAACGCCTCTTGAGCCACCTTCCCGCTTCCACCCTTGTGGTACCAGTCCCGGCTCCACAAGATTCAGATAGCTGAGCCAGTACCATGAACAGGACAGCCAGGTAGCGGGCATGCAAGTCGCTGATTTGATGAACGAGGACCTCCAGATGGCTTCGGAGGACATCACGGTAGCGGAAGCCGTCGTCACATTCGCTGAAGGCCACATCCACGGCCTGCCGGTTGTGAACTACAAGCATCAGATGGTGGGTGTGCTTTCCACCAGCGATGTACTCGAAGCTGCCGCGGAGTGCGCCGATGCGGAGGAGCGCAACGCGCTGTTCGAGAAGACTCTGGTTGGTGAGATCATGACGTCACGCCCACGCACAATAAGTCCGGACGCAGACGTGAAGAACGCCGCTCAGCAAATGTTGCAACTCGATGTCCATCGGCTCTTCGTTGAGCAGGGGGGAGAGCTTGTTGGAGTGATCGCGCAAAGCGACATTGTGCGAGCTGTGGCGACGGCCAAGCTCTAAGAACCGTCACGATATCAACAAGAGGAGAAGCGACCGCCCGGATCGAGCCTGGAACTCGAACCCCGCGGATGGTACCTTGCCGCCCATGGTGCAGAACAGCAACAGCGACAACCGTCGAATCTGGTCCCGGATTGAGCAGCTCTCACGCGCCGCTATCCGGATAACTGCCGAGCGAGACCTCGAGCGCTTGCTGCAGCAGGTCGCGGACTCTGCCCGCAATGTGATCGGCTCACAGTACGCCGCGCTCGCCATATTGGCCCCTAAAGGAATGGGCGTTGCCTCTTTTGTCACGAGCGGCCTTACGCCTGAGCTGCATGGGGAGATCGGGTCGCCCCCGTCCGGCAAAGGCGTGCTGGGTATCCTGATCACTGATCCTCGTCCTCTCAGGGTTGCAGACCTTTCCCAGCATCCTGCAGCGACCGGGTTCCCGGCAAACCATCCCCCAATGAAGTCTTTCCTGGGAGTGCCGATTCTGGGTCGAGAGCATCCGATTGGCAATCTGTACCTGACAGAGAAAATCGACGGTCCCGAGTTTACCGAAGAAGACGAAACCGTGGCCGTGATGCTAGCGGGGCATGCCGCCGTCGCAGTGGAGAATGCCCGGATCCACGAGCAAGAAGCGCATCTGCTGAGGGAACTCAAGGGAATGCAGCAGTCGCGTGAGCGTTTTTTCGCCATGATCAACCACGAGTTGCGCAACGCACTCACAGCTACATATGGCTGGGCCGACTTGTGGCTACGCAAAGCGGGTGACGAGCCACCACGGGAAGCGGTGGAAGTATACGAGTCCGCCGAACAAACGCTCACCCTACTCGAGGACTTGCTACAGTTGAGTCGCTTGGATGCGGACAAGCTGCATCCCGTGGTTCAGGAGACCGACGCGCAAGACGTTGTACGCGATGCAGTCAGGTCGGTCGAACCTGCAGCGACGCGTAAGAATGTCGTGATCGAAATGACGGGCGTCGACGGTGAAATAGCATGTCGCACCGACCCACACAGGGTGCGACAAATACTGATAAACCTGCTCACAAATGCCGTGAGGCATAGCCCCGAAAACGAGTCGATCTCGGTCAACGTCAGGCTCGGCGACGAGTCCATGAGGTTTGACATAGTCGACCGCGGAGACGGAATTTCGGCAGAAGATCAAGTGGCGATATTCGAAGCCTTTGAGCAGGGACGAGAGCAGAAGGAGCGGGGCACCGGTCTGGGCCTGGCACTCTCGCGTCAGCTTGCGCGTTTGCTGGGCGGCGACCTCGGCGTCGAAAGCCGTCTTGGCTATGGTGCCAGGTTCATTCTGCGACTGCCGCGCCACACGTCAGATTCATGAAGACGAATTCACAGATGATTCAACCACGGCTCACCGCACCCTAGGTAGGGTTCGATTCATGAGGGTACTTGTAGTAGAGGATGACCGGAAGGTAGCCGGTTTCATTCAGATGGGTCTGCGAGAAGAGGGGTACGCCGTCGACGTCGCCAAGGATGGCGAAGAGGCGACGACACTGGCGCACGTCAATGATTACGACGCGATCATGCTCGACATCATGTTGCCGCGAAAGAACGGCTTGCAGGTGGCAGCCGAGTTGCGCCGTGAGGGTCGCAAGACACCCATCCTGATGCTCACAGCCCGTGACTCCACAGAGGACGTTGTCCGTGGTCTCGACGCGGGTGCCGACGACTACCTGTCCAAGCCGTTCCGCTTCGACGAACTACTCGCGCGTCTTCGTGCGCTAATCAGACGCGGTGGCTCGACCCGACTCGAACGACTCACCTACGGCCCACTCGAATTGAACCGCATGAAGCATCAGGCGCACACAGGCGGTCAAGTGCTCGATCTCACACCTCGCGAGTTCCAACTACTCGAGCATTTCATGCTCCATCCCGAAGAGGTTGTGCGGCGGACCGAGTTGTTGGAGAAGGTCTGGGACATGCATTTTGACCCTGAGAGCAATGTGGTCGACGTGCATGTGGGCAACCTGCGCCGCAAGCTGCGGGAAGCAGGCTGTAGCGATCTCATCCAGACCGTCAGAGGCGTGGGATTCTGCCTTAAGACCGACGACACCGAAGACTGATGCGTTCGTTGCGCCGCGCCCTCGCGGTGCGGTTTTCGCTTACCATCTTCCTTGCACTCTTGCTGATATCACTGTGGGCGTTCTTGGGAACTCACTACAGCCTGAGCCGCCAGCTCGACGAATCGCTCAAGTCTGCCCTTCAACTCGAAGCCGCTTCGTTGGCAGCAGGACTCCCGGTGGTGTTTCAACCTGGCCCGCGAGATATGGACATGTTCGTGCGCCAGGTGAATCGATTCATTGCCATCCGAGACTCGACCGGAAACGCTCTGTCCGTCAACACAGCCCTAGCACTCAACCTACCGGTGGATCGACAGAGCTTTGGGCAAGCGCGTGCCCGAGAACAGGTGCTCACGACACAGTCGTGGGAGACACACCGCATTCGATCCATCTACTCGCCGGTAGCCGAGGGGAGTGTTACCGGTGCTGCAGTCATTCAGGTAGCGGCGTCTCTCGAGCCATTGGGAGAGGTCGAGAGGCGAATCTTCTTTCTCATGTTAGGGACTGTGTTACTGGGTACGGCCGCAACGATGGTGGGAGCGAGCTGGCTGGCGCGCGGGGCTGTAGCACCGATTGCTGCAGTGACAGCACAAGCAGAGGCCATTGAGCCGGGAGTTGTGGGCAGTCGCATCACGGCGCATGCCGAAGTCGCAGAGTTCAAGGGCCTGGTGGGCGTTCTGAATCGAATGCTGGATCGACTCGAGGGTGCATACGAACAGCAGCGACGCATCATCGCCGACTTGGGGCATGATCTGCGTACCCCGTTGACGGCGATGCAGGGAGAGGTCGAGGTAGCACTACGAAGCGAGCGCAGCACCGAGGAGTACCGGGCGGTTCTCGAGAGCTGCCTCGAAGAGGTGGAGCACCTCTCGTCCATCGGTGATTCACTTGTCTTGCTGGCTCGAATCGAAGCAGGAGAACTGCAACCTCAGCTCGCCCCAGTTGACATTGCCAGCCTCGCTAGCGACGCAGTGAACCGGGTGCGATCACGTGCAGAGGGCCGCACCTTGACGGTTAGTGGAGAGAATCTGGCCGATGCCATGGTGTCAGTAGATGCAAGAATGATCTCCCTGGTACTGGACCATCTGTTGTACAATGCGGTGCAACACACGCCCGCCGGCACGGAGGTGGTAGTCACGATGTCTTCTCATGCGTCGCAGATCCAAATCGCCGTGGACGACGACGGACCCGGCATAGCGGACGAGTTGTTACCACACTTGTTTGAGAGACTCTACCGTACCGACGAGGCGCGAACACGGTCTACCGGGGCCGGGCTGGGGCTGACTATCGCTGCCGCCATTGTCGACGCGCATGACGGCTCGATCGCGGCCACCCGTAGCAAAAGGGGTGGTCTCCAAGTCGTGATCGAGCTACCCCGAACCCCGCAAGCAATTGCGGGTACTGAGGTAACTGGCCCGGGTGCCTGACTCCACGGCCGTCAGGGTAGCGCAGAGTCGGCAGGATTTGGTAGTTTCTTTCTCCGCTCGTGGACGCTTGAATTCGGTACACCGTTCCGTGAGCCTGTTTGAGTTCGTGTACCAGGAGGACACAACGTGAAGTCCATGATTACACGCTTGGTATTCACTGTTGGAGCGCTGGTGTTCATCGTTCCCGCAGTCGCTGCTCAGGGTCTACCTGAAGGGGTTACCGAGCAAATGATTACCGAAGGTGAGACCATCTTCAAAGCGGCAGGCATCTGCTTTACGTGTCACGGCCAGGACGCCAAGGGAGTGCCGGGCCTCGGAGCCGACCTAACCGACAAGGAATGGACTCACTCCGATGGGACCTACGAGGACATCGTGGCGACCATCATGAAGGGCGCCACTAACGCTACTGGCGCAGTCATGCCACCGAAGGGCGGGCCGCCCCTCACCGACGATCAGGTCAAAGCTGTCGCGGCATATGTCTGGAGCGTGAGCAACAAGCCATCAAAGTAGCCGACGGCTCTT
>Ga0255054_10001239_pt1 | contig 15046 bp, 13 predicted proteins | sample JV7_2_23_MG_FD_188634 | JGI IMG/M metagenome (GOLD analysis project Ga0255054, IMG submission 188634) | Seawater microbial communities from Jervis Inlet, British Columbia, Canada - JV7_2_23 | ecosystem: Environmental > Aquatic > Marine > Inlet | place: Canada: British Columbia | collected...
CCCACATGCAGAAGGAGCGCTGGGGCCGAATCATCAATATGACCTCTGTGGCAGTAAAACAACCCATAGAAGGTCTCATGCTTTCGAACGCTGTCCGGGCCGGCGTGGTTGGTTTCGCCAAGACTTTAGCCAATGAACTGGCAGCAGACAATATTCTCGTAAACAATGTCTGTCCAGGTTACATACTGACTGACAGGGTACGAGAACTGTCCAAAGTGCTGGCGGAAAAGAGGAATGAAAGTCCTGAATCAATAATACGCACGTGGGAAGAAAACATTCCACTTCAGCGATTGGGAAAGGTTGAAGAATTCTCTAATCTGGTTGTTTTTCTCGCCTCCGAGCGAGCCAGTTACATAACGGGCAATTCCATTCAGATAGATGGGGGATATCATCGGGGATTGCTTTAGCCCGGATAGGTGAGAGACAGTCAACTATTTCTTATATCATCTATCAACCCCAGAAGATTCCCACTGAGGATCTTTTCCAAATCCATGCTGGGTAGATTAAGGGCTTCGACCTTACGCAACTCGTGCCCGGGTGCGCCAAAAGGAAAGTCACTGCCGAACAACAGTCTTTCCGGTCCGTAATGCTGGACAAAGTGGCGCATATGCTCAATGGGGGCCAGGGCAGTGTCCGCATAAGTATTGGGTCGCTGCCAGATGCCTGCCCTTTCCAGCGCCTGGTAAGAACCATTGAGAGCCCCGAGGTGGGGAATAATAATTACGGCCTGAGGTGCAAGTTCTTCCACAAACCGACAGGTATTGGTAAAGCTCTCTTCTAACACAATAGGCAAATGACGTTCGCTTATTTCCTGAATTATTTGCCCACAGCGGGGGTCTTCGTAGTTATAGACGGGTTCATTGTCGTGGCGATGCCATTTGATCCCGCAATATTCCTGTTGGAGTTCTTCAATGGCGAAGTCGTTCCAAACAAACAAATATGGGAAGACCGACTCGGCTCGAGTTGCCAGGTCAAGTAAATAATGATTAGCAGCTCGCCTGGTCTGGATCCATTCCTCATTGTCTCGGAAATTAAAATTGTATCGATCGTATATGTCCTCTACCGGAGCGAACAGACATGCACCTGTAATACCCGCATTTTCTAGAAGTGGCGAGATCACTTCAAAGGGTAGGTCTGAGTTCTGAATGCCACAGTGCATGTGGCTGTCAATTATCTGCATGTCAGTCATCCCCAAATCCGCAATCGCTTTACTCCACCACACAAACAGCGCACCCTTGCGCCTCACGTACTAATTCAGTTGAAATGCTGCCCAGAAAAAATTCTCGCATTCTGGATAGTCCGCGTCGCCCCACAACCAGGGTCTCATAGTGACCAATATCCACTTCTTCCAGGATTGCGGGGGCAATTTCGCCTTCTTTCACCCCAAACTTGGATTCGATCTGTTCTGGTTGCACCCCAATCTGTACCAGCAGATTTGTCGCCTCTGCAAAAAAACGACCCATCTTCTCTTCGTCCTCTAACTGCCAGTACAAGTCGGCCAGGTCAGCCCGCTCGGCCTTACGTCCATCTATGGCTTTGATTTGTTCTTTATTCAAACTCATACGGGAGATAGCCGGGAGAACATGGAACAGCACCAGCCTTGCCTCCGCGTTTGGTGCAAAAACCCGACCGGCATACTCAACCGCTCGCAGTGAGTTTCGACTGCCGTCTACGGCGATGAGAATGTTGTGAAGCATGAGGTTTGTCCTCCCATTCGGAATTTACAATCTAAAATCAGTATTCCGAAATCCCAAATCCCAAGCACCAAATTACAAATAAATCTCAAATTACAATATCCAATGACCCAAACAGGATTGGAATTTCGACTTTCGGTCATTTTGAATTTCGGTCATTGTTATTTGTGATTTGCAATTTGCAATTTCCATCAACTTCCGCCTCTCGATATCCAGAACGAGGACAAGTTGAATCTGAAATCGTCACCGCTTACAGTCTATTAAAAAAATCTTCAATCTTGTCAAAATAGTCTTTGCCAGCCACATAAAAAGTGTCATTGTGCCCGGCACCTGGAATAACCACAAATTCTTTGGGATTCGGAGCTGCCTCAAAAAGTCCACGACCCAACCGTATTGGTACTATCCTGTCTTTGTCTCCATGGAAAAACAGGACGGGCACCTGCACCCCGCCAATCTCGCCCACGGCATTCAGACGGTGTTTGAGTATGCGTTCCGCAAAGGGTAGGGGGTAGTGAGCTCCCGCCATGGCTCCCATGTTCGTAAAGGTTGATTCAAGGATAAGCCCGTTACAATGCTGTGTAGCCCCGACATGAGTAGCGGCAATACCTCCCAGTGATCTCCCAAAAACGACCAGCTTAGCCTTGTGTTGGTCAGCCCACTTTTTGGCCACCTGGTAGGCCGCCTCCGAGTCGAGATAGAAGCCCTTTTCACTTATACGGCCGTTGCTCCGGCCATAACCCCGATAATCAAAAATGAAGACGCTGATACCTCTCTGATTGAGCAAACGAACGTTGTCCAAACGGTGCGAAATATTACCGGCATTGCCATGACAAAAAAGTAAGATATGGTTAGAGGGCGACGCGGGGATCAGCCATCCGTGCAGCCGAACAGAATCGCTGCTAGTGAACCAAATATCCTCAAAGGGGAGATCAAAGTCAGCCGGGGTCTGTGCAATAGTAGTATCGGGGAAAAAGACCTGTTTTTCAACAAACCAGTTCCAACATCCGCTTAGGAAACTCAAAGCAAGTACCCCCAGAAGAAGGGCCCCGATTCGTAGGAGCCGTAGTATAATTTTCCTAATGGCCATGTCCTCTTGGCCTGTCTACTGAGCACCAGGAACTAGGCACTAAGCACAAATGAGTCGCAGTGCCTACTGCCTAGTGTTTAGTGCCTAGTGTGGAGGCGAAGCCTCTACTCATATTTCCTTGAAAACTTTGGCCAGAGATTCACCGGCCACATGAAGCTTCCATTCGTTCAGATAGCCAAATGGTGTCACTGTGACCGAGTAGCCGCTTGTTTCCAGCCGCTGGCGCGCGTCCTGAACCAGTCTCTCGGCAAAGTCAGCGGGCGCCTTACTTCCAGAAAGATGATTGAAGGAATGTAAAACCACGTTCTTGGAGTCGAACTTTCCAGCTAGCCATTTTATATTTTTAATAAACTTGGTGAGCACCCTACCCCGTCGCTCCAAGTCCTCAGCCTCAACGTGGTAAAAGACTACAACAGCATGATGGCAGTCGGCCTCCAGGTTCTGATCGGGTACTTGTTCCAGCACCTTTTGGTACGTCTTGAACCAAAAAGACGGCGCGTAGAAAAGGAGAAGTTTCATCAGGGTGTGTGCCTTTACCCTAACGTTGCATACCCACGTCGAGGAAAAACGCGTCAGAGTGCACCAAATGTGGGCGCGCGCAGGCTGGGACAGGATGAACAGTACTTGGCCGTACGTGATGTCCTGTCCGAGGCGAGCACGCTCGTCCCGCCACGGGCGGGACTATCACGCGAGCGCAGCGATTTTTACCGATTTGGGTATGCAACGTTAGGGTTTACTCTGCAGAACAACTAACGCTGCATCATACAATGCTCAAAGGGGGGGGTCAACAGAATGCGGATTTGTCCATCGGATTCCCACCCTTCGGGCGGGTTCCTGCTTTGGGATTGCGGATTTAGATGGTGGGTTCTACTTGATTTTTGCTCGGTAGAGTCGCAGGCTGTTGGAAACTACGGTTATGCTGCTCACAGCCATGGCGAGAGCTGCCAATATGGGATGTAATTGCCTAAGGAAGGCCGGCAAGAATTCTAGAGGGTAGAGCAGACCTGCAGCTACCGGAATGAGGATGATATTATAGATGAAGGCCCAGAAGAGGTTTTGTTTTACGGTTCTCATGGTGGCGCGGCTCAATTGAAGGGCTCGAGGTATGCCCAGCAGGTTGCCACTGGCCAGAATGACTTCGGCAGTCTCGATGGCCACATCTGTCCCCGTGCCGATGGCGATACCTACATCCGCCTGGGCCAGGGCAGGGGCGTCATTGATGCCGTCGCCCACCATGCCAACCTTGAATCCTGCATCCTGAAGTTCTTTGACCTTCATTGATTTTTCTTCGGGCCGGACTTCGGCCACTATATCATCCACGTGAACCTGGGCAGCAATGGCTCTGGCAGTCTGGATATTGTCACCAGTGAGCATGGCCACCTTCATGCCCTGCTGATGAAGCTCTGCCACAGCCTCCTTTGCTTCAGGTTTCAGGGAATCTGCGACAGAAATCAACCCCAGCAGTTGTCTTTCAACCACCACCGCCATCAAGGTCTTCCCCTGATTCTGTAGGTCTTCGATAGACTTGTTTCCTCCAGCCATATCGATGCCCATTTGCACGAACCAACCAGGCTTGCCCACGTAGACTAACTTGCCGTCTATTTTGGCTTGAACGCCAAGTCCTCCTGATGCTTTAAAGTCTTCCGGCTCGAAAAGCTCCAAATCCTTCCCCTCAGCCTCCTTCACAATTGCCCGCCCCACCGGGTGTTCAGAACCTCTTTCAACTGAAGCGGCAATAATGAGCAGTTCTCGTTCATTCAGCGCTGACGGTCCTGTATTGAACGAGATGACATCAGCCACAACAGGTTTGCCCAGAGTGAGAGTCCCTGTCTTATCAAGGACAATCGTCTCCAGCTTGGTGGCTTTTTCAAGCGCTTCACTGTCTTTAAAGAGGATACCTTTCTCTGCACCCTTGCCGGTCCCCGCCATAATCGCTGTAGGCGTGGCAAGACCGAGGGCACAGGGACAGGCAATGATTAGAACCGCCACCAATCGAATCATGGCGGGCACGAACTCACCGCCTAAGATCCACCAGAGAGTGAAAGTAAAAAAAGCAATCCCGATAACCCCAGGGACAAAGACGGCGGCAACGCGATCGGCGAGAGCCTGGATGGGGGCCTTGCTTCCCTGAGCCTCCTGAACCAGGCGGATTATCTGGGCCAAAGCTGTATCCCTGCCCACCTTGGTTGTTCGGAACTTGAGACGGCCCTCGCTGTTGATGGTGGCGCCAACCACTGCATCTCCAGGGCCTTTATCCACGGGAATAGGTTCACCGGTCAACATGGATTCATCAACAGCCGACTGACCTTCCAGGACCACACCGTCAACTGGAATCTTTTCACCGGGACGGACAATGACCACGTCCTCCACCTGGACCTGGCTGAGAGGAATCTCCACTTCCTTGCCATCCCTCATGATAGTTGCAGTGCTTGGGCGCAAACCCATGAGTTTTCGAATTGCGTTTCCAGTTCTCCCCTTGGCTCTCGCCTCCAACATTTTGCCCAGCTTGATTAGGGTGATGATTACTGCCGAGGTCTCGAAGTAGACGTGGCTGCCTAGAGAAGGGTAGAGCAGCACCCCAACAGAATAGAAATAGGCAACCGATGAACCCATGGCTACTAACACGTCCATGTTGGCACTGCGGTTCCTCAGGCTTTTCCAGCCACCGGTGTAATAATCCCAGCCCGTGTAGAACTGCACCGGAGTTGCCAGAATCCAGAAAACCCAGTTGACCCAGAGAGCATGACTCCAGGCTCCCAAAAGGCCAAAGTCCCTGCCCATACTCCAGAGAAAAAGGGGTACAGTGAAAAGGAGACCAACAGTGAATTTTCTGGTTTGCTCTGCAATCTCAGCGCGTCGTGCACTTTGCTCCACATCCTCCGCTTCCGGGCTCTCATCTGGAAGGATGGCGTCAAAACCCGCCTTCTGAACAGCAGCAATTATGGCATCGACACTGGTCAGGGTTGGCAGGTATTCAACGCTCGCTCGTTCACTGGCAAAATTGACTGAAGCCCGCACCACTCCAGGAACCTTTTTGTTTAGGGTCCTTTCGATGTTCATGGCACAATTGGCGCAGGTCATTCCCGTTATGGGCAGTTCAACCTTGGCGGTGGCAATGCCATAGCCAGCATCCTCAATCATTTTGACCAGGTCACTAACTTTGACTTTTCCGGGGTCAAAAGATACAGATGCCTGTTCCGCCGCAAAATTGACGTTCGTCCCCCCAACCCCCTGAACCTTCTTGAGGGTCCTTTCGATGCTCAGGGCGCAATTGGCGCAACTCATTCCGGTTATTGGCAGTGTGATATTTTCGCTGGCCATTTTCACTCACTACGTTCGTGGCATAGCGTTACTCGCCATGCGTACTAGGCACTAAGCAGTAGGCACTAGGCAGTAAAAGGTAAACACAGAGCGAAAACCATTCCAGGAGTGCATAAACTGATCATTTTATTGAACGCCAAGTAAGAGTTTAGATAACAAGAAATCTCTAAAGTCAGTTTAGTGCTTAGTGTATAGTGCCTAGTCAAAAGGCTGCTTACTCCTCGCTACCTACTCAGCGGCGGGGTAGTTAATTTCTTTCAGTGTGTCCTTGATACTTTCCAGAGTGGCCGGCGCATCCCATTCCAGGGTGACATTCTTGCTCGCAGGGTCTCCTTCCACTTTGGCAACGCCTTCCATCTCACTGAGCTCTTTTTTGATACTCATCACACAGTGACCGCAAGAGATATTTGGTATCGATAGTGTCTTTGTTTCCATATCAGCTCCTTAAAAACGCATAGCGCATATTTTTCCTCGCCGGGTCTAGTCGCAGGAGTGCTCACTGACTCCCGTTTTCTTGAACCAATCGGTGAATATTGCCCAGGCACAACCCACGCCTGGCCGCACGGTGACAGCTTCCGTCGGGCAGTTCATGGCACAGGCACCACATTCCATGCAGCCATCCCTGTCCAGAACTTCAACTACGCCACCATTTAGAGCAAATACAGCATGGACGCAAACCTGGGTGCACATGCCACAGCCAGTACACTTTTCACCGTCCAGTTCCAGAGTAACAACATCTTTTAAGTAACGAAGCTCCATCTTTTCCTCACAAAAACCTACCCAGCAGCAGCGCAATCCCGCCTGAGACAATAGCTAATATAATCACCGGAACTGCAAAGCGCATCTCCTTCTGTACCCCGGAGAGTGAAGTGAAAGTGCTGCAACCCGTGAAGTTCATGGCAAAATAGGCAGTAATTGACGGGACTATAAGGAAGAGGGCAACAAGACCTGCTCCACTCCAGTCTGACGCCAAAGTAAGGCTGAGCAACAGTGCCCATATCAATCCTACCTGGGCACCTTTAAAGGAAAAGGCTCTACCGGGAATCCAGGGTAGAAACATAGGTGTAACAACTGCCCCAACCAACAATGCTCCCAGATAAGTTACGGCCGGTGTTAACCCTCGAGACAGGGCCCCGGCAAAGCTGAAGCCAGCTCTGCTCAATCCGGCCAGGAAGAATATAAGAATCCATATGAGCAATGAAACCTTCCAAGCATTCGTCAGCTCCACGGGTGTCAAAACCAAACGGTCCCAGAGAGTAAAATGGATCCGCCTGATCTCTTCAGTAGCCTTCATGCCATTGTCAAGGTATTGGGGTAAATCAAGGGCCTTTACTGGTCCGTACCTGACCCTAAACCCGGTTTCCTTCTTCACTTGATGTGGAGCCACTCCAGGGGCTCCGAGTTGAGGCAGGATTATTTTCCTGTGTTCAACAAGCCTGTCCAGCTCCACCTTCTGAATACGAGAAATGAGTTCTGCAGTTCCGAAAGTCCTCTTGCCGGCAGCACACCAAACATTAATGCCAAATGTTTCCAACACCAGCAACCAGAGATCCCGACCCGAAAGCTCGCGGCGAAGCAGATCAAAACTCAGCTTGTAATTTGCAGTAACTAGAACCGGAGAGTCAGAACCGGGCTCGCCAACAGCATATAACCCCGCCGGAACCGCGTAATGCATGCGGTTGATACCCCACCTGACGCCGCAACCACCTAGTTTGTCCTGCAGTCCCATATTAGTTGAGATACGCGCTACCTTGCCCACAACCGTCTGCATCCAGCCCTCAAACCAGGTGGACTTTTCATCCACCACTTCCCCACCGGGGAAGGTTTCGGGGCCTCAGCACGCTTCGGTTGTTTGCGGTTGCAAGCCAGCAGCGTCGCAACCTGACTTTGGAATCTCTTCATTCATGCTAGAACCTCACCTTAACATTTGGGATGCTGGACTAGATCATAATTCAGCATGGTGATCGTGCCTAAATTATAACAGATAATTCCGATTATCAAGGTGGGAATAACAGGAGGGACGATTTGGGATTTCGGATTGCGGAATTAAAGGTATCAGTCTTCATCTAAGATATCGCGAACTGTCTTGAGCATATGGCTTACATCGAAAGGTTTACCCACAAACCCCTTGGCCCCGGCTTCCATGGCTTCTTTTCCGGGACCATTGACGGAGTAGCCGCTTACGATAAGAATTTTCGCCTGTGGGTTTATTTTGAGAATTTCCTCATAACATTTCTTGCCACCCATTCCAGGAATCACCAGGTCCAGAATAACGAGATCAATTCTTTGTTGCTCCTTCCGGTAAAGCTCTAAGGCGCCTTCTCCATCGATAGCCGTAAGAACCTGGTAGCCAACATCAGTCAGCAACTCCACTCCCAGCTCTCTGATATACTTCTCGTCATCCACCAGCAAGATGGTCTCGTCACCCCCTTTGAGTTGGTCATCTCCTTCTCTTGCTTCTTTCCAGTGCCCACCCTGTACCAGGGCAGGTAAGTAAATCTTGAATGTAGTGCCAGAGTCGAGCTCGCTATAACATAAGATATAGCCCTCGTGGGTCTTTACTATGCCGTAGACCATGGCCAATCCCAAACCTGTTCCCTTGCCGACTTCCTTGGTTGTATAGAATGGCTCGAAAACATGCTCGAGAATCTCTTTGTTCATGCCATGGCCAGTGTCTGAGATGGTCAACAATACATACTCGCCTGGTGTTGCTCCCAAGTGTGTCCTGCAAAATTCCTCATCGAGGGTGGCTCTTTCGGTCTCGATGATGATTTTACCCCCATCGGACATGGCGTCCATAGCATTAACCGCCAGGTTCATAAGCGCCTGTTCCACTTGAAAAGGATCGGCACTGACAATTGCCGGGGTCTTATCCAAGTGAAGCTCTATCTCTATCATTTTTGGAATAGTTCGCTCCAGAAGATTCTTGACCTGCTCCACCTCCTGGTTCAGGTCGAGCGGCCGCCTTTCGCTCTGCACTTTTCGACTGAAAGTAAGTAACTGTCTGGTAAGTTCAGCACCCCTCTTGGCTGAATGGTGAATCTTTTGGAGTGCTTCGTAGTTGGACGGATCTTCGTTCAGACCATGGAGAAGCACCTCAGTATAGCCCTGGATGACCTGAAGCAAATTATTGAAATCGTGAGCAATGCCACCGGCCAAAGTGCCAACTGCTTCCATCTTTTGCGCCTGCAGCAATTGGGCCTCCAGAGCCACTTCCTGGGTCACATCGCGATTGACGGAGACAAAGTTTACAATGGCTCCCGAGTCGTCCCGTATGGGCGAAATTGTGGTCTCAAACTGGCGAAGCGATCCATCCTTCATCCTATTGCCGATCTGACCAGCCCACCCCTTGCCGCTACTGATTGTTCGATACATCTCCCTGTAGAAATCCTCGTCGTGTGTGTCACTTTTGAGAACACGGAAATTCCGCCCGACAATATCTTCCTTCGTAAAACCGCTTAGTCCTTCGAAAGCAGGATTGACGTATTGAATGGTTCCTCGTTTGTCCGAGATAATGACGCTTTCCGCAGCCTGATCCACTGCCGTTGCCAGACGAATGCGTTCCTCCACCGCCTGCTTGCGTTCGGTTATGTCCAAAATCATGCCAGATATGGAATCTCCTTCCAGCGCGCCGGTTAAGATCACATTCTTCACACCACCGCTTTTAGAGAGGAGATCCACCTCGAAGTTATTGATTTTTCCTGTTCGTTTCATAGTTTTGATAAAGATGTCTCTGTCTTCGAGATTACTGTACCTCGCAAGAACCCCTACCGATTTCATATCTTCAAGCGACTCAAATTCCATCATTTTTATTAATGCTTCATTGACATAGAGAATATTGCCCTCAAGGTCGGTCTTATAGATTCCGACAAGGGCGTTATCTACAAGATTTCTGTATTCCCTTTCCGAATCCCTCAGCGCCTCTTCCGCCTGCTTGCGCTCGGTTATGTCTTTGTATACTGCATACACTCCTATCTGCTTGCCATTAAAGGTGATGGGATATCCTAGGATGGAAACATCTACCAGGCTACCCCCTTTGCGCCTGCGCACAGTTTTCTTTTTGACTACCTTGCATTCGAAGGTTCTCTGACTCAAATCCTTTGCTTCATCAATTAAATCCTCGCTTACAATCAGATTGTTGATATACTTACCCTTGATCTCCTCGTTGGAATATTCAAAGAGCTTTTCGAATTCGCTGTTTACCTCAACAATCCTGTCCTCTTTGTCTAGTATTACGCTGGCTTCTGGTGAATTCTCGAAAAGATGTTGGAAGTAGGTTTTTTGGAGATCAAGCTCTTCCTCTGCCCGCTTGCGCTCTTCAATTTCCTGTGTCAATTGCTCGTTTGCTTCAAGCTCAGGCGTATGTTCTGCAACCAGTTGCTCGAGCTCATCGTGAGCCTGCAGCAGCGCCTCCTCGGCCGCTTTCCGCTGTATAATGTCACGACTTGCCACTATGTAGAGTAGAAACACTGATGATCCGACAAGTATGCACAGGATCAAAATTATGGCAGAGTCCTTTAGGGATGAGTAGTATAGGTATCCACCCACCGAGGCGGAAAGGAGAGCCAATAAAGCTAAAACTAATAAAACTGTTCGGAGTTTCATCTCAAGTTTTTGCCCTTGCACAGAGCACAGAGGTGTCTTCTCGTAATCCCGGATATGAATCGAGGATCACTTTGCTCAAACCCAACATTTTGCTGTTCGTTCCCTGTTAACTCAGGAAAAGATTTGTTCGTAATAGGAGCACAAATCGTGCCAAAAAAAACCCCGCCTCCGTTGCCGGAGAGCGGGGCTTTCTTCTTACTGCTGGGTTACAAACCCTGCTACAAGCTCTTACTTACCCTTCCCGAAAATCTGAGCTGGCGGGGTGGTGTTGCCTGTGGCATTGGGAAAGTCTGTAGCCTTATAGGCTTTTTTGTTGTGTTTGATCAGATCGCGCGCCTCCTCCATATAGTTGTTGTACCGTTTTTTTAGGTCATAAAAGCCATGCCACCAGGCATAGTCCGGTGCCATCATGGCCGCACCAAATCGAGCTCTACGACCCTCATGGTGCCACAACTCGTAATACTCTATCTCAAGCCTCTCGTCAAAAAACTTGGTCTTGTCAAGTAACCCTTTGGCGTAGAGGTCACCCAGCATCTTTTTTGCCGGCTTGAAATAGACCTCATTGTACTCAATGTTTACCTGGTCGTATCTGACAAAGTGGCCATCCACCCAGGTCTTGCCGTGGCACTGCTTGCAGACCTCCTTCATCTTGTTCCGCTCAGTCTCATGGTTGACCTTGGCCGGGAAAGGTTTGAAGTTTTCCGGCCGCACTGACAGAGGCGCCTGAGACTCCCAGGCAAGCCTCTCGGTCACATCGTGACTGGTAAGCACCGTTCCGGAGCCAGACATATGGCAAGAGGCGCAGGTTGGTGCTCGGTAGTCAACACCAGGTGACCAGGTTCCCGGGGCGGCTTTCCAGTTGTACTCGTCACCAAATGCCGTGTAGATGTCACCATGCTTGGATTCCATGTAAATCTCTATCTGTGGATGATCCGGTCCCAGGTGGCACTGGCCACAGGCCTCTGGCTTTCTGGCCTCCATCACGGAAAAGCGATGACGGGTATGGCAACTGGTGCAACTCCCCAGACTGCCGTCAAAATTAATCCGTCCCACACCCACATTGGGCCAGGTCAAGGGATCCAGGCTGCCATCCTTGGTCTTTTTGAGCACTGTCCCGTGACAATGCAAACAACCGGTGGCTCGCTCGAAATCACTGTTCATCCCCAGTTTGAGCCAGGGATCGATCTGCCAGATGATCTCGTGGGTGTTGGCATGCTTGCTCCGAGCATACTGCTTGGCCTCGTCAGGATGACAGCGAGAACAGTCCTTGGGCGTGACCGCTGCTGCTATCGGCACCTTGTATTCCTTGGTGCCGTACTTGTAATCACCTCGCTCGTACTGCTTGTAATGTTCCTTGCTCACATCCGGATCAAAAGATTCAGCCTTGTGGCAGTCGTAGCAAGTAACATTGGCATTGGCATGCCTGCTGTTGGCCCAGTCGCTAAAGATACCGGGATGCTCCATCTTGTGGCACTCGATGCAGGCGACAGCCTCTTTGGGCATGCTGCGCTCTATCCTGAACTCCTTCGCCTTGGGTTGATTCTGTGCGTCAGCCAGGGTCATCATGCTAGCTACCACGAGAAGGCTGGCCAGCCCTACCACCAGGGCCGAAGTAATCAAGTATCTTCTCACTTCTTCACCCCCTTTCTCCCTCCTTGTTTAGCTAATTTTAAACATTTTAGTTCACTTTAGACACTTGCTAGAGACCTAAACCCCGGTAAGTGTCAGCATACTGTTTGTAGTTGTAATACGGTTTGGGGTTGTGAACCAAATTCCTGTGACAGTCCACACACTTTTTCTCGTAGCCGGGTCTGGCATAGACCACGTCACGGTGCGCCAGCATGGCGCCGCGTTTGTTCGGGATGTATAGGAGATTGCGATGGCATTTTTGGCACTGGTCGTTCGTGAAGGAGGCGTAAGCTTTCTGCCGCTGCTTGTCGTGATCATACTCCTTCTGAAAGAAGTGGACCAGAACGTCCTTGACGCCATGAAAAGTCTTGGCGTAGAAGAATTGCAAGGTATCCTGGGGAGCTGGCAGATGGCAGTCCATGCAGTCAGCCACAAAACCCTGCTCGTTGTTCACATGGGTTGAAGTCTTCCAAGTGTCGTAGGCAAACTGGATCTCATGGCAGGTGGCACAGAACTGAGGCGTAGTGGTACGGACCATGGTGTAGTAGGTGAGGCTGAAAAGTGGAAAGGCAATGATTATGCCTACGACAATGAGGATGGCGGGTTTGATAAACTTTTTCATGGTTGCGTCCCTGCAGCAGGATGTTAGGTTAAATTCCTTGGCCTTAAAGACACATCTGTGAGTCGAAGAGTCGTACAGACATCAACCAGGGCATTCACGCCCCAGGTTATGACAATAATTTGGATGAAACAATCAACTATACTACAATGTGGTACTTGTTAATGTAAATTTGATGTCTAACTGTCAATAAATAAAGCAGACGAATCAAAACATGTCAAGTTAATTTGGTGTAAAAAAGCTTTTGCTCAAGAGATGAAGTAATTTCAGGATAATGTCATTTTTTTGCGAAGCCTCAACCCCCGAAGCCTCCCGATAATGTGTGCTGCTCTGAATCGCCTCCGGCTCATTCTAGCCCCTTTAATCCTCCAAGTTTCACTCTTATTCTCTGACGAAACCTGGATCAATTTTCGGGGGGCAGATCATCTCTTGACTTAAGTCAAAGACTAGGTTCTATTTAATTGCTAGGAATTAGATGACCTCACAAAAAAGTACCCTTCATGATCATCGAGCGAGGTGCTATTCTCGCTAAAAATTTCTGATATTTGTTACCTGAAAAATGATCTGCCGTTCTTTAAAACGCAAAATTGGTAAGGACTTTAGCTATCGACCTATTTTGATCAATCGTTTTATTCGGCGAACTTAGGCTGGCCGCATTTCAGGCCATGCCCACCCATCTCGAAAAGAAGAAATCAATGCCTGTTTTTAGCTACGTGGCATACCCCGTACCGGGGGCCAAGGAGAAGCTGCTCAAGGATCTTGCGGCCCTCGACCACTGCGAGGTGATGCCGGCTGATAATAAGGAGGTCCTGATCCTAGTGACCGACACGCCGGATGAGGAAAAGGAGAAGGAGTTACAGAAAAAACTTAAGGAATTAGAATCATTACAGTCTCTTGGCATGACATTTGGCCATACTGATGAGTAAACAGGGAAACACAGAAGGAGTGGCAAATGGATATTACCAGAAGATCATTCATTAAACACTTGGCCTGGAAAAGTGCCATCGCTGCCGCAGGGATCATGTTCCCGGGAGTCACATTCGGCGCTTGGAAAGAGTTAGATCAATCTTCGGGGGGGATTGAATGGAAGAAGACGCCTTGTCGCTTTTGCGGCACAGGATGCGGCCTTCTGGTCGGTGTTTCCGGCGATCGGGCCGTGGCCGTAAAAGGCGACCCCAACTGCACTGTCAATAAAGGGTTGTGTTGCGTAAAGGGCTATCATTCCGTTCAGGTTCTTTATGGCAAGGACAGATTGACAAAGGCGCTGGTCAGGAAAAATGGAAAGATGGTCGAGGTTCCCATGAAAGAGGCCCTCGATCTGGTGGCCAAGAAGATGCAAGAGACGATCAAAAGCCACGGAAAGGACGCCGTATCCATGTACGGCTCCGGACAATGGTCGATTACCGACGGGTATGCAGCGTCCAAGCTCTTTAAAGGTTGTATAGGCACCAACAATGTGGAAGCAAACGCCCGTCTCTGCATGGCAAGTGCGGTAACGGGGTTTTTAACCAGTTTCGGCCTAGACGAGCCCATGGGCTGTTATGACGACTTCGATCACGCCGACGTCTTCATCACCTGGGGCAACAATATGGCCGAGATGCATCCTGTCCTTTTTTCAAGAATGCTGGCCAATCGCCAAAGTAAGAAACACGTAAAGATCATCGACTTCGCCACTCGCACCACCCGAAGCAGCCAGGCCGCGGACAAGTCGATCATCTTCGAACCCCAGACGGACCTGGCCGTGGCCAATGCCATCGCTTACGAGATCATCCGCAACAAGTGGGTGAATTGGAATTTCGTAAACAAGAACGTGTCCTTTCATAAGGGAAAAACCAACATCGGCTATGGTACCCAAGACCATTTCAAGTTCAAAGATAAAGCGGAAACCGTTAATTTTAGGCAGTACAAGGAGTTCCTCAAGGATTACACTCCGGAGAAGGTACAAAAAATATCAGGTGTTTCCGCCGAAGACATAAAATACATGGCCGCCCTTTACGGGGACCCGGACAAGAAGGTGATGTCATTGTGGACCATGGGTATGAACCAGCATACCCGGGGAACCTGGATCAACAACCTTGTTTACAATATTCA
>Ga0255054_10001243_pt1 | contig 15024 bp, 16 predicted proteins | sample JV7_2_23_MG_FD_188634 | JGI IMG/M metagenome (GOLD analysis project Ga0255054, IMG submission 188634) | Seawater microbial communities from Jervis Inlet, British Columbia, Canada - JV7_2_23 | ecosystem: Environmental > Aquatic > Marine > Inlet | place: Canada: British Columbia | collected...
CGGGCCGACCGCGATTACGGGGTCGGCGTGTCGCCCGGGAAGATGAGGCCCTGGATGGTCCAGGGGTCCCTCTCCGTCCACTGCTCGAAGTACGAGAGCCCGGCGTAGCCACCGGTGCCCTTGTACCAGATGACGATGATGTCACCGACGTCGACGAGGGAGGCGACCCCGGTGAGCCGGCCCTCCCAGGCCCCTCCGTCGTTCTCGAGACGCACGGTCGCCCACTGGACGACCTCGCCGCGGCTGAGGTCGCTTGGTCCCCAGATGTCCGCGTTCCACGTCGTCGTCGAGTGGGTGCCGCTGACGCGTGGATCGTCGGTCCTCATCTGGCACTTGAAGGTGCCATCCCGGAAGTGCTGTACGCCATCGGCATCGGTGCTCTGGTCTCCGAGGTCGGCCACGTAGCAGTTCGCCGTGCCGGTGACCCACGTGGCCGGTGCGGGTGTCGCAGCCGTGCTTGCGTCAGGCGGCGAACCTCCTGCCGGTGAGGCGTCCTGCGCCGTCGTCGTCACCCCTCCGAACGTCGCGCACAACGACATGGCCGCTCCAGCAGCCCACAGCCTGCGCATGGCTAGTCCCGGTCCCCGGTGAGCCGTGTCGTGCCCGTTCATCGCCGTCCTCCTCTGCGATCTACTCGTGGGTCGGTGGGGGAGTTCAATCCAGGCTCGGCACAGCCTGCTCGACGGTCGGTTCGAGCAGCACAGTCCACTCATGGGACGCGAGCTCGAAGGCGACGACAACGCCCTCGATCCCGACAAGATCGTTGCCTCTCTGCGGGGCTAGTCCGACGAGCCGCCGATTCGCTGGGTCATAGACCATCGCTGACGGCACATAGCCCACGTCGCTCTCAGTCGGCTCGACCTCCCAACGGTCCGCGGCCGCGTCGTAGTTGGCCAGGTCCCACCCGATGACCAGCGTACGTTCTGCCGCCTCGTCATAGACGACCTCTGGTGGCGACAGCCCGTACCCGGCCATGACCTGCGGCGTCTCCGCGCCGGACCTCGACCAAGTGCCGATGCGGAGGTCGAACGACAGTGTCCCGGCGTCGCCTTCGTACACGATGATCCGGTCGACCTTGGTGTCGTAGGCGAACAGGGAGCCGAGCTCCCCGCCGGGCTCATTCGCCTGGTCGATCGGGGTCCATGCGTCGGTCTCGACGTCGTAGTACGCAAGTCCCTCGGACGACTCGGCGATGACGAGTCCGGACACCGGGTCATAGATCGCAGGCCACCCCTTCGCGGGTCCCTTCTCGGTCCATGCGTCGGCCTCGAGGTCGTAGGCCCACACGTTCCCGGAGGAGACGCCGATCGTCAGGTCGGAGTCAACGTCGTAGACGAGGCGACCGTACTCCAGACTCGATGGCTCCCGGCCGGAATGCATCTGCGTCCAGGTGTTCGTGCACACGTCGAACGTCCACGTCTCGACGTCACCGCTCTCCTCGGCTGCCGCGACATGGACCAGCTTGCCCGCGCCTCGGTCGAATACCGTCGCCGGCGGCCAGTCGATCGATGTCGGCCGGGCCTGGTCGATCGGCCCCGGCTCGTCGGGATCGGTGCCGGGCGGACAGGTGTACACCGGCACCACGGCCGAGAGCTTCTGCTCCGGCTGTGAGCCGGCGATGAGTAGCCCGCCGACCAGTGCGATGAGCAGGCCCGCCAGCAGGAGCAGCAGCCAGGCCAGGCGCAGGGGCACGCCCAGGTGGGGGAACGCGACGAAGCGCCGGCCGAGAGCACCCGCCAGCCGACGCGGATGCGCGAGCGCGGCCCGGTGAGCGACCTCGACCGCGTCCGCGACCGGCGTGACGTCGTCGGCGTACCGGCGGAGGGTCTCTGCTACGCGTCGCTCGAAGGCGTCCATCTCAGTCATCGCCGAGCTCCTTCCGCAGGCGCCCCAGGAGGCGCGAGAGGTGGCCGCGCACGCCCGACGGCGACATCCCCAGGACGGCGCCGATCTCAGCCGCGTCGAAGCCCGCCACGAACCGCATCGCGAGCAGGCTGCGATCCTCCGGCTTCAGGTGGCGGAAGGCGTCGATGAGGTCGAGGCGCTCGACCGCCGCGGATGGATCAGCAGCGGGGTCGTCGGATGGCCGAACCCGGATCTCGGCGACCTGCCGACGGTGTCGGCTGCGCAGGAGCTGGCGGGCCTCGTTCGCGGCCACCGAGACGAGCCAGGGGCGCAGCCGCCCGGGGTCGCGCAGGGAGCCCAGCTTGCGCCAGGCGATGGACCAGGTCGATTGCGCGGCATCCTCGGCCAGCTGCCCGTCCCCAGCGATGACGTACGCGACGCGCACGAGGTCGCCGTGGTACGTGTCGACGATGCGTGCGAACGCCACCTCGTCACCTGCGACCGCCGACTTCACCGTGGCCGTGAGCCACGCGGTCGTGGGCGTCGAGGCGGCAGAGGAGGCCATGCTCGTCATACCCAAGAGATGCCGCTCGAGCGTCTAGCGATTCAGGTGCCAGCGTAGGCATGGCCGCCACGGACCGATAGAGGCGAATGGCTCGTGCACAGGTGGTGACCCATGGCGTCCCACGGCCCGGTGCCAGTTATCGTGCGATTCGAGCGGTGTAGGCCCGTCGGTATCGTCATCGAAGCGGGCTGTGTACCCTAGTCACGCACGAACTCGTCGGGGTGTAGCGCAGAGGTAGCGCACATGCTTTGGGAGCCTGCGAGCGGTTTGCGGCGTAGGCTCCCGGGTCCCAAGCGCGATGGCCCGAGCGGTGAGGGCCTCGATTATTGTGCGGTTCGTGAGCGTGAACGGTGGGATGCACGACCATCCGGTAGCCAGCCATGAACGGCATCCAGTGCGCGATCAGTCGACGCGATGAGGTGTGGGCGGCGTCCACGTCTTGTCGAGGACCACGCCATGGGGGCGGTACAGCCTAAAGGCGTAGTTCCAGCCGTCCATGACGTAGAGATGGTTCTTGAGCCCGTCTGCCGTGGGGGCCAGATTGAGCACCACCGAACCGTCGGGTTCCGGTGCTGCGGTGACGCCGTTGATGCTGTAGGCGTTGAACCGGTTCGGCTCGAGAAGGCCCGCTGCGTTGTAGATCGTGACCGACCAGAAGCCGTCGACCGGAACGTCCGAGACTGTGATGGTGTAGCGACCGACATCTCTGGGCACGGATTCGAGGTAGTAGTAGGCCTCGGTGACGGGCAGCCCACCCCAGCCCACCGCGGTGCCGATCAGATGCCTGGTGGGCTCGACCTCGGATCGACTACCGAACATCTGCTCTGTGTCGGCGATGCCCTCGCCCAGGCGCAGCAGCAACTCTCGGGTCGCGTCGAGACTCTCGACGTCATAGTCCGTGTGCTCGTACGGGCGTGCCGCCCTGGCGGTGAGGGCCAGCTGGTCCTGCAAGCGGTTCACTTCGGCAAGGTCGCTGGCGCTGTTGGGGTCGGCAAAGATTCGGGCGCTGAGATTGATGAACGGCGTTTCGTGCTCCTCGACGGTGAGCTCGTAGGTGCCGGGCTCGCTGAAGACCCGGTTGACGTAGTGCTCGGCGTTCAGCGCCATGACGCTCAGGTACCGATCTCCGGCGTCGGGGACCGTCACCGTTGCCCCCTCGCTGATGTCGACAATCGCAGCGCTGTACAGGGTGTCACGATTGAACCGGATGACCGGCTGGTCGTCGACCGGGGCCGGCTCGCGGAAGTGGTACCAGGTGTTGGTGCGGCCGCCGTTGAGCCTCGTGGTGTTGTCAAACATCCTGGCGGTCTCGGCGGCCCGGAAGTTGTCGATGTTGACGAGTTCTGTCATGTCTCCCACTCCATATTCTCGCGATCGATGAGTCTTCTCCTGCGATCAGGAGGCAGGCGACTCGTCCAACTAGGCTGGCCGGCGTCCGCGCTAGTGCACGACCAGCCGGCACTGCTTCTGTCGCGGCGCTGTCAGCCCGCGCGGATCACTCGTGCGTAGTAGAGCGACCACGGTGAGCCATCTTCGGCTGCGTCATGCTCGCGCTGAGCCTTGAGGAGCAGGTAGATCAACTCGCTGCGAGTGACTCTTCTACCCAGCCGATCGCCAATCTTGGTTTGCAGGTAGGGGCCATACCAGCTGGACCACTCGGGGTCGACGCCGTCGGACTCGAGATAGGCCTGGTGATGGGCCTGCCCCGTCTCCGTCAAGAGATCCGCGAGTTCCTGCTCCGAGATCTTGCTCACGCTGTCTCCTTGCCCTTCGGTCGGCCAGTGGCTCGCCGCCACTGTAGTGTCAGCCGCGCTCGAGCGTGTTCACACCATCGATGAGGTCGGACGGCTCGTAGGCACGCAGGTAGCGTGTGATGGGCTTCTTGGCCAACTCGGCGAATGTCGGGTAGATGAACATCGTGTGAGCGACATCCTGGATCGAGAGCCTGTGCTGCATGGCCATCGATCAGCTGAGGATCCGCCAACGCAGAGTCGTTATCGTGCAATTGGAGCGCTGTAGGCTCTCCGCTGTCGCTCGAGACGCGCGCTGTGTACCCTAGTCACGCACGAACCTCGTCGGGGTGTAGCGCAGAGGTAGCGCACATGCTTTGGGAGCCTTTCAGGCTCGAGCGGTGAAGACTCCGGCTTCCTGAGCACGACAGGCTGAGCGGCGAAGGCCTCGATCATTGTGCGGTTCGTGAGCGTCACTCGAGAGCTGCGACGACGATGGCGCCCAATGAGACGACCCCGATGGTCTGCTGCCTTGTGGGTCCGGTGCGAACCGCGTCGTCAAGCACCGCTGTGCGACTGCATGTCACCGAGTCCGCCACCTCGGTCGATCCGAGATCAGTCGCATGGGAACAGGCCAGTCAAGCGGCGACGTCTTCGGCAACGCTCGCATCCCCGCTATCCCTGAGTCTCGCAAGCTGCAGGTCCTCGGTTCACATCCGAGTGTCGGCTCCGGCGACTTGAACGAAGAAGCCGGCCGCAAGGCCGGCTTCTCTCATCGAGATGCGCTGGCGGACAGCCCGCCCGCGGTGTTGCTCGATCAGGCCTCGGCGGGAGCCTCTGGAGCCGCCTCCGCAACAGCCTCCAGGGCCTCGTCGGTCACGTCGATGGCTTCCACTTCGCCACCGAGCTCGGCGAGCTTGCCGGTGATCGCACCAGCCTCTTCGGCGGTCGCCAGGACCCCGACGGCCGCCTTGCCGCCGGTCAGATCGGCGCCGATACGGGCCTTGTCCGCATCGCTCATACCCAGTCCCTTGTGATGGAAGGCGCCAAGGACCCCGCCGCCGACCACGCCTGCCAGCAACGTCGGGGGTGCCACCACCGCGAGGACGAGACCGATGCCGGCGCCCTTCGCCGTGCTGCGCGAGCCCATCTTGTGGGTCTTCAGCGCACCCTTGTCGTCAAGGACGAGCACGCCGATCGAGGTGAGCTTCACCTCGTCGCTTGCCTTGTCCCACGTCTTCAGCGACTCGGCCGCCGCGTCAGCTGCGGGCTCGTCCGCGAAGACCCCCAGAACCACCTGGTTCTCAGCCATGTTGTTGCTCCTTCGATCTGTCGTTGGTGCGACGGAGAACTTCTCCGTTGCGCGACTCGACCGACGGACGAGTCGCTGTGAGCGATGAGCTGGTCCCGATCGAGTACGACCTCCAGACTACCCCATCGGGATCAGCCTCCGAGGAGTCCAGCGCCGACGGATCGACCGGCCCGAGCAGCTCCGTGCTCGATCGGTTCCGCTGGCTGTTCTGGCCTGATCCGGATGCCTAGCAATCAGGGGGCAGCCTGGCGCGACGACCTTGCTCACGCTTCTGGGACCGAGTCGACTGACCTCGCGGCCGCGTGTCTCGACCGCTGGCATGCGCCCGGGCGTGGGCGCGGTGCTGGATGTATCGGTCGTCGCCGTGGCCTTACTCCCTGCGCTCTGGTATTGCGACAGAATGCTGCGCCGACGTCCCTTCTTGCGCTGCTCGAACCCGTTCCGTGCTGTTCCCGTCAGTCCCCGCCGCTCGACCGCGAGACGCGACGGATGACGACCACGCTGAACACGAGGAAGGCACCGAAGGCGAGCGTCAGGATGTTGAGCAAGCCCTGGTCGAGCGCGTCGTTGCTGACGACGATGGCCAGGACGAGGGCGAGCGCCACGAGCTGGCCGGCCACGATCATGCCGATGGTCAGGTTCTTGCTCACCGAACCCACCGATGCCAGGCCCTTGTTGAGGTCTCCAGTGTCGATCGTGACCACGAAGCGACCGCGTTGGTACTGGTCGAGCCAACCAAAGGTCGCCTGCCGGAGGGAGGGCAGCCTCTGACCGAGCTCGACCATCGTCGCTGTGACCTCGGTCTTGGCCATGTCAGCCAGGCGCTCAGGCGTGAACTCCGCCTGCAACAGCTCCTGCCCTTCCTCGAACATGACCTCGATGAGCGGGAAGTCCGGGGAGAGCGTGGTGATGAGCTCTTCGGCCTGGATCAGTGACTTCATGGCCAGCGTGAGCGACTTGTCCAGGCGCAGGTTGTTGGCGGCCAGCACGCCGAAGATGGCCGCCATCATCTTGCTGAAATTGGGCGTGCCGTAGATCCAGTACTGGTAGCAGACGCGCTGGATACCGTTCTTGAACCTGTTCTCGTCGACCGGTCCGGTCCGCTCGCAGACGCCCAGGATGGCGGTCGCAAGAGCATCAGGGTTGCGCTCGCGAAGCGCCCACATGAGGCTCAGCAGCTGGATCCGCTTGGCGCTGTCGAGCTCACCCATGAGGCCGAGGTCCAGAAACGTCACGGTACTGGTCTCGGGGTCGATGATGAGATTGCCCGGGTGCGGGTCGCCGTGGAAGAAGCCCACGATGAGCACCTGCTTGATGAAGGCGCGCAGGAGTCGTCGCGCGACCGCTTCTCGATCGACTCCGGCCGCATCGATCTGGTCGGTTCGCGTCAGCTTGATGCCGGGCACGAACTCCATGGTGAGGACACGGCGCGAGCTGTGGTCGAGATAGACGCGCGGGACATGGACGCCCTCCATGCCCTCGAGCACCTCGGCCAGGCGCAGCGCGTGATAGGCCTCGATGTCGTAGTCGAGCTCTTCGATGACGCCAGCCCCGAACTCCTTGACCATGGCATGCAGATTCATGTTCCGGGCGGCCGGCATGGCCCGTTCGCCCTGGGCCGCTAGGTCCTCGATGACGCCGAGGTCGGCGCGTACCATGGCACTGATGTCGGGTCGCTGGACCTTCACCGCGACGGCGTCGCCGTTGGGCAGTCGCGCGCGATGGACCTGCGCCAGTGACGCGGCCGCCAGCGGTGTTCGATCGAACTCGTCGTAGAGCTCATCAGGGCTGCGACCCAGTTCCTTGGTGATGGTCGCCTCGACCTTGTCGTAGGGAACGGGCGGCACGTTGTTCTGGAGCTTCTCTAGCTCGTCGCGCCAAACCTCTGGCAGCATGTCCGCACGGCTGGAGACCATCTGGCCGATCTTCACGTAGGTCGGCCCCAGCTCCTCCAGCATCACCCGCACCTTGGCCGGTGTCGTGAGGTCATCGAACTCGTCGGGGTCGCGGCCCAGCAGCCGATCACCCACGTTGCGCAGCCTGCCCAAGCTCGTGTCCGACAGGGAGATGTCGATGGCGTAGTCGTAGATCACTTGCCGGACTTCGCCCAGGCGCAAGTTCTCCACCACACGGCTACGTCGCGACAGCGGCAAGCGGTCCACCATGTGCCAGAACGGATTGCCCGCTCCCAGGTCGCTGATGCGCGGCCGATTGAGTCCGAGCAGCGTGTTGACCGCCAACACCGCGAGCGAGAAGATCGCCGCGACCACCAGCATCCACAGCCACCGCGGGTCTGGCACCGACACGTCGAGGCGTGTGAGGGCCGTGACGATGAGGATGGCCACCCAGAACACGATCGCGTTGATGAGCAGGATCAGCAAGCCATACGTGCGGATCATGTACTTGCCGAAGACCACCGTCAGGATGGGTCTGACGAAGGTCTCGACGAGGGCCAGCGACAAGCCCAGCGGGATCAGAGCCAGCAATCCGCCGCCGGTGACCTCCAGCAGCGACACATTGAGGACGTAGTCGCCCTCGGTGTTGGTGCCGGGCAGGCGGATGAAGCTGAAGAGGACGAGCGCCGCCAGCAGGGTCAGGGCGTTGATGCTCACCCGCACGACGAGTGGGCGTACCCATGCCCACTGTTCGCTGGAAGGTTCCGCGCCGGCTGCCACGATCGCTCGACTGGGCCCTGGGTCCTGTCCCTCGGTGCTCAACTTCGGTCCTCCGACTCGGCGTCGTCCGCTGGCTCGGTGCCCTCTGTCCCAGCGTCGTCGCTCACGTCCGCCTCGACGACGTCCGCGGCACGGATGCTCGCTGCGTAGGCCTCCATGCGCTCCGCGAAGCGCAGGCTGGCATCGTCGGTGGCTTCCCCGAGGGTTCGCGCGATGGGACCTGTGCCGCGGGCGGCGATCGCGGCCAGCTCAGCCGCGACCACACTGGCCTCGCGCAGGGCAGGGGGTGCGTCGCCGGCGATCTGGCGAGCGATGACCTGGAGCTGATCGAGCATGTCAGCGCCGGACAGCCGCTCGGGCGCGCGACCCGTGTCCGATGGCGCGTCCGCGATCTCCTTGCGCTCTTCGGTCATCAGATGAGGTCCCCTTTGTCGCAGCATTGTGTCACAGGAGCGTGGCCATGCCCGCGATGGCTGAGTAGCACTGGACCGCTCCGACTTCATCGGAAAGGGATCTCGAAGATGACCTCAGGATCGCGTCGCCCAGTCAGGAACCTGGCAGGCAAAGCAAAGGACCGCACGAGTACCGCCCTTGCTGGACTGGCGGGCAGTGCCCTTGAGCGCATGTCCGATGAGTAGATCCAGAAGGCGATAGTCGGCCTCGGAATGGAGTGCCGCAAGCGCGACGCTGGCGAGGCAGTGACCGTGAATGTGGAGAACTTCCGGCGGGTGGAGACCAACAGGATGTTCTTCGGCATGGTCCTGAGCGCTGGCGGGGTCAATCATTTCCACCACGAGACCGAGCCCATCGCGCTAGACAGCCAGAACGTCATCCGGATGAACCGGGACACGCTCTACAGCGGGGCGGTCGTGGACATCACGAAAGGTGCCACGTTCACGCTGCCCGATGGGGGCGATCGGTATGTGTCGGTCGGGATCTACAACCAGGACAACTACGTGAACCGGGTCTATCACACCCCCGGGACCCACGAGCTCACGATGGCCGAGTTCGATACCCCTATGTCGCGATCATCGCCAGGCTGCTCGTCGACGCCTCCGACCCGGATGACATCGCCGCGGTGAACGCCCTCCAGGAAGGATTCGCGGTGAGTGCAGGATCTTCGGAACCGTTCATCCTCCCGAACTACGACCCGGACAGCTACGAGGAGACGTTCGACGCCCTGACCGTGTTAGGTCGTGGTCTCACCGAACTCTCGGGCATGGGTGGGAGCAAACAGGACTGGCTACGGCCTCAGGCTGCACCCGGAACGCCCAACGCAGCACCGATCGGTTGACGGGACCCGGCCTCCGCCTCACATGACCGAGGCGATCCAGGCGACGGCGAAGGCCGCGAGGCCGACAGCTTGGGCCATCCAGCCGGCCTGGAGGGCGCGACCAGACCTCTGCCACGTGAGCCCGACGCCCAGCGCGCCCACGACGGTGGCGAGGACGGCTACGAGCATCGCCCCTGGATCGACAGCCGGGAGCGACAGCAGCATGAGCCAGGCGAGGAGGTAGACAGTCAGGGTCAAGCCCGCCAAGGTCCATCGGGCGTGCGCGGGTCCGAGCCGCGTCGCGAGGCTGGTGAGGCTGGCCCGTTCGTCAGCGTCTGCATCGACGAGGCTATTGGCCAAGTGGATCGCCGGGCCGGCCAGAGCCGCGAGTGGCAGGAGGAACGGCCACCCTGGCGGGAGGGCGTCAGCTGCAGCCAGCCACGTCCAGGCGAGCAGTGTGGGGAAGGCCACCGCGAAGCAGAGCCATCCCAGCCCCAGCCGACGCATGACGAGGTCGTAGGCCACACCTGAGGCATAGCCGATCGCCCCGAGGATCAGGACCGATAGGCTGAAGCCTGCGGAGATCGTGAGTCCCGCGATGCCGCCCGCGACCACGATGGCGGTCGCGACGGGCATGGTGATCAGACCGGCGGGAATCGGCTTGTCGCGGCTGGCTAGCCGATCGTCGTTGGCGTCGACGATGTCGTTGAGGGCCCCGATCGACGTTTGGAAGCCGAGCATCGCAGCGGCCAGCAGTCCCGCTGTCGCCGCCTCCGCGCCCGCGACGAGTGCCAAGCTCGCCACGAGCGCCGCGTTGATCGCGCTGGGGACTGGGTGAACCACGGCCAACGCATGCAGGACTCGGCGTGTACCGCGATGCGGTCGCTGTGCAGCTGTACCCCCACTCCATTGTCGAGTCACGTAGGCGCCAGCATGACCTGTGTGCAGCTTCCATCCGGTGCCTGCACGCTGAAGGTCCCTGAAATGCGTTGGCGGCCATGCGAACATGCCCGAATGACTGGAGCCCGTCCGCCTGAAACCGAGCTCATCGGGTCTAAGGTCAGCGTGCCGACGGCTCGTGAGGAGCTCCTCGAGCGCTCCCGGCTCCTCGAGCAGCTCGTCGGCAAGGCGCGCCCGATCGTCATGATCGAAGCCCCGGCCGGCTACGGCAAATCGACGCTGCTGCAGCAATGGGCAGCGCGCGAGCACCGGCCCGTGGCATTCGTGCGACTCGATCAGGCCGAGTCCGACCCGGTGCTGTTCTGGCGCTACCTTGTCGCGGCGCTCAAGACCATCGAGCCCGACCTCGTTGGTGAGGCCGACCGAGAGCTCCAGGGTCAGATGCCCCTCATCGACGATGTTGTCGTGCCTCGACTGTTGAACGGGCTCGATCGACATGACGGACAACTCTTGCTGATGCTCGACGACTACCACCGTATCGACGGTTCACCCGTCCCCGCGTCGCTCCGGGTCTTCATGGAACACATCCCCGGTTCTCTGACGCTCGCCATCGCGACCAGACCCGATCCACGGTTGTTGCTCGCGGGCCTCCGTGCTCGCGGCCTCGTCCACGACATCGGTGTGGATGAGATGCGCTTCACGATGGAGGAGACCGTGGCGGTCGTCGCCAGGCTCGACGATGGGCGGAGCAAGCGTGACGTCCGATCCATCTACCTGCGGACAGAGGGCTGGGCGACCGGCATCTACCTGGCCAGCCGACCGGGCGCGCGATTGCCGCCCACGGGTCCGCCGCAGGAGATCCAGCGCTACCTGATCTCGGAGATGCTCGACGACTTCGATGCCGAGGACCGCGACTTCATGCAGGCGACGTCGATCCTTGACGAGTTGGACCCCGACATCTGCGACGCGGTCACCGGGCGGGCCGACTCGGCTCGGCGCCTCCAGCGACTGAGCGGATCCAACCTGATGCTGATCCCGCTGGACCGCGCCGTCACCTACCGGTATCACCACTTGCTTCAGGAGGTGCTCCGGATCGAGTTGCGTGTGACCCAGAGCCGTGATGCCATCTTGGCCCTGCATGACCGTGCCTTCCGGTGGGAGCTCGAGCAGGGGCACCTGTCCGAGGCCATCCAGCATGCGATCGGGGCGCGAGCTATCGGCGAGGCGGTCGAAGTGGTCTGCCGCAACTGGTTCGATTTCGTCCTGACCGGTCGCCTCCTGACCGCCGAACGATGGATCGGCTGGTTCGAAGATGCCGACTTCTCGGCATACCCACAGCTAGCGGTCGCTGGTGCTCTCGTCAGCGGCTTCGCCGGTGACGCTCACGGCGTCGAGCGATTCTCCCGCCTGGCAACACGCCTCGACTTCGACGGTGATCCGATGGACGGATCGAGCACGTTCGAGTCATCTGTCGCGATCATGAGCGCGATCCTCGGGCTGGACGGTCCGAGGATCGCCGAGAAGCACGCGCACCGAGCGCTTGACCTCGAGCCCGAAACGAGCCCCTGGCGGCCGTTGATACAGGCCATCGTGGCTGTCTGCGGGATCCTGGAGGCCGACGACCGCCAGCTCGATGACTCGCTCGTCCAGGCGGCGATGATGACGAGCGGCCCACTCGGCGCGAACACGTATGTGCTCGGAAGCCTCTCGCTCGCCGCTGCGTGGCGTGGCCGATGGGGCACGGCCCAGACCCATGCCAACGAAGCGATGCAGCTCATCGAGGAGCTACGCATCGGGGACCTCGTCACGAGCGGCCTCCCATACGCGGTCTCCGCGCTCATCTCGGCTCGGCAAGGCGACGACGCCCGCACGCGCCAGCTGCTTGCGGTGGCGGAGCGGGCGCTGCAGCGCCGCGGTGGCGGGTTCCCGATCGACTCGCTGCTCCTCAGCCTGACGGTGGCCGAGGCGCAACTCGAACTCGACCATCCTGAGCCGGCGATTGTCCAGCTTAGGTACGCGCAGAGGGTGCTGGCGAAGCTCGGCGAGGGCGGTCGCGCGGAGTACCGTCTGAGCAGGCTCTTCCATGATGCCGAACGCGCACTGCGAAGCTTGCCCGACACGGACGACCGGGTGGTCTTGCTCTCGGCCAGGGAGCTCCAGGTCGTGGGCCTGCTCCGAACGGGCTTGACGCTCGAGCAGATCGGGGAGCGGCTGTTCATCTCACGAGACACGGTGAAGACCCACGCGAGCCGGAGCTATCGGAAGCTCGGTGTCCATGGGCGAGACGAGGCCGTCGCCGAAGTTGAGCGGTTGGGCATCCTCTAGCGCCGCCCGGGGTGAGAGTGGGTGCTCCCGAATCACCCGCGGGTGACAGGCCGAGATCGCATCATCACCCCTGCCCCTCGTGGGCATTCGACCCTAGCCTGACTCATCGGGCAGGCGAGAGCACGCCACACCTCTCCAAGGAGAGTCAGAAGTGACTCCGCCTTCCTGCGACAAGGAAGGGAGCCGATGGCCAAGAAGAAGACTGCCCGTGGGGGCGCCAGCGCTACCAAGCCCAAGCAGTTGCGCAAGCAGCTCCGCAAGCAGCTCCGCAAGACCGAGGCCGAACTCGCGAAGGCCGAGGCCAAGCGCGACAAGGCACAGGCGCGGGTCGAGGCGTTGGCCATCATCGCCGACGAGATCCGGGCCCAACTCGCGGAGTCGGAGAAGGCAGCAGCCAAGGCTGAAGCCGCCACGGCCAGCCGCCCGGACACGGCCAATCGCACGGACACGAGCGGTGCGACCGCGAGCCCATCGAAGCAAGCGACCACTAAACGCTCCACGCCGTTGAAGGCGTCGACCGGGGCGAGCAGCGCGTAGGCGCACACAGCCGGTACGGTATCGAGGACTGAACGAACGGGTCGCAGCACCGCGACCGCGAGTGAAGGGAGGCCACCGATGGCGACGAAGGTGGCGAGCGAGCAGTCCGGTTCGAGCACGGGCCAGGAGTTGCGCAAGGTGGCCCCGCGCAGCTCGCATGCTGAGTGGAGCGCCGCCGCGGATCGGCCGGATCCGGTCGAGCTGATCACGAGCCAGAACGAGGCGCGGTTGCAGTTCCTGGTGCCGATCCGGCACTGGCGGATGTCGCAGTCCCCGTTCGCGTTCTACCGCGGCGGAGCCAAAGTGATGGCCCACGATCTGGCGACTACGCCCTCGACCGGGGTGCACGTCCAGATCTGTGGCGACGCCCATCTGTCGAACTTCGGGGTATTCGGATCACCGGAGCGAGACCTCGTGTTCGACCTCAACGATTTCGACGAGACGTTGCCCGGACCGTGGGAGTGGGACGTCAAGCGGCTCGCGGCGAGCTTCGCCATCGCCGCGCGGCACAACGAGTACGACACCGCAGACGAACGCGATCTGCCCCGTCGTGTGGTCTCGGCGTACCGCGAAGCGATGCAGCGCTTCGCCAAGGCCCGCTACATCGACATCTGGTATGCGCAGCTCGACCTCGAGGACGTCTACGAGACGTTCGCCGACCAGCTCACCAAGAAGCAACGCAAGCGGGGCGATAAGTTCATCCGCAAGGCGCGCTCGAAGGACAGCTTGCACGCGTTCGACAAGCTGGCCGAGCAGACCGACGAGGGGTACCGCATCGCCTCCCAGCCGCCGTTGATCATCCCGTTCCGGGAGATCCCTCGCCGCGAAGGTCCCACGAAGATCGCTGCCACGCTCAAGGCCGAGTTCAAGGACTATCTGGGCTCGGTCCCGGACCACATCAGCGTCCTGCTGCGCCGCTACCACTTCCGCGATATCGCGATCAAGGTCGTCGGCGTCGGCTCGGTCGGTACGAGGTGCTTCATCGTGCTGCTGGAGGGCCGTGACAAGGACGACCCGTTCTTCCTGCAGATCAAGGAGGCCGGCCCATCGGTGCTGGAGGACCACCTGCCCGAGAGCGCCTACGCCGAGCACGGACGGCGCGTCGTCGAGGGACAGCGGCTGATGCAGGCGACCAGCGACAGTTTCCTGGGCTGGCATGTCGATAGCGTCGGCAAGCACTACTACTGGCGCCAGTTCAAGGACATGAAGGGCTCCGTCGAGGTCGAGGACGCTCCCCTCAAGCCGATGCGTCGCTACGCGCGGCTGTGCGGCTGGACGCTTGCCCGTGCGCATGCCTGCTCCGGCGACCCAGCGACGATCGCCGGCTACCTCGGCAGTGGCGACAGCTTTGACCGTGCCATCTCGGACTTCGCGGTCGCCTACGCCGACCAGAACGAGCGCGACTATGCCGCCTTCACCGCAGCCATCCGCGACGGCCGCGTCCCCGCCCACGAATGAACGCCCCCGATGGGATTGGCAACTCCGGTAGGACCGGCACGCTGGTCGCACGACTGATCGCCGTCACCAGCGGGAGTGCGCCCGCTCCCTGAGCTGGGGCTGATTGGCACGGCGGCATCCGCGACATCGGGCGGATGACACAGAAATCCGAAAGGAGAACACAAAGAATGGCGCCATGAACTCGCTTCCTGCCTCACTCCACCGATAGACGGAGTGATTCCTGAGGAACCGTATTCCATCAACTGTCAACTCGACCGGTATAGGCCCGTCTGGTCGACGCAAGAACCAAATCCTAAGGAGATAAGGATGACTGCTATTGAAGATCCACAAGGTTCCAAGTTACCTGAGCGCATGATCGAACGACGCGCCATCGAAGCGGTGATCTGGGGCATGCCGGCTGTCAA
>Ga0255054_10001246_pt1 | contig 15009 bp, 10 predicted proteins | sample JV7_2_23_MG_FD_188634 | JGI IMG/M metagenome (GOLD analysis project Ga0255054, IMG submission 188634) | Seawater microbial communities from Jervis Inlet, British Columbia, Canada - JV7_2_23 | ecosystem: Environmental > Aquatic > Marine > Inlet | place: Canada: British Columbia | collected...
TAACGAAGTGTACCATTCAGAAGATTTCGGGGTGGAATACAAGTCCGACAAATCGCCGTTGACCCTTGCCGATCAAAAATCCCATGAAATCATAATGAATGTGTTAAAAGAATTTGATATTCCGATCCTCAGCGAGGAAGGCAAAGAAACACCTTATGCGCAGCGCAAAGATTGGGAGCGTTTTTGGGTAGTAGATCCATTGGATGGTACCAAAGAATTCATCAAGCGCAACGGCGAGTTTACGGTTAATATCGCTCTGGTTGAACACAGCCGCCCCGTCCTGGGCACTATTTTTGTGCCGGATAGAAACACCCTCTATTTCGCGGGGCGCAATTTTGGCGCCTATAAACTGCAAGATGGCCCTTTCGGCGAATTGCAGGGAACCCGGGCAGATTCAAATAAAGAAGCCCGCGTTCTACTGGATCAAATCGTTGGGCAATCGACCCGGCTGCCCGTTAAAAACCCGCGGCGGCCGGCACTGACGATTGTCGGCAGCCGCTCGCATAAAACCGCCGAGCTCGAAGCCTATGTTGAAGAAAAACGCAAAGCGTACGGTGAGGTTGAGTTCATCGCGGCGGGCAGTTCTCTGAAGATCTGTCTGGTTGCAGAGGGCAAAGCAGATTTATACCCCCGATTGGGCCCCACCATGGAATGGGATACCGCTGCCGGGCAGGCAATTGCCGAATATGCCGGCGCCAGCGTCTACCAGTACGATACCTCAAAACCGCTGATTTATAATAAAGAGGATCTGCACAATCCCTGGTTCATTGTTCAAAGGGAATCCTGATTTTGGGGGATTGACTATTTTCGATTGATGATTGTCGATTGAATGTTTTCTGCCGATTTTAATTCATCAAAGGCGGACGACAGACGTTCCAAGCTCATTATTTATTCTTTTATTAGATGGCTTTCATCCTGAAATAGTCAATATTCAATCGTCAATCGTCAATTTTTTTTATTATAGTTTTGCATAGAATAGCATAAACCCTACTATTAAGTTACGAAATATGTCCAACAATAAAATCACCCTGCCTGTGACGGGCATGACGTGTGCCAATTGCGCCATGAACATCGAGCGCGCGGTCAAAAAACTCAACGGTGTCGCCGATGCGCAGGTCAATTTTGCCGCCGAGCTGGCCGCCGTCTCCTTTGACACAGCTCAGCTGAGCGTTAAAGATGTGGTCGCAAAAATAAATAGTTCCGGCTATTCGGTGCCGACCAACAAGGTGGAATTCCCTGTTACCGGCATGACCTGCGCGAACTGTGCCGCCAACATTGAACGCGCTTTAAACAAAAAGGTTTCGGGCCTGGTCAGCGCCACCGTAAATTTTGCCAGTGAGCGGGCCACCGTAGAATACATCCCGGGGGTTGCCACCCTGCAGGAAATGATTGCAGCCATAGAATCCGCCGGTTACGGTGTCATTTCGCCTGAAGAAATCTCAGAAGAAGAAGATGCCGAACAAATGGCCCGCCAGGCTGAAATTCGGGATCAAACCCGCAAATTTATCGTTGGCGTCGTCTTCGCGCTTCCACTGTTTGTATTGAGCATGTCCAGGGATTTTAGCCTCATCGGCCCGTGGAGCCACGCTCCCTGGGTCAACTGGCTTTTCTGGACTCTGGCCACACCGGTGCAGTTTTATACGGGCTGGGATTATTATGTAAACGGATTTAAAAGCCTTAAAAACAAAAGCGCTAACATGGATGTTCTGGTCGCCATGGGTTCTTCGGTGGCCTATTTCTATTCGCTGGCCTTGCTCATTTTCCCAACATTAGGCCAACACGTCTATTTTGAAACCTCGGCTATCATCATTACCCTGATCAAACTGGGAAAAATGCTGGAGTCCAGAACCAAAGGGCGCACCGGTGGGGCCATTCGCAAACTGATCGGGCTGCGACCTAAAACCGCCACGATTATTGAAAATGATGTTGAAAATGAGATCCCTATCACACAGGTTCAGCTGGAAAATACGGTACTGGTGCGTCCGGGTGAACGCATCCCGGTGGACGGCATCGTTATCGAGGGCGCATCCTCTGTGGACGAGTCCATGCTTAGCGGTGAACCGCTGCCGGTGGACAAGCGAGCCGGTGACAAAGTGGTTGGCGGCACGATCAATGGCGAGGGCCTTTTAAAATTCAAGGCGGTGGCGGTGGGCAAAGATACCGTACTGGCCCAGATCATCCGTTTGGTCCAGGAGGCCCAGGGAAGCAAAGCACCCATCCAGGCCCTGGCCGATAAGGTTGCCGCTGTATTTGTACCGACCATCATCGCACTGGCCATCGTTGTGTTTTTCATCTGGTGGGGCATTGCCGGAGAATTTGTTCCCGCCATGATCCGACTGGTAGCGGTGCTGGTCATCGCCTGCCCGTGTGCACTGGGACTGGCAACTCCGACTGCCATCATGGCCGGCACCGGCAAAGGTGCCGAAAGGGGCATTTTGTTTAAAAACAGCGAAGCCCTTGAGATGGCGACCAAACTCGATACGATCGTGCTGGATAAAACCGGAACCATCACCATCGGTAAACCCGCCGTGGTGGACATTATACCGATTGAACCGGAATGTAAGACCGTAGAAGATCTATTGAAACTCGGGGCCTCAGTTGAAAAAGGTTCGGAACATCCTTTGGGTAAAGCCATCGTCAGACATGCCGAATCCGAGGGGGTGCCTCTCCTGGCTCCTGAGGAATTTAAATCCTCTGGCGGACTGGGGGTTCAGGCGCGCATCAACGGCAGTATGGTAATGGTGGGGAAACCGAATTGGTTTAGGGAATTAAAGATACCCATTGGTCCGGCCGCTGAACGCATCCGGCTGCTGCAATCCGAGGGCAAAACCGTGATGGTGGTTGCCCGGGAAAGCCGGCTTTGCGGCTTAATTGCGGTATCCGATGAGATCAAACCCGATTCTGTGGAGGCGATTCGAGAGCTGCAGAATCAGCGTCTTAAAGTCGTCATGCTCACCGGGGATAATCTGGAGACGGCTCAAACCATTGGCAAACAGGTTCATATTGATGATATTTTGTCGGAAGTCAAACCACATGAAAAATCGTCCAAGGTCAAAGAGTTGCAGGAAAGCGGCGAGCGGGTCGGTATGGTGGGCGACGGCATCAACGATGCCCCTGCCCTGGCCCAGGCCGATGTCGGGCTGGCCATCGGTACCGGCACCGATGTGGCCATTGAAACGGCCGATGTCATTCTTTCCAGTGGCAGTCTTTCCGGTGTGTCCCGGGCGATCCGATTGAGCCGGGCCACCATGAACACCATCAAACAAAACCTTTTCTGGGCTTTCGGTTACAATGTGATTTTAATTCCGGTGGCCGCTGGAATACTGTATCCCTTTGAAACCCTGCCGAATATGCTGCGCCAGCTGCATCCCATCCTGGCCGCCCTGGCCATGGCCTTCAGCAGTGTTTCGGTCGTAACCAATAGTCTGCGCCTCTATAAAACCAAAATCAAATAAAACGAAACCGTTCATAGGTTCAGCGTTCAAGGTTCAAGGTTAGATATCACCACTTTTGGGTAGGCGATTTATATCAGATTGCCAAACGATACCCACAAAAACCAGTGATTGTGTATGCATAGCCGTTATACAATTCAACCTAAGTGTCGGTTGCGTATACCCCCGACGACAAGTGCCGAACAAATGATGACGCTTGCTAAAAAAGGAGGCGTGATCTAACAAGGTGAAAATTTAAATCATTTATGCTGATTTTTCCAAAATACCAGTTAATGCATTTACAAGCCGCACGGTTTCATTCATGGTATTATAATGGGCAAAACTCAACCTAAGAACACCGTCATCCGGGTCAAGACCCATTTTTTTTAAGATTCGGTAGGCGTAGAAATGACCATGCTTGGTTGCTATACCCTTTTTACCGATCAAGGTGCTCAACCGGGCCGATGTATGATTTTCCGAAATTAGGGCAATATTAGCCTCCCGGCCCTGCATGGTGTTTTTTCCGAATATTCTCGTCGGCAAATGCGTAAGTCTTTCTAACAATACCTTACATAATGATGTTTCATGGCTGTTCATCAGATTAGAAACCATTGATGCTTTTATATTCAAGGGCAAGTCGGGTTTTTCAAAATGATGATCATAAAGCACTTCAAAATAGTCTCCGAGCCCGGCAAGGGCCGCAATCCCGGCATGGTCTGGTCCTGCCGTATCCAACTGTGACCAGGGCCGGTAGGCATTAAAAAAATGACACTGGGGCTCCAGCATTTCCAAAAAACCTGGTGATACATACATGATCCCTTGGTGAGTTGCATATGTCTTATATGTAGAAAAACAATATGCATCAGCCTTGGTGTCCGATAGATCAGGCCACCGGTGCGGTGCGTAGGAAACTCCGTCAATAATAACTTTTGCTCCAAAACTGTGTCCCATATCAATGATCTGATCGATGGGGTTCACTGTTCCGATAATATTAGAGCTGTGTGTAACACAAACAATTTTGGTATTATTGTTAAGTAATTTTTCCAAGTATGCTAAATCAAGTTCGCCGTCACTTTCATTGACCTTCCACAAATTCAAGGTTGCTCCGGTGTGCTTTGCAACCCTTTCCCATCCACCGATGTTTGCCTCATGGTCTTGCTCTGAAATAATGATCTCATCTCCTTTTGAGAAAAATCCTGTGCAGGCATTGCTTAATGTATTCAAATTCTGGGTAGTTGATGGACCGATGGTGATAGTATCCATAGCGACACCCATTAGATCTGAAATCACTTTTCTACCCCTGTCCATCTGCTCTCCTGCAGCATCAGCAATTGCATTATCGCCATAGGGCTGAACCTTATTATTTTTGTAAAAATGCTCAAGTTTATCAACCACAGGCCTGCAAGGAAATGTACCGCCTGCATTATCAAAAAAAGCCCATTCATTAGATTGGTTTAAATCAAAAAAAGGAAATTGTTTGCGTGCAAAATCAACATCAAAAATCAGCGGATCTGTAAAATTAGCCATAATTTTTAAGCCCCTTTTGAAACATTAATAATTTTTTTCTCTTTTTCATATCATGAACTCTTACATATCAATATGCTTAGCAAATCTTCAATATTTTACAAGTGCCAAAATTTTGAATAGCGTGCCTAAGTATTAAAGCCAGAGGACTTGTTTTTCTTTTGGATATCAAGATGTAACATACAATTTGGGGATATTGGGGATATGTGTCTGACCGGGAGGAAATTTGAGGCTCTTCTTTTTGGGGGTCGCGTCTTGATTAGTGATTAACAGCAGAAGGTTAGTCACTGATCAGGAATTGAGGCCCTTGCCCTTCTCTTGCTTTCATGACTTGCCTGTCCGGCGTAGCTTTAGCGAAGACGGGCCTGCCGCGGCGTAACTCGCCAGAGCGAAGACAGGTCCTTTTCCGGCTTAATCTGGCAAGCGACTCTTTTCCCTATCTTGGCAACGCAACTAAAATGAGTTGCCGTTTACATGTTATTCTCAAAAATAAAAGAACTATATTCTATTGATCAAGCCACTTATCTCAAGGAAAGTTAGTACAATTAGTCAACAACGTCCCCCTTTTCTTTCTTACGAAACTTGCTTCAAGATCTGTTGTTATTATAGCATTCGGTGAAAACAGCTACTCATGAACCCTCAACTGACTCACTGGCTGTCGCTAATAAGTTTGCCGTGTGGAGCTTGTCTACGATATCGGCTTGCGAAGGACTCGGAGAAGTGACCAGTGACCCGATAACACAAAAAAGCGCAGAAGCGGGTATAGAAACCAGGATAGGCGTTTGTGGCGGCATTTTCCCAAATAGTGCTAACAGGATAAAGATAAGATAGCCGCCGATCATTCCGATAATAGCTCCGGTCCCATTCATCCGCTTCCACCAAACACCGAGGACCATTGGGAACACAAAAGCCGATGCGGCACTTCCTGCTGCCAAAGCGGTCAATTGCCCGATAAGAGCCGGCGTCCGGAAGGCGAACAATAAGCCGATAGCTGCTACACTGATACTTACAATACGACCGACCCGCAACAGTTGCTTTTCTGATGGGCGCTTGTTTATCAGCTTATAGATGTCATTGCCAACAATGGCTGAGATTGCGATCAGCATACCGTCGGTAGAAGACATAATGGCGGAAAGGGCTGCAGCTGCACCAAGACCTACAATGATACCACTTCCGAATAGATGTTTTAATACAACAAAGTAAACCCCATCAGGCCTTTCAAGACCAGGGGCCCAAATATATCCTGCGGCCAGAACAAAGGCCACCGCAATATAGACTACGATCGACATAACCAGGGCAACCACAAAAGACTTGCGCAATGTACCCGTGTCGCGAGTGGTCATGGACCAAAACACAAAGGCTGGGAAAGTCATCAGCGCACCCATGAAGACCACACATATACCGAGATGGGACCAGATCGGCAAAGGGCCTTGGAGGAATTTGGGCGACGCCAGGATAGCTGCCTCAAAAACCTGGCTAGGTCCGCCGAAGGAAGCAATAATTCCGATTGCCGGTATCGCCATAAACACCAGCAGGAGAACACCCTGCATGACGTCAGTCCAACTGATTGCAAAGAGTCCGCCCATGACCACATAGGCAACAAAGACCGCTGTCAAAACCACCATTGAAACTGAGGTCGGCATGCCTAAAACCATGGATCCTACCACTCCCGCCCCTTTGATCTGAGCGATAATATGCGGGAACATGGCTAGAATCGCGATGATTGAGGCGACCAGCATGATCGGGGAACTCTCATATCGCTTGCCAAAAAAATCCGAAATCGATACAGCTCCTGAACGACGTATTTCGGAAAGCAAAAGCTGGGTGAATAAAAATCCGAATAGGAGGCCGACCGCAATGGATACCAGGAAGGGAAACCCCAGCTTGTATCCAAGGCCCAGCATCCCCAGGAAAGTAAAGGCACTGGCGACAGTGGCAAACCTGCCTACGCCGGCTACCCACGAATTCAATCCTCTTCCAGCGAGAAAATAGCCTGCCGAGTCAACCACACGTTTTTGCATGTAAAAACCGATGATCAGGCATACGACGAAATACAAGATAACAACGATAATTGCACTCATTTTATGCCTCCCTTCTTTGATTTTTGCTGGTAATGACTAGGTATGTAAAACCAAAACCGACGCCAATTACCATGATGAAATACATGGCTACGATGCTGAAGGGAAGGCTTAGGAAGAAATTCCCTTCCATGGTCCAAGTCAAGAAAATCAGCAGTACAATCAAAAGACCGATGCCTGCCAGAATCGGTCCAATTATTTCTTTCCTCGAATTTTCTTTCATATCTCCCTCCTTTAAGGTTAATTTCTATTTCTTTAATGAGTTAGAGACGCTTAAGCGGCAAATTCGTTTCGCAATTTCAATTTGCTGATCTTCCCTGTTTCATCCTTCGGCAGATCATCTGCGAAACTGACACTGGTCGGAGCCTTATACTTCGCCAAAAAGGTTATACAGTGCTCAATAATCTCCTTTTCACTAACACTTTGACCTTCACCAAGGACAACGACCGCTTTAACAGTTTCTCCCCATTTTTCATGGGGTACTCCAATTACTGCACACATACTTACGCTCGGAAGTTTGTAAATAACATCTTCTACCTCATACGAAGATACATTCTCTCCACCGGTAATAATCAGATCTTTTCGGCGATCTTTGTGATATATATAACCGTTTTTATCGACGGTACCGATGTCTCCTGTATATATCCATCCGTTTTGAAATGCTTCCTCAGTCTCCTTCGGCCTTTTCCAGTACCCTTTGCTGACATTGGGACCCTTTGCAATGATTTCACCCAGTTCACCAGGCTTCACGTCATTATCATCATTGTCAACTACCCTGACATGGCAAAAGAATAACTCTTTTCCAATTGCGGCCATATGTTCGGACGCTTCTCCTTCCAAGACTATATCTTCCTGTTGCAAACAAGTTACCAACGGAGAGACTTCTGTCAGGCCATAAACTTGGAAAATACTATTTTCTCCGATAGTTTCCAAAGAATCACGAATGGTAGCGGACGGGATCGTTTGTCCTCCGCAAGCAAAACTCTTAAAAGTACCCCTGCTGTATCCACCTTCTTTGTAGGCCCTTATGATTTCAATCATCATCGTGTACACCCCAACCGAATATGTAATTCCTTCCTGTTCCGCCAGTTTCCAGAACTCATCTCCGTCGAAGACATCTACAATTACGCCAGTCCCACCCACTCCGAACATACAAAGGGCCATTGAAAGGCCCATACCATGGTAAAAAGGCATGGCATGATAAAAGACATCATTCGCACCAAGCCTCCAGGCGATGGTGTGGTTTATAACGCCGGCCATGAAGTTTTCATGACTGAGCAATACCCCTTTGGGTCCGCCGGTAGTTCCGCTGGTATACATCAAACTGAAAAGATCTTCAGGTTTGGTAATAATGGGTGGTTCTTCGGGTGTACCTGAAACAATCATATTTTCGTACTCATCTCCTAAACTTATTAATTTCGAGATATTCAGTTCGTTTCTGATACCCTGAGCAACATCCCAAAATTGGTCCTCAACTATTAGAAAATCAACTTCTGCATCATTGATAACGAATTTCAGTTCCGCAGGAGCCAAGCGAAAATTGATCGGAACCCAGATTATACCGCCTTTAGCGGCAGCGAATAGGATCTCCAACATCCGGGGATTATTACGGCTGTACACCGACACTTTACTCCCTTTCTTAAGACCCATTTTACGAAAAGCGTCAAGCAGACGATTCGCACGCGAGTTAATTTCGCTAAAGGTCTGACTTTGCCCTTTATACACCGTGGCCTTTTTATCAGGATAGCGTCTAGCTGCCTGTGTTGCGAGTTCACCAATAACCATTTTTATCCCTCCTTTCTCAGATCATACTCTGTAATTAGTTATCGATATTTAGCCCCTAGGGACACCTAAACTAGCGCTCGTTTTTGTGTCCGGCTGATTACCTGACCATCTCTACAATAATTTCTCGCACCGACTTCACGCTTTTGATCATACCGGCAACCTGGCCGGCTGCAAGGACATCTGCTTTTAAGTCCCCTTCTGTCCAAGCTTTGTTCAGGGATTCGGCAGAGGGCATGGATGTGCTATCTCCGCGCCTCTTGAGTAGTTCTTCTGATAGAGGCGTTCGAAGGGCGCGCACACGCACCCTGTCCCTCTCGACCAAAACAGTATCTGTCTCTTTCGCTTCGCAGATAGCTTCTTTATAATTTCGGTGGGAAATACACTCTTTAGAAACAACAAATCGCGTGCCCACCTGCACGCCTTTGGCACCCAATGCAAAGGCCGCGCGGTATCCACGGGCGTCTCCGATCCCCCCGGCCGCAACCACCGGGATATTTACAGCGTCAACCACCATGGGCACTAACACCATGGTGCTGGCTCCCTGATAGCCCTGTATGCCGCCCGATTCACTGCCTTCAGCGATTACGGCATCGACACCTGCGTCTTGAGCTTTGATGGCATTGTCCACATTGGGCACGACATGAAAAATCTTGACGCCCTGGGGCTTCAATAAGGAGACTAAATCTTTGGGATTCCCTGCTGAGGTGGTGACAGCTTTAATGCCTGCTTCCACCAGAACCTCAGCAAATTTAGGGGAATCCGGATTTAAGGCCATCAGATTGGCGCCGAAGGGTTTTTCAGTAATTCCCCTTACGGCTCGGATCTGACTCACAAGCAGGTCAGGGTCTGACTGAAATCCAGTGGCCAACAGCCCATAGCCACCTGCCTCAGAGATCGCTGCCACCATCTCAGGATTACAGATTACGCTCATGGCACCTTGGATGATAGGATAACGACAGCCAAGTAATTCAGATATATCGTCCATTTCTCCAACCTCTAAAATTAACCTTGTCTCGTTCGAAGTGGACACCAAAATATTTTTTGAACGTGGAAATAAAAGCGTCCTATATAAAATGATTTTCATAAATAGCAAGCAAACACTTGCTTTATATTTTAATCGTTTTTTATTGTCAAGAGAAAAATGGCAAAAATATCATTTTTATATTCTTGTGAACGTGTACGACCAAATATTGAATCATTTCATTTGGATATAAGATCCAATGGTTTCAAATAGGCAAATGATTTTCAAGTATTTGATAATACTGATTTTCTCGAAATGACAGGCCCGCAAAATCTGTAAAAATTTACAGAAACTACGATCCAGCTTATATTCTCATCCGGCTCAATTAATGCATGCCGAAAGCCAAACAAAACGACGCTTTTAGCGTAAATCGCTTTTTGAGCTAATAAAGCAATCGCTTGCTTTTTTTATTAAAAAAATCAACCCAACGATCTCTCCTCTCTTGGCTGAATTAATCTGATCGGCCGAATATGGCTACAGCGCCGGTGAAGAAGCCGTTTATCCCGCCTATGTTATGCGTTAACCCCGTGGCGGCATCTCTTACCTGCCTTTCACCCGCTTTGCCCTGGAGTTGCTTGTAAACCTCGTATATCATTCTCAGTCCACTGGCGGAGATAGGATGCCCGAAACATTTCAGCCCTCCGTCGGTATTAACAGGTACTTCCCCTTCCAAATTGAAAGTTCCTGCTTCTACATCCTCCGGAGCTTTACCCCTAGGACTTAAACCCAGATCTTCGTATGTAATCAGCTCGGTGATGGTAAAGCAGTCGTGTACTTCCACGACGTCGATCTCCTTGCGCGGGTCCTGAATCCCTGCCTGGCGATAGGCCGCCTGGGCAGCAGCCACGGCCTCGGGAAAATGGACAAAGTCATACTCGGGTTGAAGCACGGACTGGCCGGCCCCGCAAGCCAGACCCAACCCCTTGACCAGAATGTAGTCTTTCTTCAAATTTTTTGCGATTTCAGGCCGGGTGATAACAGCAGCCGCGCAACCGTCGCTGACACCACAGGAATCAAACAGCCCCAAAGGGTAAGCGATCATCGGGGCCTTGATCGCCTTGTCCACGGTTATTTCGCGTTGAAAATGAGCCTTGGGATTCAGCGTCCCATTATGGTGATTTTTGACCGCAATCTTGGCCAGAATCAGTTTGCCTTCTTCGTAGCTCAATCCATAATGATGGAAGTATCTGGTTGCAAGTTGCGCAAACTGACTCGCAGGCGACAGTTCCCACTCAACCCCCGTGCGATCAAAGGGCTCCACGATAAACATGTTAAACCCGCCAAAATGGTCCTTGGTTTTTTCAACGCCAACCGCCAGGCCAAAGTCACACACCCCTGCTGCCACGGCATAGCAGGCGTTGCTGAATGTATCGGTTCCCCCTGCACAGAAATTTTCAACCCGGCTGATGGGGATGTACTCCAGCTTCAGAGCGCTGGCCAATTGCGTCCCTGTAAAACCCGTCTCGCGACTCCCGTACCATCCCATTTGGATGTCTTTGGGCTCGATGCCCGCATCCTCAAAGGCTTCGTAACACGCATCCACCACCAAATCCCGATGACTCTGGTCCCACATTTCACCAAATTTGGTACAACCCATTCCGACAATGGCAACCCTGTCCTTTATACTTTCCACCTTTTTATTCCTCGTCTATCCCTTAGCCCCTCACGGGCATCGATTTCCAGGCATAATTGTGAATGCCATCGCGAAATCCCACTTTTCGAAAGGTCATCTCCACCGTCAGGTCAGGGACCACCTCTTCCGAATCGCAGTCGGTCATGTAGCACTGCATCCTGCCTCCACCCTCAAAGTCTATTGTTGTTGTCATAATGGGGCGCTCTAACGTGGGATTCGATATGTAGTCCCCCGTAAAAGTAAAAACGTTCGCCTTCTTGTCCGATAACCGATAAGGCTCAAATCTATCCCTGGTGTGGCACTTGGTACACACCCTCTGAGGAGGATACTGGACCGTTCCACAGTTGCAGCACTTGACTCCCTGCAAACGCAAAATGGCGTCTCGCTCACGGTGTATGGCCGGAACGGAGACAAATGACACCGTTTCAACCCGCCTCTCGGTAGGTAATAGTCCCCGCCAGAATAAATATTTTCGATAATCATCGATCAGTTTCTTGGAAGCCAGATGCCCCTTCAGGCCCCGCCTTTCTGCCAACTTTTCGATGGGCTCTCTTACCTGAAAGCATAAAGCATCAGCCCCATCCCCGTAACTGACCAAAAGGATCCGATCCCCGGCCTTTGCTTCCTCAAGCGCCGCTACGAATAGCATAATGGGCATTGCTGCTCCGGCGTTCCCCATGACATCAACCAGTGGATCTTGCACTTGAGTGTTCAAGTCAAAACCGAGTTTTGAAGCGACCTGAATATGACTTTTCCCGTCGGGCGAATAGAATACGGCCTTGGTAAAATCTTTCGGAGTAAGGCGACACTTTTCCAGAAGTCCGGATACCGCCTCATTCACAACCGGCAGATATCCTTGTGAAGTGGTAAACCTCGGCTCCCAGGAGCGTACAAAGACATCCCCATCCGGTCGCCAGATATCCAGAATTTCGTCGCAAACGGAGTGGCTGGCCTCAACGGTGGCAATGACATCGCAGTCTCCTACCATCAGAGCCCCCGCTCCGTCGCCGAAATTCCGCTCAAAAGGTGAGCCCGGGACCCCCATACGACAATCGGCGCTTGCGATAACGATATTCTTTGCTGAACCCGCTTTCACAGCGTCCAGGGCCGATTTCAAAGCAGCAGTGCCTGACCTCAGAGAATGGGCAAAATCTGCGGTCGCAATGTCCCGCCGCAGGTCCGTGGCCATGGCCACCATCGATGCTGATGACTTCTCACAATAAGGAGACGTGGTTGAGGCAAAAAACAGCCCATCAACACGTTCTCTCTCCACGCCCTTCAAGCAATCGAGGGCCGCAGCTGCTGCCATGGAAATGCTATCTTCGTCAAAATTACAGATCGCCTTTTCTCCGGGGAAACCTTTTTGAATGCTGTCTTTTTTCAACCGCCAAAAAGGCACATAGGCACCATATGAGGTAATACCCACCATCCCTAAGACCCTCCTGTCATTAAACCGATATGGACTGTCCTCTGATTAAAGATATGGGATTCTTTTAGCGGTGCTTCGTCCAAAATTTCCAATACGGCGCGCCCCTCCTTTTTAGAAATCAACACAAAACACGCTTCTTGAATGGAGTGTTCCTTGAAAAATAGTACCTTATTTGTATTCATAGAATCCTTTACCTGTTTTTCGGCCGAGCCATCCAGCCGCCACCATTTTTTGAAGCAGGGTTGGCGGGATAAGGGCAGGATTTTTTGTCTGTTCATACATGGCTGAAGCAACAAAATAGACGATATCCACCCCGGTGAAGTCTGCCAAAGTAAGGGGTCCCATGGGATAGTTAAGCCCCAGTTTGACTCCCATATCGATGTCTTCCCTGCTGGCAACTCCTGCCTCATATAGACGAATCGCATCGAGCATGTAGGGAATAAAAAGTCGATTTACAATATAGCCCGGCGTGTCTTGGGCAATAACAACAGATTTTCCCACTCTTTCTCCAAACGCCTTGGCCGCCTCAACGGTCTCATCACTCGTGGAGATCGTCCGGACGATCTCCAACAAGGCCATAAGCGCCACAGGATAAAAAAAATGGAGTCCCAGAACCTTCTCAGGCCGGGAGGTTACTGTAGCGATGTCAATGATGGACAGACATGATGTATTGGTACCCAATATCGTGTGCCGGGGGCAGATCTTCTCCAGCTCGGTAAATACTTTTTTCTTCAGATCCAGATCCTCCACGACCGCTTCGATGACCAGGTCACATTCGGCAAAATCCTCCATAGCGGTCGTACCTTTAATCCGGGCAAGCGCCTCGTCCATATCCTTTTGAGCGATCTTCTCCTTTTCAACACCCTTTGACAGCATTTTGTTGATAGATGCCAAACCTTTGCTTAACAGGTCCTCGTTGATTTCACGGACGATCACATCAAGGCCCGATTGGGCTGAGATTTGAGCAATACCGGCTCCCATAGATCCGCAACCAATTACGCCAACCTTATTGATTTCCATCTGTATGCTCCTTTCCGAATAGAATCTATGTTATATTCCTTTATAATTGGGCTTCCTCTTTTCTACAAAAGCCTTCTGCCCTTCGGCATGATCCTGTGTGTGGGTGAGATAGGAGTTCAAAGCATACTCAAGCCTTAAGCCGTCCTCCAGCGACATCTCACAGCCCCGGTTCACAGCCTCTTTTGCAGCTCTGACCGCCAGCGGGGCCGCTTTGCAAATCTTCTCGGCATATTTCTTGGCCCTATTCATCACCTCTTCAGGCGGGACAACCGTATTGACCAGACCGATGCGAAAGGCTTCCTGGGCATCAAAAAAGGCGCCCGTAAGAAGCATCTCCGCGGCCTTGCAGCGCGGTATCATTCGAGGTAACCTCTGGGTCCCTCCGTCACCTGGTATGATCCCCAGGGTTACTTCGGGAAGACCGAAACGCGCTTTTTCCCCGGCAACCCGAATATCGCAGCCCAGAGCAATCTCCATCCCTTCTCCCAAACATAATCCGTTAATAGCAGCGATGAGAGGCTTCCACATATCTATCTTGCGGTTGTTGGTCATAGGCCAGGCCCACGGTTTATGCGCATTTTCTTTGAGAAAAGGCAGTACCTCTTTAATATCCGCACCGGCGCAAAAGGCCTTGTCGCCGGCTCCTGTAATAATGCCAACCGACAATTGATCATCATCCCTGAATTCCGCCATGACCTCAGCCCATTCACGAAAGGCCTGCAGATCCATGGCATTCATTGCTTCGGGGCGATTAATGGTAAAAATGGCAACCCGATCTTCTTTCTGGTAATCAAAACTCATAGCGACCTCCTTTTGCTAAACTGAGTCCCTAGTTAAAACCACTATTTTCAAACCTGCTTTCCCCTAGACAACTTGGCTGACATCCGCAAATTTTGGCTTTAAGCCAAAAAGGTAAAATAGGTTTTCCATTAAGTTGTCATTCTTCCTGTTTGATGCCCAAAGCATTGAAGACAAAACCGGTCACGATTTTCACGATCTGTTCGAAAGTGTATTGATCTTTAAAGCTCCATCCCCGTAAGGGATATATCATAAGCAGATATTGAATGATGTTGGCCGTAAGAAATGTG
>Ga0255054_10001250_pt1 | contig 14986 bp, 13 predicted proteins | sample JV7_2_23_MG_FD_188634 | JGI IMG/M metagenome (GOLD analysis project Ga0255054, IMG submission 188634) | Seawater microbial communities from Jervis Inlet, British Columbia, Canada - JV7_2_23 | ecosystem: Environmental > Aquatic > Marine > Inlet | place: Canada: British Columbia | collected...
TACATGAACGGTGTTGCACTGGATGCAATCCGAGATGCCGATCACATTCTTGTCATCTTTGATATCAGCGAACCACCCAATGAAGAGGATCGCAATGTCGTAGATAACATCCTCCAGATCTCTCCCGATCTCCCGATCACGATCGCATTAAACAAATGCGACAACCTGCAAGATGATTACCTCCAAAACCACGAATCGCTCTACCAGGATCTCCTCCCTGGAAAGAAGTTAATCCGCATCTCAGCTGTGGATGGCAGCAACCTGGATATCCTCCTCCAGGTTATTGATGAGCAATTGCCGGAAGGTCCACTATTCTTCCCTACCGATCAAATCACCACCACGTACGAGCGAGATATCGCAGCTGATATGATTCGAGCTGCATGTCTCCACCTCCTGCGCGATGAGGTTCCTTATAGCCTTGCTATTCGAATCGATGAGTACGTTGAACGAAATGAACACGGCGCATATATAGAAGCTACAATCTTTGTGGAAAGGGAATCCCAGAAGGGCATCGTGATCGGTAGAAATGGTCAGATGATCAAGGCAATCGGTTCCCATGCTCGAGTAGATATCGAAGCCGCGACTGGCAGAAAGATCTTCCTCAAACTCAGAGTAAAGGTGATGGCTGGCTGGAGAAATAACGAGGATGCTTTACAAAAATTAGGTTTTACGTAATCTTCGTAGCTTATGCGATAACGGGGAGTCTCGAATGGCTCTAGAAGAGAAGAAGAAAGGAACAAAGACGAGTTCGTTTGGATCTCCAGCCAGGGAGAATCATGACGCTTCGTCCTTCTATAACAGCCGCCTCTATGAAGGGTCCCTTAAGCCAGATCAAACCACATATGTTGAAAACACCATCGCGGTGGAGAACATTGACACTATTCACCATCAGTCCTCTGAGCAAATGAGCCAGCTCCCAGATAAATCCATCCACCTGATGATCACCTCCCCCCCTTACAACGTTCAAAAGGATTATGATGACAACCTCAGCCTCCCCGAATATCTGGAGATGCTGCGCCGCGTTTTTCAAGAGACATACAGGGTGCTCGTTCCAGGCGGTCGAGCTTGCGTGAATGTCGCCAATCTCGGCCGAAAACCTTATATCCCGCTCCATGCCATGATTATCTCCGAAATGCTCGAATTAGGATTTCTTATGCGAGGTGAAATCATCTGGAACAAAGCGGCCAGCGCCAGTCCTTCAACCGCATGGGGATCCTGGCTTTCAGCTTCGAATCCGGTGTTGCGCGATGTCCATGAATATATCCTCATCTTCTCGAAGCAAAACTTCTCCCTTGCGAAGAATGAGAAGGAGAGCACAATTGAGAAAGACGAGTTCCTCGATTGGACAAAGAGCGTGTGGACTTTCCCGACAGTTTCCGCCAAGAAAATTGGCCATCCTGCGCCTTTTCCAGAAGAGCTTCCGAGAAGATTAATCGAACTGTATTCATTTCTGGGGGACGTTGTTCTCGATCCTTTCTGTGGATCAGGGACAACGTGCGTCTCCGCACGAAGGCTTGGACGGCAGTATGTCGGATATGAACTCTTTGAAGAATATATACATATCGCCAATCAACGTCTTGAAGGGATCCCTCCGGTGCAACCCGATCATGATAAACCCATTGAGAGTGAGACATGACATACCAATCCCCTTTCTCTATTCGATATGGATCAAAAGATATGCGCGTACTCTGGTCAGAAACCGCCAAGAGACGGGTCTGGAGGCGCGTGTGGCTCACCGTCGCCGAAGCACAATCCGGCGCTGGGCTTGCGACCTCCGAACAGATCGAGGACATCCGGGTCAATGTGGATAATATAGATCTGGTTCGCGCTGCGGAGATCGAAGGCGAGATCGGGCACGATCTCATGGCAGAGTTAAAAATTTATACAGAACAGTGTTCGGTTGGTGGCAGCATTCTTCATTGGGGTCTCACATCGGCGGACGTTCAAGATAACGCAGACATCCTCCGCCAGCGTACTTCTATCGCAATACTCACCTTAAAACTCAAGGAACTTCTCCAGGTCTTTGCCGCGACAATCGAGAAAACATCCGATTCCGTCATCATGGGATACACGCACCTACAGCCTGCCGAACCCACAACATTGGGCTACCGGTTGAGCATGTATGCCGAAGACCTCTTCGGTCGTTATGATGCTTTGCTCCGTCTTCGTCATAACCTTCGCGCGAAGGGCATTCGTGGACCCGTTGGGACGAGCGCCGCATTTGTCGAGATGCTCGCTAATTCTGACGTCACCGCTGAAGAGCTCGAAAACCAGGTGATGGAGTCGCTCGGTCTAAGTGCGTATCCCGTTTCAGGGCAGATATACCCACGCATCCAAGATTTCACCCTTATTGCAGAACTGTCTGCACTCGCAGGCTCCCTATACAAATTTGGTTTCGACTTGCGGATGATGCAATCTCCCGGTTTCGGGGATATTGCGGAACCCTTCAGTCCCAGCCAGGTTGGGTCAAGTGCAATGCCCTTCAAGAAAAATCCCGTGAATGCAGAAAAGATTTGTTCCCTCGCCCGTCTTGTGGCAGCCGGGCTTTCTGTCGCCTGGGAAAATGCTGCCAACAACCTGCTTGAACGAACTCTCGATGATTCTGCAAATCGACGGCGGCTGATTCCTGAATCGTTCCTCGCTTGTGATGAAATGCTGCTCACTGCCATAAAAATCATGTCGAAATTGGAAATCGACGAGAATGCTAGCCAGGAACAGCTCGATAAATACGGAACTTTTGCTAGCGTTGCGCGCGTTCTTACCGCTTTGGTCGAAGCTGGAGCTGACCGCCAAGCGATGCATGAACATCTTCGCCAGCAAAGCATGCGGGCATGGGATTCCGTCAAATCCGGAAATGAAAATCCACTCGTGGAGACATTGGCCTCCGACACCACAATTTTGAAGTATCTGCAACCAGCCGCAATCCGCGGATTGCTGGATACAAGTACTTATGTGGGCCTAGCGCCTGAAAGAGCTCGAGGCACCGTCGCTCGCATTCAAGCGAGATTTGAATCTACCCAAGCCGAGGGAAATGAAGCGTGAAGCTTCGGTTAAGAGACTGGGGCTTTGTCGCCTTGATTATCGCCATAGCTGTCGTGACGTTCCGTCTCGGTTTCTGGCAGTTGTCGAGATATTCAGAACGAAAAGCCCGGAACGATGAGATTGTCGAAAGACTCGATAAATCACCCCTGGATCTCAACGCCGTTGAGAGTACTTCTGAAGAACTTGAGTATCGGCGCGTCGTGGTGGTGGGTGAATTCGACAGCGAGCATGAGATATTGCTCAAAAATCGAGCTCGCCAGGGCCAACCAGGTTTACACCTGATCACCCCTCTTCTAATAAACAATGATCGTGCGGTATTAATAGATCGGGGCTGGATCCCATTAGCGAGTGGTGAAAAATCTGATCGAGGGGTCTATCAGGAGGGGAATACTGTTCTCATCGAGGGAATTGCGCGCCTATCTAAGGATGAACCCTCTTGGGGCTTCCTCGCTGACCCGGTTCCAGGGGTCGGAGATCCTCCACTAGAGGCTTGGCGATTATTGTACGTTGAGGGCATACAGGGACAGATCCCCTACCCTCTGCTTCCAATCTACATTGCACAAACGAATAACCTATCCGGCGAGGGGCCGATTCCAGAGCCAGAAATAGATCTATCCGAAGGATCACATCTGGGATATGCCATCCAATGGTTTTCATTCACAGCTGTCGCTGTCATCGGGGGTTATTATTGGCTGAGGCGCAAACAAAACGATCCACCATCGGAGAATAGATGATGAATTTCTTGCTCATGCTTACTTTTCTGTTCGCAATTGCCGACTGGTATGCGGTCGCCACAAGGCGCCGCCGGCTCGAATACGTGATGAAGCCTGGGACAATGCTGAGCCTAATTCTCTGGTTCACGACCATGTTGCCGACAGCGCCTCCTGCTTTTACATCCATATTTACCCTTGGTTTGGCACTCTCCCTGATTGGAGATGTCTTCTTAATGCTTCCCAACGATCGGTTCCTATCTGGCGTTATAGCATTTCTTCTCGCTCACGTCGCCTACGTTATCGCCTACAACATGGGTGGAGTCCTGGTCACTCCCCTTTCTGTTTTCTTGTTGCTAATGATTGGTGTCATAGGCTTCTTCATCGCACGCCCGATCGTGAGGGCACTCCGATCCTCCGGCAAAGACAAACTCGTCGGTCCCATCATCGTGTATGCCATCGTCTTGACGGCAACGCTCTGGTCGACGACGACGACATTACTACGCCCCGAGTGGCCGCTGATCGGAGCCGTAATCACCTTCATCGGTGGTTTGCTCTTTTACGTCTCAGATAGCATGAACGCCTGGATTCGGTTTGTGAGTCCTCTACCAGGCGGACATCTTCCCGTCATGATCACCTACCATGTTTCTCAGTTTCTTATGGCCGCAGGTGTTCTCATCGCTGTGGGTGTTTTAGGATGACGGGTGAATTAATTATTGCGGTGATCAAGTACGAGCACGAAGGCTCGTCCCCACAAGCTGATCCCATCTACGTAGGGGCCGCCCTTCGTGGCGGCCCTTTCCCCACGTATTAGTGCTGCGAGACGGTTTTCAATGACCAAATGACAAACGATCTTCCGTGTCCTGTCCGTTTAATGTTACTCAATGTACCAATGACATATCCACTCTTAATGTCATTGCGAGCGGAGCGAAGCAATCCACAAGATTGATCTCCAAAATTCAGACGGGCGAGCACGAAGGCTCGCCCGTTTAGGTAAATCATACCCACGTTTGAGACGGGGTCCCATCCAATACGTAGGAATGGAAGAATCCGTTACAATTCCAGAAAATATTCTTTTTCGATATCTTCTTTCGAAATACCTGTAGGCAATCGCATCCCAGAACCCAGGATCGGATGAACTTCTCTGATCATTTCTGCCATGCCTAAGGCTATCCGCCTGATTGAAAAATGTGCGTTAGGCTGGGATCGGAGTTCACAAAAGTGATACGCCTCTCGTAGGTTCAGGGTCATCAGCACACGGCGCTTATGTCCGTTTGGGACAATGTAGGCGGCCACGTGAGGATTCCAGTCATAGAGCTCTCCGAATGCATTTGAAACCATATCCATCGCATTCCGATAGGGCGCCTCAAATCCAGAATCTGCGAATAGTCTTGGCACTGCATAGCCCAGGTCCGCCCTCAGACCTTGGGGAGTCTGCGTCATGATGCGATGACGCTTTAACTCGAAGTAAGCGCCCTGATCGAGGGTGGCTTCGAAAGTATAAGTCGCATGTTCGAATGCACGTAGAGGGATGTCGAAACGATCCATCTTCCCGAGCAGCTTATCCGATAGCTGCTCTCTTTCATCCGTACTCATGCCACGGATTTTTTCCATCACGGTATCAAAGGAGGCTCCTCCAGCAGGATAGATGGCAGCCGCCATCACTCGAAGCTCTGCTTCGTCATCATAGTCGATCAGATGCAGGTCATCGCCCCCGATTTCACCTGGAAATTCCTTTGCGTATTCGGCAAGATCCACCTCGGTCTGCTGCAGGTACGGAACCGCATCGGCATATTTGACCAGCGTCGGCACTTCATCTTGAGCGGTATCTTTCACGGCCTCACCAATCTCACGCACTTCCTGAAGAGGATGCGAAAGCATTTTTCGAATCGCATGTTCGAGTGCTCGTGCGTTGACCGTCATGCCGACATTCGCCAAAGCTGCTGCCGGGAGGAGAAATCGCGCTACATCGACATAGCGAGAGCGGGTGCGCCCATCCCACTGGTCGTCGCGCTCGCCCTTTCTGCGTGGGTTCCGGTCCCGGATGACGCTTTTCAATGGCTCAAGGGATTCGTGATAGGCATCGAATAAAAGATGGCAAGTATTCACATACAACTCTTCATACGGTGTTTGGATGATCTCCTCAGGGACAAAGTACCCCATCCGATCCCACTTTTGATATCGAGTCGATTTTTCCGTATATGAAGCCAGACGGTTGGACTCGATACACTCGATCGCCAGCCTGGAGACATTCTCAAAGGCAATGTGCAACACAGCATGTTCGGCAACCGAAGCATGCCCGTAACCTACGACCCACTTTTCATGGAACTCTGCGGATTTTGCCTCGGTGAGCTCGGCCGCGATTTCGTCGAAAGACAACGGCGAGCGAGAAGTTTTGGCGAAGGTGACTGCGATCGTTTCTGGCGTGAGTTTCCCAGGCCGCAGGAGATAGATACGTCGTTTGGTAACTTCACTCATCATTTCCCCCGCACTCTTTCTTGCAAGATTGTCCTTGCCTTATCGACATCCCTCGTGATCTGTGCTTTAAGAGCATCAACTGATGAGAAACGCTGCTCATCGCGTAATCGTGTGATGAAAGCCAGTTCGATTTCCTTCCCATACAGATCACCATCAAAATCAAGCAAGTGAGCTTCTACAATTGCGGTGTTGTGATCTTCATTGAAGGTCGGGCGGACACCAATATTCGTGACGCTGAGCCATTCTTTTTCATCAAGCCGGGCATAACTGGCATATACCCCCTGGTGGGGATAGGCTCTCTCTTCCCATAATTTAAGATTTGCGGTCGGAAATCCGATCGACTTGCCTCGATTCGCGCCCCGGATCACTTGGCCTGGAATAACGAAGGGTCTTCCCAAGTACGTCTCAACATGGGTCACGTCCCCAGCTCTGAGTGCTTCTCTCACCCTTGTTGAGCTAACCACCTCACCGCCGACAAGGATGGGGGGCTGGACCTCAACTTGAAAACCCCGCAAGGCTCCGCTTTTCTCGAGGAATCGACGATTGCCTTCACGGTGATAACCAAATGTAAAATCCTCCCCGATACAGATTACCCGGGGCTTGAGATGGCTTTGTAGTTCATCAAGAAAATCTGAGGCGCGCATGCTTGACAGCTTTTTTGAAAATTTTTCTGTGATGACATGATCCACACCTAGATTTCCAAGGAGTATCGCTTTTTCGTCGGGGGACGAGATATAAAAAGCCGGCTGACGGTCTCGCAGGATAACAGAAGGATGAGGGAAGAAGGTGAGCACAACCGAGGGAATCTTATATCGTTTAGCGTGTTTTACTGCACGCTGCACAAGCGCCTTATGACCCAGATGGACTCCATCGAATGATCCAATCGTAAGGACGCAGCTATCAAGTTGTATGGTGTCCAATCTACGAGTATGTTCCATGAAGAAGATTACCGATTGAACACCTTTCGTGGATGCCATCGGGTTCCATCTTCGACGGCTTCGAGAATAGCCACAAGATATCCATCTGGACCAATCGCACGGGCTAATCCAGCAGCGCCCTCATCGGCGGCGATCCGTTTTCCATGATGTACCTCACCGAGCATAGCTCCATCAAGTTCAATTAGAGGGAGATCAGGAAGGGCATCTTTCGCTGGAACAATGTGGGTCACCCAATCACCCGACGTAAATCCTTCTTCCAATTCCATCAGGGAGGTACTATCGTCAAGCGTAAAGTGACCTGCTTTTGTCCTTCGCAGGCTCGCAAGATGTGCCCCGGTACCTAATCGTTCTCCTAGATCATGAGCGATCGATCGTATGTACGTTCCTGCGGTACATTCAATATCCAGGGCAAGATTAGGAGGATCGTAGCGAATTAACTCCAGATGATGAACCGTGATTTTCCGAGCCTCGAGCTCAACATCCTGACCAGACCGTGCAAGTTCGTAAGCCTTCTGACCCTTAATCTTAATCGCACTGTACGGTGGAGGGATCTGCTCAATTTCTCCGCGAAACTCAGGTAATACAGCCAGGACATCTTCATCTGACGGCGCCGCGCCTGTTAACCGGATTACATCTCCCTCGGCATCATAGGTCTGGGTGGAAGATCCGAATCGGATGACGGCTTCATACCGCTTGTTGGACACAGAAAGATATTCGCTCAACCGCGTGGCCGATCCAATACAAAGGACCAGCACACCGGATGCGCGTGGATCTAATGTACCGGCATGCCCTACCTTCTTCGCACCAGTCCCACGCCGAATGATGCTCACAATTTTATGAGATGTCGGACCAACAGGCTTATCCACAATGAGGAGACCAAATGGTTTCATGTTGATTTCCTGAGCTTAATTCGTCTGAGCCTTCGTGGCTGTGATTACGCGGGTTCGGACTTCCTCCAACTCACCCTCGATCATCGCGCCAGACGCTTGCTCATGACCTCCGCCCCCAAATTGGGATGCAATTTCGGCAACGTTTATTCCTGGATCCGACCGCCAACTCACCTTCACCTTCCCTCCGGATTGTTCAACAAAGATGATGCTTACCTGGGTGTCTTCTATTTCAGTGAGGAGGTTGACCAGATCGGCATCATCATCTCCAGGGTAGCCGACTTTTTCTCTATCCGCGAGCGTGAGCGTCGTCCAGACCAGACCATCTCCCCTCTCAATCCGGTTCAAACCACAGCCCCAATACCGCACACTGGTAAAGGAGCGACGACCAAGTACAATCTCGTATATCTCTGCTAACGGGGCACCGAGATTCATCAGATCAACTGCAATCTCGAGCAATTGTGGGGTCACACTATGTGTACTGAACCCAATGGTGTCCGTAACTATCCCGGTGAGGAGATTGGTGGCAATCTCGGAGGTGATTTGAAGACCAAATGTCGGTAGGAGTTCGTAAAGGATCTCTGCTGTAGCGGCAGCATCTGGGCGAACAAAATTTAGTTTTGCGAAGAATGCGTTTGTGGGATGATGATCGATATTGATGTCGATCGAAGGTTCTGAAGCGATGCCCATCCGCACTTTATCAGAGCAATCAACGGCAATAACGAGGTCGGCATTTGGAGGAACTTTCTTTTCTATCCCGGCCGATCCTGGAAGAAAGCGGAAACGGGCCGGCAAACCATCAGCAAGAACCGGCGTGACATCCTTACCTGAGTTTGCAAGTGCAAGTGCACATGCCAGCAGGGAGCCTACTGCGTCACCATCAGGGCGTTCATGAGCAATGACAGCAATCTTTGTTGACCTTGAAATCATGTTCAAAGCCGAGTCAGTATCACTCCTCACTCGCCTCTCCCTCGGGTTGTCCACCTTCTGTTTTTAGACTGTCGAGCAATTCTTCTATTCGCTGACCGCGCTCGTGTGCGACATCCCATCTGAAGCGGAGCTGCGGAAATGACCTAAGTTGGATGCGCGTCGCTAATTCACTCTTCAAATACCCGCTTGCACTTTCCATCCCCTCCAGAACTTCTTCCTCCCGTTCCTCACCTCCACTTGCCGTCACGTAAATTGTCGCGTAGGCGAGCTCACGATCGACATCTACCTCTGTAATCGTTACCATATTTAGACGAGGATCGGCGACGTTTCTAATAAGCAGGATCGCGAGTTCTTCTTGTATTCGCTCCCCTACACGTCGAGCTCTAGCTTCACTGGGCATGGTCAAACCTTAGCTGACAGGGACAGTCTCTTCCGTGTAGCATTCCAGGATGTCCCCCTCCTCAAACTCATCAAACCCTTTCAGCCCTACACCACATTCAAATCCCTCACGAATATCACGGGCATCGTCTTTTTCGTGCTTGAGAGACGAGATCGCGCCGTCAAAAATCACCTCGTCGGCTCGGATGACTCGCATACGGCCGTTGCGCTTTAATTCTCCCTCGCGGACAAAACAGCCCGCAATTCTACCAAGCTTCGGAATTCGGAAAACCGCCCTCACTTCTGCACGACCTAATATAACCTCATGGACCTCCGGTTCGAGCATACCTTTCAAAGCCTTTTCTACATCCTCGGTGATCCGATAGATAATATCGTAGATGCGAATGTCCACACCTTCCGCTTCGGCAGCATTACTAGCAGCCTCATCTGCAGTCACGCAAAAACCAATCACGATGCCATCAGATGCAGAGGCAAGCATGACATCATTCGTGTTGATATTCCCTGTGCCTGTATAAATCACGTTGACCTTAATATCCCCTACGCTCAACTCCTGCAGAGAGCTGGAAATCGGCTCTAATGATCCCTGAACGTCTGCCTTAATTACCAAACGCAGCTCTTGCACTTCGCCGGCTTTGAATGCTTCAAATATCTGGTCGAGTGACATGGCGCTGGATGATTGCGCTCTACCGCCCGCCCTTGCATCTTCAAGTTCTTCTGCGATGGCTCTACCTTCCCGATCACTTTTCACAACTATGAATAACTCCCCAGCGTCGGGGACGTCAGAAAGTCCCAGGACTGAGACAGGCATGGATGGCCCTGCCTCCTCGATTGGATTTCCTTGATAGTCAAACATCGCTCGGACTTTTCCATGGGAAGCACCGATACTGACCGCATCGGCGACCCTAAGCGTGCCATTTTGAACTAACAAGGTCGCCACAACACCTCTGGATTTATCTAGCTCGGCTTCGATCACGGTTCCGACTACATTACCCGCAGGGTTGGCTTTGATCTCAGTAGCATCGGCGACGAGCGTAATTGCTTCAAGAAGGTCATCTAGCCCTTGCTTCTCTTTTGCCGATATCGGAACCACCATTGTGTCGCCTTCCCAATCATCCGGGATCAGACCGACATCAGAGAGCTCTTGTTTAACTTTTTCGGGATTTGCATTCGTGCGGTCAATTTTATTTAGAGCTACCAGGATGGGAACTTGTGCCGCACGTGCATGTGCCAGCGCTTCTCGAGTTTGAGGCATCACGCCATCATCTGCTGCGACCACAAGAACGACGATATCAGCCCCTTGTGCTCCTCGAGCACGCATTGCCGTGAAGGCAGCGTGACCAGGTGTATCTAAAAATGTGATGGTTTGATCATTGTATTCAACCTGGTACGCGGCGATGTGCTGCGTTATCCCACCAGCTTCTCCTTCAGCAACGCTGGCTTCGCGAATAGCGTCTAGAAGCGTGGTCTTGCCGTGATCGACATGCCCGAGAATAGTGACAACAGCAGGACGATCGATCAGCGTTTTAGGGTCCTCATCGCCGATCAGTTGTCGCCATTTTGGGATTTTGCCGGATTCTTCGCTATCTTCGTCTTCTACAGGGGTTGCTGGAGTGGCCTCGTATCCTAACTCCGCGATCACGATCGCCGCAGTGTCGAAATCAATCTGTTGATTTATATTCGCCATGACCCCGTTCGCCATCAACTGTTTTATGATTTCTATGGGGCTGACATCAATCATCTCAGAGAGATCACGAACCGTTACCGTCTCTGCTAATTCTATTGTTTTTGGGCCATTCTCAATCTCATTCTCAATCTCAATCTCAATCTCATTCTCGCTCATATCCCACCTCCAAAACGAAAACACCGACTAGATGGAGCGAGAAAGCCGATGGCTTCAGAAATAAAAGTTCACCTTGCTACCGCTTGGCATCGCCAGACTTTCAGCATCAGCCTTCCCACTCTTCTTTACGTTGGGAATAGTAACGCTCAAGTTCCTCGCGTTCCTGATTCGTTAGATCAACTTTCAATGCTCTTGCCAGAGCACCATGCAATGCAGTCTCCCAACAAGAGCTCTGATCGTGAATATAAGCTCCTCGTCCCGCTTCTTTCCCAGTTGGATCGATTTTCACGCCATCCGCACCTCGAACGATCCGGATCAAATCCCGCTTCGAAAGGACTTCACGACATCCTACGCAGGTGCGCTGAGGGATGTGGCGTTTTTTACTCTTTCGGGAAGCCATTCATTCATTACTCCCGACAAATCATCGCGGGGCGAGCTTGTTAGAAGGTTTCTTTATCCCACTCTTCCCCATCGTCACGTTTTCTACGTCGTTTAACGACCATTTCTCCTAGATCAGGATCGAATTCAACGACTCGGGACTTCTCTTTCTTCTTCTTTTTAAGTTCCTCGAGTTCAGCCTCGTCGATCACGGCTTCTTCACCGATATCCTCTGCCGTGAACGTGCTATCAAATTCCCCTACCATCTTCTCAAAGGTTTCTTCGATAGTCTCGGGTTCTTCAGCCATTTTTTCAACAACCGGAGCGCCTTCTTCTACCTCAGCTTCAGTAACCGCCTCATCGACTTCGACTCCTTCTGCAGCGGGTTCAGTAACCTCCGGTAGCTCCCCATCAACTGGTTCCTCTCCCTCAAGGGTGACTTCTTCCTCTTCGAGAGCAGGCTCGATCTCTAATTCAGGATAGTCGTAACTCGTCAGCACCTCGCGAATCTCAATAATCGCTTTTGGACCAATTCCTTGGAGACCCAGGATGGTATCTTCATCCAATCCAAGCTGCTCGAGCAGCGCGCCCGCATTTTTGTAATCAGCTTCCGTAAGCAGGTTCAATACACGGGTGGAAAGACCAACTTCTGATATAGGTACATCATAAGCCGTGACAGGATAGGATGCCCGTACCTCATCGAGCTTCAGCTGTTTGGCTTGTCGAACGACATCCCGTTGTCCTTCAACTTCTCTCTGGATGCGCTCAACAAATCCTCTTAAGACCTGGTATTCCTCAGGTGTCACCGGGCGACCTTCGGATTTCTTCGTGAGTATCGACTCCACCTGTGCTAGAACTTCTTCCTCTCCATCAGCGAAAGCTGCAAATTCTGGTGTTGACTCGAGCAAAGCTATGGATTCAATAGCTGCCTCGGGGAGGCTCTTGATATCTATTCGCCAACCGGTAAGTTTGGCTGAAAGGCGTGCATTGACCCCTGCTCTTCCAATCGCCAGACTAAGTTGATCCTCAGGGACGACGACCATAGCTGTCTTCCCTCGATTAGGATCGTCATCGAGATAGACACCTGAAACACGTGCAGGGCTCAAAGATTTTGAGATGAAGGTGGCCGAATCAGGGTTCCATTCAATGACATCGATTTTTTCATCATTCAGATCGCGTACGATCGATTGGATACGCACACCGCGCAGTCCGACACAAGCCCCAACTGGGTCGACACCATCTCGTAACGCGGTCACGGCTACTTTCGCCCGTTTACCTGCTTCACGAGCAATTGCCTTTATCTCCACGAGACCCTGATTGATCTCGGGCACTTCCATTTCAAGCAACCGTCGTAACATATGCGGATGTGTTCTCGAGACAACGATGACCGGACCGCGTGATGATTTTCGTACCTCGAGCACATAAGTTCGAATACGATCACGGACTCTGAAGTGCTCACCGGGTATTTGCTGGTTTCTTGGCAGAATTGCCTCAGCTCGACCGAGACCGACGGTCACAGCTTGTGGCGTTATCGAATGCACAGTTCCGTGCACCATATCGCCTTCACGTTCAACATATTCCTCGTATTGTGCTTCCCGTTCAGCCTCTCGTAAACGCTGCAAAATTACCTGCTTCGCTGTCTGGGCTGCAACACGACCGAAATCGTCAGGGGTAGAATCCACTAAAACCATATCCCCGGATTCGGCCTCGGGTTCAACTTTACGGGCTTCATCAAGTGCGACTTCTGTGAGTGGATTCTGGACGTCGTCGACGACTTCCTTCTCTGCGTAAACCTCAACTTCACCGGTTTCGGCCAGTATTTTTGCTTCGATAAGCTGTGCACTCGAGGCATTTACAGACCGCCGGTACGCCGAGATCATCGCCGCCTCCAGGGCCTCCATAACAGTCTCTTCTGGAAGTCCAAAGCGTTCCGTAATCTCGTTGAAAGCCAGAGCAAATTCAGTTTTCATTTCTATTCTTCCCCTACAAGGTTAATCATACTCGCATAGACGCAGAAAAGTGGGGCAAACCCACTTTTCCGACCAACTCAAAATTCAAACTCTACCTTGGTGATTTTAGCATATCGATCCACCACCTGCAAGGTGTCGAACCTGTCAAAGAGTGACACCACAAAGTAGACAGGGAATTACACCAACGCTCGTAGGTAAGGTCGTTGAGATGAGGGTCACGGCAACGATGCCAAAGTCAGATGTTTCAAATGACGCTAAAGCCCCTCCTCTAAAGGAGCGACTTGCGCCAGGTATTACCCTCACGATTCTGGCACGTATATTGACGGTACGAAGAAGGTCGAATGATTTGAGGATCCAATCCCCTAAATCGCCGCTGTCTCGACAGACGACTCTTTTAAGTGGCGAGAAATAAGGGAAGAAAGCTCACTCAATCGGATTGGTTTCTTCTGGTGGTCCGCTGCACCTGCGGAGATCACACGATCTTTGAGTTTAATATCCTGACGCGCGCTCAGAATAACAACGGGGACTTTCTCACCATCCTCCAAGTTACGAATGCGATCCAATATCTCAATCCCATTCATGTCAGGCATCATATAATCCAGGATCACTAAGTCTGGATTGCACTCCGTGATCAATTGGATTGCCTGAGGGCCACTATACGCTTCGATAGGTTCATGCCCGAGCTGGGCAACGGCGAGCGCAAGAAGCCCCACCGTATTCCGTTCGTCATCGACGATAAGGATGCGCGCCATATGTCTTCCTATATCTCAATGCCGATTTATACCGGCAATCAAATGGAGTATATCGTCTCGCTGTTCCCGGACGACCTTACATTGAACTAACGGTTAATGTATGTTTTATTCCCACTCTGTGGGAATATGCTAGTGAATGAACAGGATAGCTGCCTTCTTGCACGTAATTAATCAATTCCTTCGGGAACCTGATTGAATCACAGCAAGATGATTGACGGCAACATGTGAAATCCGTATCATACCGGGGTCGATACTTATTCAATTCTGAGGTGCTTTATGGAAGTGGGTCTGGTTCGTCAAATTGATATCGATGTGGAGATGCAGCAATCGTATCTCGACTACGCCATGAGCGTCATCATTGCGCGTGCGCTTCCCGATGCAAGGGATGGTCTTAAACCCGTACACCGGCGAATTCTCCATTCGATGCAAACCATGGGGATTCGTCCTGACAGCTCCTATAAGAAATCGGCTCGAATCGTAGGAGAGGTTCTAGGAAAGTACCACCCCCATGGAGACATGGCGGTGTATGAAGCTATGGCAAGAATGGCGCAGCCATTTTCGATGCGCTACCTGCTCATTGACGGCCAGGGCAATTTTGGCTCTATCGACGGTGATCCCCCCGCTGCTATGCGATATACAGAAGCCAGACTCGCACCTCTGGC
>Ga0255054_10001251_pt1 | contig 14984 bp, 11 predicted proteins | sample JV7_2_23_MG_FD_188634 | JGI IMG/M metagenome (GOLD analysis project Ga0255054, IMG submission 188634) | Seawater microbial communities from Jervis Inlet, British Columbia, Canada - JV7_2_23 | ecosystem: Environmental > Aquatic > Marine > Inlet | place: Canada: British Columbia | collected...
GATCTCGCGTCCGAGCTCCAGGACATCCCGAAACCCCCGGGTGGTGATCAGCGCTGTTTTAGCGCCCTTTCGTTCAATGATGGCGTTTATCACCAGGGTCGTGCCGTGGATGATTTCATCAATTTTAGGCATAAACCCCGGAACCCGTTCCAGCAGTCCGCGAATGCCCTCCTCCACCGCGTCGGAAGGGTCCGCCGGTGTCGTCAAACATTTGTTAATCTGAAACTCGCCGGTTTCATCATCGACCAGCACAAAGTCTGTAAAGGTACCGCCGATGTCACAGCCCAGTCGATAGGTCGAATTCGGATTGCGGATTGCAGATTGTGGATTTTTTTCTTCTATATTTTGTTTCTCCGCACTCAATTACTATCCTCCCTAGTTCAAACTGCTCCATTCTTCAATTTCTCAATTTTTCCCAATCCGAAATCCAAAATCCAAAATCTAAAATTAGAAGATGCTCGGTTCCTGCCATTCACCAAAAACATCTCGAAACACACCGGCCATCTCCCCCACGGTTGCATAGGCCCGACAACAATCGACCAGAAGAGGCATCACATTTTTCCCGTCACGCGCACTCTTTTCCAATTCTTTGAGCAGGCGCGTGACTTCCCGGTTATCGCGGGTCCTGCGAAGCTCCTTGAGACTGGCAACCTGTTTGTCGACCCATTGCTCATTGTATTCGTGAAGTTCCACATCGGTTTGCGCTTCGCTGCCTTCCGTATATTTGTTGACGCCCACCTTAATATATTCGCCTTTTTGAATTCCGCTTTCATATTCGTACGCCTGCTGGGCAACTTTTCGCTGGATAAAACCGCTGGCAACCGCGTGGACCATCCCTCCGACCTCCTGAATCTGTTTCATTTCATCCAGGATTTTTTCTTCCATCTGTTTGGTCAGAGTCTCAATGAAATACGAGCCCGCCAGAGGATCAACCGTATCGCGCAGGCCGACCTCGTCCATAATGATTTCAAGGGTCCGCAAAGATAACAGTGCCGCTCTCGGCGTCGGAATCGTATAGGCTTCATCAAAGGAGCACAGGGCGGTGGTTTGGGCACCGCTGAGCGCAGCGCCCAGCGCATAAAAGGCTCCCCGCATGATATTGTTTTCCGGCTGATCCTTGGTCAGGCCGCTGCCGCCCCCGCCGAAAAGCCCCCTGAGAAACAGCTTTTTCTTTTCCTGAACGCCATACTCTTCCTTCAGCATCTTTGCCCACAGCTTGCGGGCGGCCCGGAATTTGGCGATCTGCTCCCACAGATTGCCAAAAACATTCAGGTTAAAAGAAAACCGCCCGACAAAATCTTCAACCGCCAGCCCCCTGGCCTTGACATTGTCGATGTAAGCTTTGGCGATTTCAAAGGCGCAGGCCACTTCCTGCGCCGGGTTGGCTCCGGATTCCCGGATATGATATCCGCAGATACTGACCGGATTGCAGCGCGGCATCTCCCTGACCGAATATTCGATGCTGTCCCCCACAAGACGCACGGCCTGCTCGACCGGAAATATCCAGGCGCCGCGGCCGATCATTTCTTTAAGAATATCATTTTGGGGGGTGGCACTGATTTTTTCTTTCGGGTAGCCGGATTTTTCTGCTGTGACCTGATACATGGCCAGCATAATTGCGGCGACCGCATTGATGGTCAGCCCTGATCCGATGCGATCCAGCGGTATGCCGTCAAAGGCGATTTCAAAGTCGCGCAGCGAATCGATGGCCATCCCTACCCGACCGATCTCGCCCAGGGCCTTGGGATCATCCGAGTCGTATCCCATCTGCGTCGGCAGATCAAAAGCGACATTCAAACCGGTTTGTCCATGTGAAATCATTAGTTTAAAGCGTTCATTGGTCTCCTGCGGCGTACCAAAACCGGTGTACTGCCGTGTGGTCCAGGCCCGTGAACGGTAGCCCTGGGGATGCAGGCTGCGGGTGAAAGGATATTCCCCGGGGTCCCCCAGATCATTTCCGTACTCAAAACCGACTTCTTCGAGATCTTTGGGGGTGTAAACCGGTTTTATCTTGATGCCCGACTGGTAGATGACTTCTTTAATCGCATCTTTTTCGTCTTTAATGTATTTTGCGACTCCCATATTCTCTCCTAAAAAAGTGCCTAAAATTAAAAATGCCTAAATTGCCTAAAATAAAAACCAGATAAAATCCATATTTCAACTTTAGCTCATTTTAGTTCATTTTAGCCAATTTAAATTTGAAGACATTTTCAAATTAAGTGACTACTTCATTAATGCCGCTCACGATTTCATCAAAATGCGTCCCTCCGGGAAAAACACCGGCAATGCCCAGTTCACTTAATTTGGGTATATCCTGTTTGGGGATAACGCCTCCCACGACCACCGGAATTTCCTGAAGGCCTTCATCTTTCATCATTTCTAAAAGCTTCTGACAAATGGGGATGTGGGCGCCGGACATAATGCTTAAGCCGACCACATCCACCGCTTCCTGTACGGCCGTTCTGACAATCTGCTCAACGGTCTGGTGAAGTCCGGTATAAATAACTTCCATACCGGCATCCCTTAAAGCCAGAGCGGTTACCTTGGCCCCGCGATCATGTCCATCCAGACCGGGTTTGCCGATCAGTATTTTTATTTTCTTTGTGGTCATATCGATTTTCCCCTGACGATTCTAGAAGTGGTTTCAAAATCCCAGATCAGGTTCAAGGGCAAGGCGTCCCGCGAATTGAAAGCGGAGCGTACACGTTAGTACGTGAGCAATTCAATTCGCGGGGCAACGCAGCCATTGGGCCTTAGATGTGGTTTTGAAACCACTTCTACTGTTTAGTCCATCCGCTGCCGGTCATATTCCTTTAATACCATTTCCTGCCCTCTTAAGATATGACCCCGGACCAGGCGTTCCGCACCTTCAGCATCCCGCTTGCGAATGTATTTCAACATTTTTTTGTGGTCCAGGTTGCTGGTCGATGCAAATTTTCTTTCTTTAAGGATCATTTGCCGGTACAGGTAAATTTGATCGCGCAGGCCATTAATCATGTTGATCAGTTTGGGGCTTTTGCTCAGGCTGTACAGCAAATCATGAAATTCCGTATTGATTGCCGGCAACAAATTCATCTTTTTACGATCCAGCGCAATTTGGAATTCATCGATTTTGTTTTCCAATTTCTCCAGTTCTTGCGCTTCATGCTTGACAGCGGCCAGCCGGGCGGCATAGCCTTCCAGCACGCTGCGAATACCGAAGGTCTCTTCGATATCATCCCGCTTAAGACCCAGAACCGTAAATCCCCCCCGCGGTTGACGCTCGATGAGCCCTTCACGCTCAAGTTTGTGAATCGCCTCCCGCACAGGGGTTCGGCTGATTCCCAGGGTTTCGGCAATATGGCTTTCAACCAGCCATTCACCCGAGGAAATTTTTCCCCTGACAATCGAATGCTTCAGGCTTTCAAAAACATGCTCTCCTAAAGATTTTCGCTCCTGAAACGCCTGCAGCGGCCCAAGATTCAAATTATTTAACTCTGCCCTTTTTCTCATGGTGTTACCTTATAATGCTCTTAATTCATTATTGATGAATTCGTAAAAAGTCGAATTCATCATAATTAAATAACGCCACTCTCTTTCAAACGGGCAAGATCATCCTCAGAATATCCCAATTTCTTGCCGTATATTTCGCTATTTTGTTCACCGAATCGCGGGGGAAACGAAAGCAGACGATCGGATTGTTCTAAAAACGATGTCATATTCGGCGGAGGTGCCAGCGTTATGCGGGTACCGGTAGCAGGATCCTGGGCATGCAACAGTCGCCGTTCGACCAGTGGATCTTTAATAACTTCATCGACAGGTTTGATTTTACTGATGGGAACGTTGATGGCGCTAAACAATTCAATCAGATCTTCAGATGTGTGATGGCGGGTAAGCGCGTTAATCGCCTGGTTCAAATTTTTCACATCCTTTATGCGGCCCTCATTTCTTTCATAGGCCGGCTTATCCAGGCTCTTAAAAATTTCCTGGGATACCATTGTTTTCCATTGACGGTCGTTGCCAACCGCTAGATAGACAAACCCATTTTGCGTCTGATAAACAGAGACCGGCGCAAAGAATTCATGAGTGTTTCCCCTGCGGCTGATACTTTTTCCAAAACTGCCGGTCAAGGTGATCGGCACGGTAAGCCATGATACCGATGATTCAAACATGGCCATATTGATGCAACTGCCTTCACCGGTGATCTGGCGTTGGTAAAGGGCTTTCATCACCAGTCCGTAAGCATGCTCACTGGTGCCCATATCCGGCAGGGGGATGCCCACAACCTGGGGATCGCCTTCGGCTTCACCGGTCAATTCCATTAAACCCGATCGGGCCTGTAATATCGGATCGTAGGCCGCTTCATTGCTGTCGGGGCCGAATCCGGTCACCCCCAGCCAGATGATATCCGGTTTGAGAGATTTTAAGCTGTCGTAATCGATTCCCAGCTTCTGATAATTTTTAGGAAGCTGATTGGTCGCAAAAATGTCCACATCGAGCGCTTTAATCAAAGAATGAAAAATTTTCTGCCCCTCATCTTCTGCCAGATTCAGCGTCAGCGCTTTCTTGCCGGCATTGATACACAAGTAGTATGAATTCATCCGTTCTTCATTGAGAACATTTTCGCCAATGAAGCGATTGGGATCACCGTAAACCGGATGTTCCAGGCGGATGACATTCATTCCATCCTGTGCCAGCCGGTAGGTTAAATACGGCAACACCGTCGCCTGCTCCAGGGAAACCACAGTAAGGTCGTTCAAAAGGTCCATGGTCCTCTCCATTAAAGTTTGCGTTGGGGGTCAAAGATTGCGAGGCCGTTTGTTCCAGTACTGCCGATGAATTAAGGTGTGAATCGACAGGTTTTTGTATACGGTATACAATGTACAAGTGTCAAGAATTGTTTTGTGCGCAACAGAGATATTCTTAAGATCTGGCAGGCGCTTTGAACCCCGAAGATGGGATCAGCGTTTTTTTCTTGCTTTCCATGTTGTCAGAATTTTAAGATCATTTTTTAATAGCAAAAACCGGGCTTCAGTGAACAAAAGCAGAAGCGCATCGAATTTTCCCCACCGATAAGCGCAGGAAGGCTGCGGTAGATCGACATAATGTCCAGGATTATCGTCAGATTAATAGCGAACATTGCCGTTGCTGTTGGATTATTCTTGCTTGTGAGGGTTTTTTACCTTACGGCTACCGGCGCTTTAGTGGCCCAGCTTTTCCCTGAATCGCAGCAATCATGGACAAGCAATCTGTCTGCTCTCGGCCTGAGCCTTCCGGTACCGTTACATGTGATCTCTTTCGGGCTTGTGCTGCAGCGCAGATGGTTGCCCCATCATTGGAGCCGAATCGTCTGGCTGGCGGTGGTTATCTCCGGCTGCTGGTTGGGCGCAGCACTGGCGATAAAGCTTTTGCTGCTTGACTGAAGCCCCTATCCCCAGCAGGACTGAAACCTGCTTATCAAACGCATTGGCACAAACATTCTGGTAGTTATATAGTGGTTGTCAAAAAAGCGTTTCGGGCGATACCGGGTCCGCAGGATGTCGGATATATTGGTGGCTTTAAGAAATGGCGGGTTTTGTTTTTCTGAAAAGTAACATTATGCCGGAGGCCAAATAAAGGCCAATTGCCACTATCAAAAGAAAGTTCAGTCCCCATATATTACAGACATATTCCAGTGCGCCTCCCACCACGACTCCCAAAAGATTTGAGCCGAATACGGCATTTACTTTCGTTTCCTGCCGGAAGGAATTTGAAAAAATGAAAGCCGCCCAGATAATTGGCAGGCCCACTATTATGGTGGAAATACAAAGACGCCAGACGAAATTAAGTCCTAAAATGCGATTAAAAGGGAAAAAATAGGCAATTAAAAGCGTCGCAAATAAAAGCGGATAAGCGTACTTGCTGGCAATGCCGTAATTTTTAATGACCAGATAATTCGCAATAAAAATCGCCAAAAGGATCACGCTAATGACGATTCCAGTGACATGCCAGGTCATTCCGAAAACAAGCGCAAGCTGAGTGATGCTTCTGGTTTCTAAAAGCATGAATCCGGCACCCAGAAAAAAATAATGTAAATTGACTTTTTGGGACGCCGGCTCGACTCGAAAAACAATCAACACGCTGACAATGATAATGAATCCCATAACAAAAACATTAAACGGCGGGATCCTATTCTTTTCCAGGTATAAAAACGGCCAATCATCTGTGCTCAAACGGTTTCCGTCGCTATTTCCGAATGGCGGCAGTACGGCGATGCCCTGGTCACGAAGCGTTTCTATGGACGGCAAAACTGTCTGATTGCCGGATACATACAAATTAGAGCCATAAGGACCGGCATCAGAACGAAGAACCAGAGGCTCCTTTTCAAAAGCTTCCGCTAACGTCCAGTAGACCCGGGGGCTCATCCATTTTCTGGAGGAGGTCAGGTTCAAACAGAAAATACCACCGGGCGCCAACAGGCTTTTAATTTGCTGAAACGCCTCAACCGTATACATATAGCTCTCCAGGCGCAGACTCGAAAGTCCGGGCAGCTGTTTATGCGAATCCAGGGCAGACATGACGATCAGATCATATTTTTCCTTTGATGAAGAAACAAAGAACCGCGCATCTTCAACGAATACCTTTACACGCGGATGATGATAAGGACGCTGAGGATGAAGTTCTCGTCCTAAACCGGCAATTACCGGGTCGATTTCGACCGCGCTAATTTCCGGCACGTTGTGTAACAGTGCCATTACGGCTTCGTTGCCGCTTCCTGCTCCCAGAAAAAGACTCTTTTGGGCTTTGATGAGTTGATGGGGTAATCGATAGTAAGGAATCCATGCCCGCAGATTTGTTTTTTCCACATTGGATGAAAAGTCAATCGCATCCTGTATTCTGCCGTTGTCGACAAAGATTACGAAACCGTATTTCCGATTTTCCTGATCCTGATACTGGGCAACCGTGACCTTATAGTAAGGTGACCAGTGCGAGTCACGGTAGGTTGTTTTTATGAGATAGATGCTGCAGATAACCAGAATAATGCTGATCACAACCAATCGGCGATTCTTGGGTAAAAACAGTACCAGGAGGAGACATCCAATTAAGAACCAGATGTGAGGCGGGGTTCCCACCCATGAAAAAATCATATAGACGAGTGTACCGGCTAAACTCCCTGAAATGTCATAGGAATAAGCCCTGAGCGGGTTGTTGACATTATTCAGCTGCCGGCCGAGTTCCTGCCCAATAACCACAAAAAACATCATGTTAATAAAGAAACCTGAAATGGCTGAAACCGGCACATTTAAAATGTTTGGATTGTTTCCAGGGTGAGGTGCAAATAAATAGTCTCCTTTATAAGTGATATCAATACTAAGGTTTTTTAAGATCAGAACCGCAACGCAAAACAGTATAAAGATAAGAGAAAATAGATGCATCAGGTGAAAATTGCGCCTGGCCAGCAGGCAGCCCACTCCCAGCCCGAAGAAGCAAGATATCAGGATCAGATTATTGAAGTATGAAAGCACGGATGCCGTCGCATTTAGCCAACGGATAGCGGCCATTTCAAGAAACAAGGCACAGAAGCTGATTAGAAAAAGCTTCCAGGGAGTGGCATCGAGTATCTGTCTGGCGTTACGATCCATGTAAAAATATCCTCAATCTCAAATTTATTTGAAATCTATTTTCCTTTACGTTAGTTTAATTTTCCAATAATAAAAGACCAATTGGAAAGGATAGAATCATATCAAGGAAACATATCGTTGACCGGCACTTTTTAGTGATTGTCAAAAAAACGCTCCGGTATTCAAACGTTTTTTTCTACAACCGTACACGCGTTTATACCCCAATTCCGTTATTCGGAACATTATTATGGAAAGCGGTATAATATGAAAGTTTACTTCCCTATTATTGCACTCCTCTACCTTCTGATAATAGGCCCGGGCATTGACTCGGATATCTATGCCGACGAGACCCAACCAGGAGATAAGGTGAGCATTGTTACCCCCGGCATTGAAGCCCGACTTTGCCCGCAGCCGGGCTGTGGGCCGGACCGGCAGATCACCCGTATACCCGAAGGAACCGTTTTAACAGTTAAAAGCACTGAAGATTATGCGATCGGCACATTCAAGGTAAAATGGTTTGAAGTCGTTTATGACGAAAACCGAGGCTGGATCAGTATTTATGATACCAATAAGTCCAAAAAATAACAAATATTATTTAATAACAGGTGATTATGAACCGGGGACTTGTCAAAGCTATCATCGTGTTACCCGGGACAGTGCTGGTCTTTGTACCGGCAATTATTTTAGCTGTCACTGATAGCTCAAAACATTTTACGAAATGAATTTGAAAGCTCCTACATTTAGTCTTCCGTCACCTGGCGGTATTTTCCCGCTCCCATTTTCCCTTCAACCCGACTGGTCTGCCTATGGCATTATTTATCTGCCTGCGGCATGACTTGCGTGCCGCGGCAAAGCTCGCCAGAGCGAAGATGGGTCGCTTTCCGGCCTGAATCGTCCTCCTGGGGACATGAAGTGTCGTTTTCCGGCATGATCTGGCAGTAAACTCTATTTTCCCCAACTCCGTTAGTACGGATGTAAAAATATCAAAAATCGATTGTTATTCAGTATCAATCGAAACAGCTGCACCATTTCTTGCGGGTGATTCACATCGTTACATATATCTCCATCAAATCATACCTTATCTTTGAATAAATATAGCTGCTATAAACCCGTAATTTAAAAACCGTCTAAGATTACTGATACTCTATCTTGGAAACCAAATGTTTTCTTTTGATACAAATAAATCATAAATATTAGAATACCCGATTATGATATCTGTACTTTTCCGATTTTGCATGTATTCTCAATATATCAGTAGGTTTGTTATATTTAGATTGCCATCCTTCAGAAAGGATAGCTGTGACTACCACTTAGCACAACCACTAAGTGTCAGATTTGATCGTAGCTAAATCAGATTATTTAAGAAAAAGGGTTGACATTTAATATTTGTTCTTTTATTGGACTATCGGTGCTTTTGAAATTGAATCGAATAATGCTGTGTTGATTTTCTGCACCGTTCAGGGTGGCTCTTCGGAGTCACCCTTTTTATTTTAAAAGCCTATATCCTGCTGGAAACTATTCACCCGTTACGGAGCTCAATTAATTTTATTGCATGTAGATGTAGGATCGATATAGTTTGGTTCTGAATAAATATTGGATAACAGAGGGGGGGAGACTGGGCTATGAAGGATCTGATCTCTGAAATTGTACAAGCACTTGTTGATCAACCGGAAGAGGTATCTGTTAATGAAATTGGAGGCAGCCACACCACAGTGTTGGAAGTAAGAGTTGCAAAGACGGATATGGGAAAGGTCATTGGCAAACAGGGCAGAACAGCCCAAGCAATTCGGACAATATTAAGTGCAGCTTCTGGTAAGGCTCGGAAACGATACATACTTGAGATTGTTGAGTGACGGAATACAACCTATCACATTTCAACTAAATAGTCCCACATATGTGCTCATTATGCTGAATTTTAAGGCCCAAAAAAGTTGTGATATCACCAAAAACAGCATGATATCACAGATTATGGCGTATCTTTGATATTCTCAGAGACTGTCGAAAAAGGTATAATTGAGCAGTCTTTTTTAAAAAGCACTACGATTATTTTCATCTCTCTTCAAATTTATAAGAGCAGCGCGATTGGCTATCAAAATACTTCTAAAGACTTCTGTTTTTCTTGAATTTTCGGTTTAAAAATAGATAGTTATATGCTATAAAACGGGTAGTTTAAGCAGTAAAAGTCCACTATCTACCCGGAGACAAAATGGCCAAATATAAACGTTACGATTATTCACAAAGTGTGCTGATCCCGGTCTCATTACAAGAGCAGTTGGTGCCGGGAACCCTGGAGTTTGCCATCGATGCGCTGGTGGAAAGGCGCATGGATATGTCGGTTTTTGATGACAACTATCAAAACGATGATACGGGCAGAAGCGCCTATGATCCCAAGATTTTGTTAAAAGTGGTACTATTGGGCTATTCGCGGGGTTTGACCTCATCACGTGATATTGAGCGCGCCTGTTGTGAGAATGTTTTGTTTATGGCGATGTCGTGTAACCAGCGACCTGACCATAGCACCATTGCCGCATTTGTATCTTCGATGAAAGATCAAATTAAGCCATTATTTTCAGATATATTGCTGGTCTGTGATCAAGAGGGTCTTTTAGGCGGCACATTTTTTGCCATTGACGGCTGCAAACTTTCTTCCAATGCTTCTAAAGAATGGAGTGGTAAAATAAAAGATTTAAAGAAAAAGAAGCACAAAATTGAGCGCAAACTTACGGCGCTGGTTGAAGATCATATTGATATAGACAAACAAGAGCAGGCGGTAAAGCAGAAGATGTCTGCGCGTCGTGAAAAGCAAATAAAAAGATTGGAGCAGCAAGCAGCGAAAATACAAAAGTGGCTGAGCGAAAATGACAAAAAGATCGGAGTCAACAAAAAAGAGCTTCACAGCAACGTGACCGACAACGATTCTGCCAAGATGCATACATCGCACGGCACCGTGCAGGGATATAATGCGCAAGCGATAGTGGATTCAAAACACCAGGTAATTGTTCATGGCGAGGCCATAGGAAAAGGGCTGGACAATGATAATCTACCGCCGGTGGTCGATGGTGCCAAAGAAAATCTTGAAAGCATCGGCAAGCGCAAGGACTATTTTGAAGGCAAGATTATAACGGCGGATTCAAGCTACCATAGTGTAACCAATATAAACAAATGTAACGAAGAGAAGCTGGACGCTTATATCCCGGACAACAAATTCCGCAACCGTGATAAGAGATTTGCCAGTCGGGTGGGTTATCGACCGCGATCAAAAAAGTTTACCTTTGCTGATTTTCAATATGATCGCGACAAAGACCAGTATATTTGTCCCAATGACAAAGGACTTAAGCGATTGGTCAAAGCCGGGCAGCATAAAGGTAAACTTTTGAAAATTTATGTTTCAAACCAAGCCGATTGCAGGCGCTGTCAGCTCAGAGCCAAGTGTCTGCGATATAAAGATGGGAAGCGTCGGCATCTTTCCTATTATGCCGACGCATCAGGAGAGAACATATCGCAAGCCATGGTCAAAAAAATCGAAACACAAAAGGGGCGTAAGATATATCCACAGCGAATCGGCATTGTTGAACCGGTATTTGCTAACATTCGCGTGCACAAGCGCATGGACAAATTTAACTTGCGGGGCAAGTTAAAAGTAAATATCCAGTGGCTGCTTTATTGCATGGTACACAACATAGAAAAAGTTGCCAATTACGGTTTTGCATAGGCTGTATTATGCGATTAAAAAACGCAGATAATAAAATATAACCCAATAACAGACTCAAAAAGATAAAATTTTATAAACCGCAAATATCGAGAGACGCTCCGGTTTGTCAAAGCGGCTTTTTCGACAGTCTCTCAATATACATGTAGTTTTGACGAAGCTGTATTTTGGCAAAATAATTTGAGTTTTTAGAGAATTTAAATTTTTGTGATTACATCTACATATCTGTACATATGGGCAAGTTGTGATATTTTATGCTATCACAGGTTCTGAAAGATATGATTTATTAAAAGTACTCTCAAAGTATCTGCAGCAGCCCATATTTTAGCAATTCTTGGTTACCGGGTTTAATCATGTAGTGTCCCCCATTAATTCAAACAGGAATTAAAATGATGAAGCTAAGCAGCAAAGGACAAAAATGGTTAAAATGCCTCCATATTTACTCAGGATGTGTTTGGGCAGGTTGTGCCACCGTGCTAACCATAAAGCAGTTTTTTATTAATCCTGAGGATGGAGGCGAATTGTATGGTGTCCTCTCCACATTGGATTTTATCGATCTCTTTATTTTGGTGCCGGGAGCAATTGGAACGTTTTTAACGGCGTTGATTTACTCTATCTGGACCAATTGGGGTTGGTTTAAACACAATTGGATTACGGTTAAATGGATCATCTGTATTTTTGGTCTGGTATTCGGGACATTCTGGTTAGGCCCTTGGATAAGCGAAATGGCTCATATTGCTAAAGATCAAGGAATGAAAGCATTATCTGATCCTGAGTTTTTGGGCAATCGACTAAATTCAATGATTTTTGGAACGTCTCAGGCATTGACCGTCGTTTTTGCGGTTTTTATCTCTACATTAAAACCGTGGAGGAAAAAAAAGAAAAGGTAAATGCATCTGTTAATCAGAAAAGCATTGGCCGTCTCAAATATTTGAATATCTCCAACTAATCGCAGGTGAGCCTGAATTGCAGATATCTCTTATTATATCTGCAAAAAATACGGACTCCCAAAAGTGCTGATACTGTAAACTAATCACAAGAGAGCCATCTTCTATACTTCTGCGATTTATTGGCAATAAAATCTTGCTTCTAAAAGTTGCGATTACTCCAACATATCAGTACTTTTGAATCCCTTAAAATGTTGTGATACTCGTTTTATATCACAACATCCCCCCCACTAAAAAAATCCAAAATTAGCGGAAGTTCCGCTTTCAGCAAAAAGGCTAAAAGCAACGAGTTCGAAATTTTCAAATTTTTCGATCAGCGCCTTAAGCTCGCTTTAACGTTCTCTTCTAAAAATATAAGGGTGGATTCAGCGTATATCGGCTCCACGCACCTTTCCGAATACCCTTGCAGACCGAATCCGATGAAGCGATTCTCGCTGCGACCCTTTTTTAAATAGGCCTATTTTCTGGCAAACCTCAAAGTTGCTGTTACCAGCGGCTTAAATAAAGGACCATTTATTTAAATCAACCAAAAACGAAATCATATCCCGCTTTTTAAAAACTTCATATTTCATTTGGTAATCTAACGATTTGAAGGGCACACTGAATTGTGTAGGTAGGCACGCAATCTAACAAAAATATAGGTTCAAAAAAGAATAGATTTGTGATTGGCCAACCTCAAAAGATATATACTTCAATTACAGCATGAATTTTGTAATATTACAGCTGTATCAACGTTATATTATGTGCTCTTAGCGACTGATCAAAGAACGAACTCCTTTAATCTTTCATTTTCACATTCTTGACCACTAATTATTTTTCAGTTATCAATGCTGAAGATGTGCACGGAATTGTTTTCTTTTAAAGGAGGATATCAATGGGTTGGTTTGGAAAACTAACATTCGGATCATTGGGGATGCTGCTTGGCGGACCCCTTGGAGCTATCGCCGGAGCAGCACTGGGGCATGCCCTGGTTGATAAAAATGCCGGTTTCGCCAGGCAGACTACCAGGGCAATACCGCAACCGGAATTCGGGTATGCTGAAAAGGCCCAGGCTGCCTTTTTTATCAGTTTGTTTTCAATCCTGGGCAAGCTTTCCAAAATAGACGGTGTGGTAACCAAAGATGAAATTGCAGTTGTACAGGATTTTATCAACAGATTGCCTATTGGCGAAACAGAAAAGCAATTTGCCCGGCAGGTTTTCAACGAGGCCAAAAACTCACCGTACCTCATAGATGATTTTGCAATCCAGTTGTACCAGGCGACAAAAAACCAACCTACGCTGCTTCTCTCCTATTTTGACCTCCTATTCAAAATTGTTGCGGCCGACGGTACTTTTCATTCCGCAGAAGAAGCCGCTTTAAAGAAAGTTAAAGAGATTTTTTATATCAGCGATAATCAATATGAAGATATAAAAGCTATCTATTTCAATGATCTTGATAAACATTACAAAATTCTCAACTGCACACCTGACTCGACCAAAGACGAAATCAAATCCAATTACAAAAAATTGGTAAAAGACTTTCATCCCGATGTCATTATCTCAAAAGGGCTTCCGGAGGAATTTATTGAATTTGCCTCAGATCGCTTCCGTGAAATCCAGGAAAGTTACGAAAAAATAAGGCAAGAACGAAACTTTTAATCTGACATAATGAAAAATGATATCACAAGTCCGCCGTTTTAGTGATATTCTCAGCAATTGGCGTATGTTTGGATTTATGGCAACAAATATGACCTGTGGAAATAAATTATTTGACATTTTCACCTTAATTCATTATTGCCAAAACATCGATTCATCATAAAATCGCTTGTTAACCTACACTAAAATTTCAAATTCAATCTCGTTTAGTTTGCGCTTTACTATCCTGAATTGGTCTCATTTTCCTTCCGGAGCTCACCGACTTTAGAATCTGTAATTCTATCTCGTTGTCATTTCATTTCCAAAGCGAAAGATAACCCTAATCGTTTCTTTTAAAAAGGAGGTATGAAATGAAAGTGATAAGGATAATTGCAACCATTTTTGTTTCTGTTGGCATGGCTCTCATTTTAGCTTGCAGCGAGGAAAAGACAGCTTCTCTTGAAGGAAATGAGGATATTGCAGCTGTTATACAAAAGTTACCTGAATGCTATGATAACCCTAATACTGCAATGGAGATTTATACAAATGATGCGATATTAATGCGTAAAGACTCACAGACAGGGCTAATGGTAAAACTCACTCGTCCGAAGGAAATCGGAGATTACAAAAAAGACATAGGCAAGGGATGGGGTGTGAGGAAAGTATCTATACACAGTATCAAAAAGGAAGCTGATAAAGCTCAAGTTGAATATAGTTTCTTCAGACCGGGCGTTGAAGGCAAGTCCTTTGATTTTGCGTATGAGGGCTCTGCTGAGATGGTAAAAAAGGGGCAAACGTGGAAAATAAAAAGTGATAGACTTGAATACTGATTAGTATAACCAATTAGGAGGCAGGGTTTAATGCAGCCCTGTCTCTTTGCAGTTTCAAATCCTTAGATCTCCAACTTATCGCAAATGAGCCTAAATTGCAGATATCCCTTATAGTATCTGTACAAAATTTGACCTTTAAAAACTACAGATACTGTAAACGTATCTGAATTTTCCTTGACATTGGATAATGCTTCAGAATATTAAAATGCGAATAATATGCGCTCCTGAAATTCAATCTCACTCACACCTGAATCTGACTGTTCCTATTTGCGTTCACCTCGAATCTTTCTTTCTGCGCAGTAT
>Ga0255054_10001252_pt1 | contig 14969 bp, 8 predicted proteins | sample JV7_2_23_MG_FD_188634 | JGI IMG/M metagenome (GOLD analysis project Ga0255054, IMG submission 188634) | Seawater microbial communities from Jervis Inlet, British Columbia, Canada - JV7_2_23 | ecosystem: Environmental > Aquatic > Marine > Inlet | place: Canada: British Columbia | collected...
ACGCCGGCTTTGCAGAGTACATCGCGGCGCTGGCGCAGGACAGCACCGCCGCACCCATCGACCCGCGCACCCTGGCGCGGGCCACCGAGGCAGCCCGGCTGTCGGACCGGATGTTCCGGCAGACCACCATGTTCCGCTAGGGTCGAAGAGCTCCTTCCCGCGCGGCATCAGAAGGAGACCGTACCGCCAACCGCAACGCCGCCGTCCGGAGTCGGGGTGACGCTCAGCCGCAGGCCCTGCCAGCCGACGTCTTCCCACGACTCGCCCCCGGTGAAGGCACCAATGGCACCGCCGATGAGGAACCCTGCCGCACCCCCGACCAGCGCTCCAAGCATGAAGGCCTCCCCTTCGCTATCGGGACCCGCGAAGCACCAACCCGTGCAGGGTTGGTACGTAGCGACGGCCAGCAATCCGATGGCGGGCGCGGCGATTAGCGCCCCCATGAAGCCGGACTTCACCGCCTTCTTGCCGCCGCCCGCAAACACGGCTGCACTGAGGCCCCAGAAGGCAGCCACCCCGACCACCTGACCGCCGGAGGGCGAGCCGTCACTGCCGATGGCGAGCAAGCCGACCACCACGGCCGTCCCGCTGCCCCACCACAATGCTCGTTTCCCATCGAACCGGTGAGGCGTGCCGACCTCGAGCCGCCTGACGTCGCGGAGCGACACGGTTACCGTCTCCTCCTCCGCCGCCAGGATCATGGAGTCGGCATCCACCCGTAGAAGGGAGCCCTTGAGCTTCGTGCCGCAGGCGGGCAGGCAGCCGGTGACGCGCATCCGGGCTCCGGAATCGACAGCCACGAATTGGGACTGGGCACGACCCGTCCGAGCCCACAAGAGGCACAACAGGATGAGTAGCAGGAGAGTAAGCGTCCGCCGCATCTCGAGCTCCAGTGAGCGACGCGTCGAACGTGGCCTGCAAGCGTCAAGTGCACGTCAAGCAGGATTGCGAGGCTGAACCGTGTGGGACCGGGTGGTTGGGGGAGCGTCAAGTCCCTCGGGCGCCTCAACTTGACGGGGGAGCCCCGCGAGCCGTAGCGTGGGGCAGGTGGACACCCTCATGCCGGCCATCATCTACCGACTCGCAGAGGCCCTACTCCCGGACTACGAGGTGGAGCGAGAGCTCGCCAGTGGCGGGATGGGGATCGTGTTCCTGGCGCGGGACGTGCAACTCGACCGCCAGGTTGCGATCAAGATCGTGCGCCCGGAGCTCGCCACCGCCGAGGCCACGGAACGGTTCCTGCGCGAGGCGCGCGTCCTTGCCAACGTGCACCACTCGCACGTGGTGCCGATCCACCGGGCGGGCGAGGCCGGCGGCTTCTTTTATTACGTGATGGATCACGTGGAGGGCGAGACGCTAGCGCAGCGGATCGCGCGTGGACCGCTGAGTCGCCAGGAGGCCCTCAAGCTCGCCCGTGATGTGCTGGACGCCCTCGAGGCGGTGCACGCCATGGGCGTCGTTCATCGCGACATCAAGCCGAGCAACATCTTTCTGGTGCAGAGCCGCGCGCTCCTCGCCGACTTCGGGATCTCCACCCCCTCGGGACCCCAGACCGCAGACAGGGACCCAGCCGCGGAGGGCGTCACCGGCACACCGGGCTATATGCCACCGGAGCAGGCGTTCGGGTGGGAGGTGACGCCCCGCACCGACATCTACGCGTTCGGGATGGTGTTGTACGAGGCACTCACCGGCCGGCGCTGGGGCGCCACGATGCCGGACGACCAGCCGGACTGGTCCGGCGTGCCGCACAGCCTGCTGCCGTTGGTGAGGCGATCGCTCGAGTGGAAGCCCGAGGACCGGTGGCCGGACGCCCGCACCTTCCGGCGCGCCCTGTGGCGCACGCGCACCACCAGGTATCGCCGGCGCACCCTACTGCTCACCCTGTCCGGCCTCACGGTGGGGGCGGCGCTCGTGTTCGCGTTAGCGAGGCGGGCGGGAGAAGTGCCCGAGGAGTGGTACGATCTCGCCATCCTGCCGTTCACGGTCAGCGGCGATGCGGACAGCACGCTGGGGCTCGATCTGGCGAGCATCACCGCGCTGAGCATGCCCACGTTCCTGCGACTGATGCCGGCGTACGACGTACTGGAATGGCGTGACTCGACGCCGACCGACGCGCCGATCGAGGAGGCCCCGCAGTCGCTGCACGCGGAGCACGTCGCGTTCGGCACGGTCGAGCGCTCGGGTGATTCGCTGGTCATAGACCTCGAGGTGGTCGAGTCCTCCGGTCGAAGGCACTTCCTCACCTCGGCGCATCGCGCCATCGACGACGGTCACGCCGGTGCGGGAGCGGAGCTCGCGCTGGCGCTCACGCGCGCCATCGCCGAGGATCGGATCACAGAGTACCGCCCCCCGCGCGCGCTGAGCGACTCCGTCGTGCGCGAGTTCGTGGAGGGAGAGCGGGCGTTCTACCGCAACGCGTGGAACTCGGCGATCGAGCACTACCGCGCGGCCATCGCCCTGGACCCCGGCTTCCCGCTGGCCTCGTGGAGGTTGGCGGAGGCGTGGCGCTGGCTTGGCACGGGCGAGCCCACCGAGGTGGACCTCGAGGCTCTCCTGGCGGACCACCGCGACGAGCTGGGCGATCTCGACCGCCGCCTCATCGCCGCGCAGATTGCGCCCGACTTGGAGGCGCGGCTGCGCGAGTACCAGGAGGCGGCGACGGACTTCCCGCACAGCGGCTACGCGACGTTCCTGTGGGGCGATGAGTGGATGCACCGCGGCGCGCTGATCGGGCGCTCGCTCGACTCGGCCGCGATCCTGCTCGAGCTGGCAACGACCAAGTCGCCCAACTCAGCGCCCGCGTGGGAGCATCTGCTGTGGGTCTCGCTTCGGCTCGGACACAAGGACGCAGCGGGGCATGCGCTGAACCACTTTACTGAAGTGTCGGCGCCCCCCGAGGAGGTCGCCGTCTACACACCGCCGCTGTACGAGTTCCTCTACACGGCCATGTTCGAGCCGGAGCTGGCGGATAGCGCGCTCAGCCCCGAACTGCTCGCCGATCCCGGACTGGTGGCCAACCTCCGCTTCGGCGCCCTCTTCGGCGCGCACCAGCTGCTCGCCGAGCTGGGGGGGCTGCTGCTCTCCAGCCCCGACGCGGACCGCGCGACACGCGCCACCGCAGCCCTGGCGCGCGGGTTGGGACTTTTCGCCCTCGGCCGCCCCGCCGAGGCGCTCCAGCACTTCGATCTGGCCGGAGACCTCTACGACACGCTCGAGGTCGCGATGCAGGCGGCTGAGTGGCGCGTCGTGCCCGCTGCGCTTGGACTGCCGGGCATGCCAGAAGCGGAGGTGGAGCGCGGGCGCGGGATGCTCGAGCGGTTCGCGGGCTATCCCGAGCTCAGGGCGCGCGCGGCGTGGGCACTGGGCCTGGATGCCTTTGCGCGCGGCGAGCTCGGGGAGGCCGACGGATGGCGCGACATCCTGCAAAGCATGTCCGCCGATACGTGCGCCGAGCGGTTGGAGCTGCAACTCCAGGCCATGGCCGAGGCAAAGGCGGAGCGGTGGGCACTGGCGCTCGAGACGTCGGAGCCATTGCTGGCGCTCGACTCCGCCGGGCTGCGACTGGGCGACCCGTTCGCGCGCGCGGTGCTGCACCTCAAGCGTGCCGAGTGGCTCGACCGGGTGGGCCAGCCAGCCAAGGCCGACAGCACTCGCCGCTGGTACGAGCACATGATCATGCGCGTCCAGCTCGTGCAGGAAGCCGAGCCAGCCGAGATCGACTGGGCCCTCGGCGTCTGGGCCGAGTTCCTCCGGGGGGCCGCGGCGCTCGAGCACGGAGAGCCGGAGGCAGCCTGCCGCCACATGAGCCGGGTGGCTCGGATCTGGTTCGATCCGGAGCCTGCCTTCGCCCCCATGGCTCGGGAGGCAGCCGAGCGCGCCGCGAGGTGCCGACAGTGATCGTCTGTCGTACACTCGGCCCGGTCGAGCTGACCATCGACGGCTCCGCAGCGCCGGCAGAGCTCAGGTGGCGCAAGAACCTGGCGCTGCTCGTGTACATCGCGCACTCACCCAAGCGGGCGCGCACGCGCGAGCACGTCACCGGTCTCCTCTGGGGAGACAAGTCGGATTCGGCCGCGCGGCACTCGCTGCGCGAAGCGATACGCGTGCTGCGCCGCACGCTGGGTGAGGAGCGTCTCAAGACCGAGCACGACCAGGTGCAGCTTTCACCCGACGCGCTGGAGCTAGATACCGAGCAATTCCAGGCGCTCGAGGAAGCGGGCGACTGGGAGGCCGCCGCCGAGCTAGTCGCCGGAGACTTCCTGGAGGGTTTCAGCGTACCCGATTCCTCCGAATTCGAGGACTGGCTGGCCGCAGAGCGTCTCACATGGAGGCGGCGCGGCGTCACGGCCCTGGTGAACCGGGCCGAGCAACTGCTGGCTCAGGGACGGGTCGAGCAGGCCGCACAGGTAGCGGGCCGCGCCCTCACGCTGGATGCCGGAGCGGACGCCGGACTCCAGATAGCCATGAAGGCGCTGGCGCTGGCCGGCGACCGCGCCGGGGCGCTCGCGCGCTACGAGCAGTTCGCCAAGCTGCTCGAGGAGACGGGGGCTCGGCCCGATCAACTCACCACGGACCTCGCCGAGCGCATTCGCGCGGAGCGCGTCTGGCGCCTCTCGGACGGGGTACCCGCGGTGACCGAAGAGGGCGCGGAGCTGCGCCGGCCGCCACTCATCGGCCGCGAGGAGGAGCTACGCCGGCTCGTCGAGGCGCTAGAGACGTGCGTGCAGGGCGGACGGGCAGCCGCGGGGATGATCGAGTCCGACACCGGCCTGGGCAAGACCCGCCTCGCGGAGGAGGTGCTCGCCCGCGCACGGCTCATCGGCGCGGCGACCGCCGCGGTGCGCTGTGTGGAAGCGGACCTGGACCACGCCGGCAGCGGCGCCCTCGGTCTGGCACGGGGAGGGCTGCTCAACGCCAAGGGCGTGGCGGCGGCGCCATCCGTGGCGATCGCCGCCTTCGCGGCTCAGATACCGGAGTGGGCCGACCGGTTCGGAGGATCGCGGGAGCAGGGAGCGTCTCTCGACGCGGCGCTCGTGGAGGTGCTCCGGGCCGCGGCCGAGGAGCAGCCTGTGGCCGTGCTGATCGACGACACTCAGTGGCTCGACCGCGACTCGCTCCTCGCCTTGATCGCTGCGCTGCGCGACCACGCCGGCCTCCCTTTGTTCGTGCTGCTCACGTTCCAGACCCAGCCGCCTCGCAGCGAACTGGACGACCTGCGCTCCCGCATCGGGCGGGACGTACGAGGCGCATCGGTCCTGCTGCGGCCGCTGGACGACGCGGCGCTGCGGGAGTTGGCGGGGTGGGCGGTGCCAACGTACACTGGAGAAGAGCTGGAGCGTCTGGCGCGCAGGGTTGCGGCTGATTCCGCGGGCGTCCCGCTGCTCGCCGTGGAGCTGTACCACGCCGTGGCACTCGGGCTCGACCTAGGGACGATCACCGGCGCGTGGCCGGAGCCGGCCAAGACGCTCGACCAGACGCTCCCGGCCGACCTACCTGACGCCGTCGTCGGAGCGATTCGGGTGGGGTTCCGCCGCCTCACACCGAGCGCGCAGCAAGCCTTGGGTGCGGCCGCCGCACTCGGCGAGCGCGTTCCCGCGGAGCAGCTGGAGCGCGCAACCGGTCTGAGCCGTGATCATCTGCTGTCCGCCCTCGACGAACTCGAGTGGCAGCGCTGGCTCGTAGCCGAACCGAGGGGCTATGCGTTTCTCGCCCGCATCGTGCGCGAGGTAGTCGTGCGCGACATGCTCACCGAAGGCCAGCGTCAGCGGCTTCGGGACGCTGGCACCACATGAGGAGCCGATGAGACGGACACTGCTTCCCCTCTTGTTCATGCTCGCGTCCGCCGCAACGGCGGCCGCCCAACAGGCTTCCTTCTCCGGCACGGTCACCGACTCGGTCTCCGGCGCCGGCGTGGACGGAGTGCGCGTCGAGCTGTTCAGGGGAACCTCGGTCGTGGCGGAGACCGTCACCGATCAGTACGGGCGGTTCAGCATCGGCGCCGTGGAGCCCGGCCGCTACATAGCCATGTTCACGCGCATCGACTACCGGGTGCGGCGGGTGCCGAACGTGGAGCTATTGGTGGCCGAGCCGCTTCGGCTCGACGTCGGGATGACGCCGCTCGCCTTCGCCCTCAACCCGGTGGTGGTATCCGCAGCCCGCACCGAGCAGACGGCGCTCGACGCCACAGCGTCGGTATCGGCGATCGAGAAACAGGAGATCGTGGGCCGCACCGAACTCACGACCGTGGATTACGTGGCCGGGGAGTCGGCGGTGGACTACGCCCAGACGGGCCTCACCCAGCAGGAGGTCGTGGTACGGGGATTCAACAACGTGGCCTCCGGCGCGCTCCTCGTGCTCGCCGACTTTCGGTACGTGGCCGTGCCGTCGATCAGGATCAACGTCTACAACACCATCCCGATCACGAACGAGGATGTGACCCGGGTCGAGCTGGTGCGCGGACCGGCCTCGGCGCTCTATGGCCCCAACACCGCGAACGGCGTGCTGCACTTCATCACTTCGCCCCCGATGGACTCGCCCGGTACGGTCGTGAGCCTCACCGGCGGCGGCCGATCCCTGTTCTACGGCCAGGTGCGCCACGCATCCCGGCTGGGAGAGAAGTTCGGGGTCAAGATCTCGGCCCAGTACCTGAACGGCACCGACTGGGACCACGTGGATCCGGTGGAGGCGTCCAAGCGGCTGGAAGCCATCGCAGACGGCGCCGATCCGGACACACTGCGCATCGGCGCGCGCGAGCCCAAGAACGCACGGGTGTCGGGTGACTTCCAGTTCGAGTGGCGGCCGACCGAGCGAACCTCCTGGATCACGTCCGTGGGGGCGAACAACCTGATCAGTAGCGTGGACCTCACGCCCGTGGGCGCCGCACAGTTCAAGAACGCGGACTACTTCTACGCCCAGTCGCGCGTGACTCACGGCCGTCTGTTTGCCCAGGCCTTCTTCAACCTCAACAACGCCGGCGACACCTACCTGCTGCGCAACGGCAACCAAGTCGTTGAGAAATCGTACATGGTGGTGGGGCAGGTGCAGTATGGCAGCACGCTGGGCTCCAGCGTGAACCTCACGTACGGGCTGAACGCGCAAGCCACGGTCCCGCGCACCGACAGCACGATCACAGGGCGGAACGAGGACGACGACAACATCAACGAATTGGGCGCCTATCTCCACACTGAAACGATGCTGGCCCGCAGTCTCGAGCTGGTGGCGGCGGCCAGGGTGGACTTCAGCGACCGGCTTCCTAATCCAATCGTGTCGCCGCGGGCGGCGCTGCTGTACCGGCCGACGCAATCCCAGACCGTGCGGTTCACGTACAACCGGGCGTTCAGCACGCCGACCACGAACAACCTGTTCCTGGATCTGTTTGCGGACTCGCTGAGCATTCCGGCCGGGGCCCCGCCACCGTTCGGGGGCCTGACCCTTCCCTACGCTGTCTGGGTGGAGGGCGTGCCGGAGACGGGGTTCAGCTTCCGTCGCGACTGCAACGGCCTGTGCATGAGATCGCCGCTCACACCCGAGAGCCTCGGCGGGCCGGGCAGCTACATACCGGTGGACGCGACTCTCGTGTGGGGTCCCCTGGTGGACTCGCTTGCCAACCTGGGGATAGACCTCTCCGCCATTCCGGCTCCGACCGGCGCAGAAGTGGCGACCGACCTCAAGCGGCTGGACATCTCCAGCGGCGCCTTCGAGCCCGTCAGGGGAGTGCAGGACATTCCCGCTCTCCGCCCCACGATCACCAACACGCTGGAGCTCGGATACCAAGGGGTGATAGCGCGCGCGTTCATGGTTTCCGCGAACGTGTACCACACCTGGAAGAACGACTTCGTCAGCGCCGAGCGGGTCGAGACGCCCAACGCGTTCTACGACGTGTCTTCGCTGGCAACGTACCTCCAGAACTACGTGCCCGCGGATTCGGCTCTGATTCTCGCGGTGCTCATGTCGCAACTGCCCGTGGGGACCGTGACACCCGAAGAGGCGTTCGACCCGTGGGACATCATGATCACGTACCGCAACTTCGGGAAGATCAAGTTCTGGGGCGCCGATTTCGACGTGACGGCGTTCCTGACGCGCCACTTCGCGGTGAGCGGAACCTACTCCTGGGTGAGCAGCAACATGTTCCCGCTGGAGACCGCACTCGGCGCGGTCGATACGATCCCGCTCAACGCCCCGATCAACAAGGGCTCCTTCGCCCTGCTCTACCGCGATGACCGCGTGGGGTTGAACGCCCAGGTCCGTGCGCGGATGGTGGAGAGCTTCCCCGTCAATTCGGGCGTCTATGCCGGGGTCGTGGACGGCTACGCCGTGTTCGACGCGGCGGTGGGCTACCAGCTCCCGTGGCGGCACGACCTGCTGTTGGTCCTGAGCGCCTTCAACCTGTTCGACAACGTCCATCAAGAGTTCGTCGGGGGAGCGGCGATCGGGAGGCTAGTGACATTCAGGCTGCGCGCGGCGTTGTAGCGCGCAAGTAACCCGAGCGAGGGGAGGGCGTGACGATGCGGTTCCCGTCCATCCAACGGCTGACTAGTTCGGCGCGGCAGACGGCTGCGCGTTTCCCGTTCGTGCTCGGAGCCGCCGTGATCGCCACGGTCGCCGGCATCCTCACCATCGAGCACGCCAACCACCCCATCTGGGAGCGGGCCGAGCTGAGCGCGGTGCTCGGCATCCCGCTGTTGCTCGCTCTGGCGCTGTGGGCCGAGCGCCGCGGGTGGCATGGCCGCCGCCGGATCGGCGTGGGAGTCGGCGGCGCGCTCGTCCTGCTGTCATTCTTCCTGCTATGGCCCGGTTGGTCCCAGTCGGTCGGGTGGACACGGTTCTGGCAGCTCAGCATCGCATTCCACCTGCTCGTGGCGTTCCTCCCCTACGCGGGCCGCAACGAGCCCAACGGCTTCTGGCAGTACAACCGGGCACTGCTCTTGCGGGCGGTGACGGCGGGCCTCTTCTCCTTGGTGCTGTGGACCGGACTCGCCATCGCGCTGCGGGCCGTGGAAGTGCTGTTCGGGATGGACATCCCCGGGGAGCGCTACGGCCAGGCAATGGTGGTGCTCTTCTTCCTGTTCAACACCTGGTTCTTCCTGGGCGGAGTGCCGCGGGACTTCGCCGCACTGGAACGGAGTGAAGACTACCCCGCCGAGGTGAAGGTCTTCACGCAGTACGTGTTGCTGCCGATCGTGACGGTCTACATCGCAATCCTCACCGCGTACATGGTGAAGGTCATCGTCACGTGGGAGTGGCCTTCCGGCTGGATCGGATGGCTCGTCTCAGGTGTGGCAGCGGCCGGAATCCTGGCTCTGCTCCTCGTCCATCCGGTGCGGGGTCGGGAAGAAAACCGCTGGGTCGGCAGCTACGCGCGCTGGTTCTGGATCGCCTCACTGCCGGCGGTCGTGATGTTGTGGCTCGCGATCTGGCAGCGGGTGGACCAGTACGGCGTGACCGAGCCTCGCTACTTCCTGACGATCCTGTCCATCTGGCTCGCCGCCATCGCCTTGTACTACACGCTGCGCGGCTCGCAGAGGATCATTCTGATCCCGGCCTCTCTGTGCGTGCTGGCGCTGGCCACGTTTGCCGGCCCGTGGTCGCCATACTCCACGTCGCTGCGCAGCCAGACACACCGGCTGGAGGAGGTCCTCACTCGCAACGGGATGCTGGACGAGGGGACGATCCGGCAGGCCTCCACGGCGGTAGAGTTCCTCGACCGCCGTGAGATCAACGCCATCCTGCGCTACCTGCTCGAGACACACGGCACGGGATCGATCGCGGATTGGTTCGGGGGACAGCTGGCAGCCATAGACAGCTCCGGCACCGGGCCTTCTCGCTCCGGAGAGGCCGAGGAGAGAGTGCGGCTCATCGTGGCCCACCTCGGTATCGGCTACGTGGATCGCTGGCAGCGCGGGACGGAAGAGCAATTCAACTACTTCGCCCGGCAGACCGCCGAGCCGATCCCAATAGCGGACTACGACTATGCCTTGCAGCTAGACGGCCTGCTCAACGAATCGATACACGTAGCAGATGATGTCGGGCTGGCATACGACTCGGTCGCTACCGAGGTGAGGCTCGTATCGGCTGGAGAAACCCTGATCAGTGTGCCGCTCCTGCCATTACTCGAACGAGCGGCAGCTCACCAACCGGCCGAGGGCGACGAGGCCATCCCACGGGACTCGCTGCGCGCGGCGGGAGAGAACGATGCCGCCCGCATCGCCATCTACGTGACGGCGCTAACCGGGGTGCGGTCGGAAAGCGGGCCGGTGCTGAGCTCGCTGAGCGCCACCGCATACGTGCGGATCAAGTGAGCACGATCACCGACCGGACCGGGTGCGCTCACCATTGTGTGGTCGGCTTTGGGGGGTACTCGGACTGCGGATATGACTGACGAAGGCAAAGACGAGCGCCGCGAGGGCGACCGGCGCAAGGACGAAGCGCCCCGCCGGGGCGCCCGCCGCGCGGGCGAGGACCGGCGCAAGCAGGAGGACGCTCCTGAGCCGGAGGGGCCGATCCGCAGCGGAAAGGAGCGCCGGGCGCACGTGCGTCGCGCCGGACGGCGGCGGCGGCGCTGGGACCGCCGCATCGGCGACCGACGACTGAAAAGCCCAGAGCTCTACTCCCGGGACGAGATAGTCCGGGTCCGCAAGCTCGTCGTGAGCCCCCGGCTCCCGTTCGAGTGCCCCCGCTGCAACGGCACGCTCACCAAAGGCGATCCGATCGCAGGAGACGGCCACACGATCCGGACGGTGCGCTGCTCGGAGTGCCACCGCAGCTCAACGTTCCCCGACTACATAGTGGTCCGCGCTCTGGTGATCGAAGCGGACGAGAAGGTGCGCGAAGCCATGCGCACGATTCTCGGCGGCGCGGGCCATGAGGTGGTAGGTGCCCGGGGCGGAGCTGCCGGGTTGGATTCCTACCGAGAGGATCCCACCGACGTCGTCTTCGTGAACATCTCGTCTGCGCGGGCCGAGGTCGAATTCATCGGGAAGTGCCGCAAGGAGTTTCCCGACGTCAGGTTGATAGCCGTCGCGGGGAAAAGCGCGTACGGGACGGGAGATCCGCTGGCGGTGGCCGGCCAGCTCGGCGCCCAGGCAACGCTGCGCATGCCGTTCACGCCGCACGAAGTGCTGCGGTCCCTGGACGTCGCGCTGGAGTTGGTGCGGCCGGACTAGGCCTTCTTCGCAATCTTCGCCCAGGTATCCCTGAGCGTCACCGTCCGATTGAACACGAGGGCGCCTGCCTTCGAGTCCTCGACGTCACTGATGAAGTAGCCCCGCCGCTCGAACTGGTAGCGCGTGCCTGGCGAGTCGTCGGCCACGCTCGGCTCGATCCGGCTTTCCTTCAGCACGACGAGTGACTCGGGATTCACGTAGTCCGTGAAGTCCGTCCCTTCCGCGACATTCTCCGGCTCGGCCTCGAGAAACAGGCGATCGTAGAGTCGCACCTCGCACGGGAGCGATTGCTCGGCCGACACCCAGTGGATGGTGCCCTTCACCTTGCGGCCGTCGGGCGCGTCGCCGCCCTTGGTCGCGGGATCGTATGTGCAACGCAGTTCCGTGACCTCACCGGTTCCGGGATCCTTGATCACCTCGTCACAGGTGATGAAATAGCCGTAGCGCAGCCGCACCTCGCGGCCCGGCGCCAGCCGGAAGAACTTCTTCGGCGGATCTTCCATGAAGTCGTCCCGCTCGATGTAGAGCTCGCGCGAGAACGGGAGCTTACGTGAGCCCTCCTTGGGGATGTCCCGCGGGTAGTAGGGCGCCTCCAGTTCCTCGACCTGGCTCTCCGGGTAGTTCGTGATCACGACCTTGAGCGGCCGCAGCACGCACAGCACGCGCGGCACCAGGGGATTCAGGTCGTCGCGGATGGCGAACTCGAGCTTCTCCAGGTCGATCCGGCTGTCGTTCCTTGCGACCCCCACCATGTCGCAGAAGCGGCGGATGGCCTCCGGCCTGATGCCGCGGCGCCTGAGCCCGGCTATCGTGGGCATCCGCGGGTCGTCCCATCCCGAGACAGTACCCTCGTTGACCAGGCGAATCAGCTTGCGCTTGGAGAGCACCGTGTAATCGAGCTCTAGTCGCGCGAATTCGGTCTGATAGGTGCGTGGCTTCTCGATGCCCACGGCGTCCAACACCCACTCGTAGAGCTCGTTGTTGTCCTTGAACTCCAGTGTGCACAGCGAGTGCGTGATGTTCTCGATCGCGTCTGACAGACAGTGCGTGTAGTCGTACAAGGGATAGAGGCACCATCCGTCGCCGCGCCGGTAGTGGTCCGCGTGGCGGATGCGGTACAGCACCGGGTCCCGCATCACCATGTTGGGATGCGCCAGGTCTATCTTGGCGCGCAGCACGTGCGCCCCGTCCTCGAACTCCCCGGCCTTCATGCGCCGGAACAGGTCGAGGTTCTCCTCCACCGAGCGGTCGCGGTACGCACCGGGACGGCCGGGCTCTGTCACCGTGCCGCGCAACTTCCTGATCTCCGCCTCGCTCGAGCTGTCCACGTAGGCCAGGCCCTTCTCGACCAGCAGCTCGGCCCACTCGTACAGTTGCTCGAAGTAGTCCGACGCGAAGTACATCCGGTCGTCCCAATCGAAGCCGAGCCAGCGCACGTCGCGCTCGATGGCCTCGACGTACTTCACGTCCTCGCCCTCGGGGTTCGTGTCGTCGAACCGCAGGTTGCAGGTCCCGCCGTGCTCCAGGGCGAGCCCGAAGTCCAGGCAGCAGGCCTTTGCGTGCCCGATGTGGAGGTGGCCGTTGGGCTCGGGCGGGAACCGGGTGCCCACCCGGCCGCCGTACCTGCCCGTGCGGCTGTCCTCCGCGACCATCGCGCGGATGAAGTCGAGTCCCTGGGTACGGGGCGCCTCGCTCTCCTTCTTCTTGCGCTCTGCGGTCAACTTCTCCCTCCACGCCGCGGGTGGGCGTCACGGACCGACGGAACGTGCGGCCGCAATCCAAGTACAAGTGCAGAAACCTAGCACAGCAGGCAAGTGCGGCGCTCGGGGAGCGCGGGTTACGCGCGCCCCTGCCATTGCTCTAGATTGCCGATCCTACGCTGTGACGTCGCCCCGTACCGCCGCGGTCGGGGCAGAGCCGTCCTTTTCGTCCTCCTGACGGAGAAACCGCGATGCGAAGCCGCATCCCGAAACGCGCCGCCGGCCCGCTCTTGCTGGCGTCCGTACTCGTCCAGGGCTGCCTGGTGGGACCCAACTACGAAGAGCCAGAGATCGCCATGCCGGACCAGTGGACCGCGACTGTGGCGGAGGAGATGAGCCAGCCGGAGCCCGACATCTCCAAGTGGTGGGAGACGCTGGGCGACACGGCACTCACGAGCCTGATTCGTCGTGCCGAGCTGTCCAACCTCGACCTCTGGACGGCGGTGGCCAGGGTGAAGGAGTCGCGCGCCCAGCGCGGCATAGCCAAGGGTGATTTCTTCCCACAGATCGGACTGGACGGCAGCTACACCTACTTCAAGCTCAGCGAGAACAGCGTCCAGGGTCAGGCCATCATCAACGGTGGCGGCACGATCGAGCCCGACGATCAATGGAGCTTCTCGCTCGGCGCGTTCTGGGAGATCGACCTGTTCGGGCGCATCCGGCGCCAGAACGAGGCGGCGAAGGCCGGCTTCCAGGCTTCAATAGAGGACTTCCGCGACGTACTCGTCAGCCTCTACGCCGAGGTGGCGGCCAGCTACGTGGACTTGAGGACCACCCAGGTTCGCCTGGAGTTCGCCCACCGCAACGCCGAGAGCCAGCGCCAGACACTGCAGCTCACCCGCGACAGGTTCAACGCGGGGCTGGTGTCGGCACTGGACGTGACCCAGGCCCGGACGAACCTGGCCTCCACCGAAGCCGAGATACCGAGCCTCCAGATCGCCATGAACAACGCCCTCAACCGGCTCGCGGTGCTGCTGGGCCAGCAGCCGGGAACCCTGCACGCAGAGTTGGGACCGGCCGCACCCATCCCCACGCCGCCCGAGGAGGTCGCCACTGGCCTCCCGACAGAGCTGCTGCGCCGCCGTCCCGACGTGCGGCGGGCCGAGCGCCTGCTGGCCTCGCAGACGGCCCTGGTGGGCGTCGCGACCGCCGACCTCTACCCCAGCTTCTCGCTGGGCGGCGCCCTGCAACTCGTGGCCGGTGCGTTCGGCGACCTGGGGCAAAGCGAGAGCGTGGGCTGGAGTTTGGTCCCTGGCGTGCGCTGGAACCTGTTCACCGGCGGAAAGATCCGCAGCAACATCAAGGTTCAGGAGGCCCGGACCGAGCAGCTGCTGTACCAGTACGAGCAGTCCGTTCTCCTGGCGCTCGAGGAGGTGGAGGACGCCCTGGTCGCGTTCGCGCGGGAGCAGGTGAGGCGCGACCGCCTGGGCGAGGGGGTCGCCGCTGCGGAGCGCTCGGTGGAGATCGTGCGCACACAGTACCTGTCGGGACTGGTGGACTTCCAGCGCTACGTCGACTCGGAGCGCGAGCTCACCCAGCAGCAGGACCTGCTCGCGCGCAGCGAGGGCCAGGTCATACAGAACCTGGTCGCCCTCAACAGAGCGCTCGGCGGCGGCTGGTCGCCGGACGCGCAGGATCCCGACAAGCAGACGGCCCAGACCGACGAAACGGACCAGGCGGAAGACGGTTCGGCGGGCGCCGCCAGCCAGAGTGAAGCCGGCCCGGCGCCGGACGCGCCCGAACCGAACAACTAGCCATGAATTCCGTTCATGAGATTGCTACTATGATGAATAGACGTTTTCGCACCGGATTCGCGCTCGCACTCGGCCTCGCGCTGTTCGGCTGTGGCGGCGACGAGCCGGTGTTCCAGCCCCCCGAGGTCACCGTGACGACCCCGGAGCGACGCGCCGTCCAGGAGTTCTTCGACTTCACCGGCACCACCCGCGCCATAGCGTACGCGGAGATCCGGGCCCGGGTGTCGGGCGTGCTCGAGGAGATCCACTTCGAACCGGGCGGCATCGTCGAGGCGAACGAGATTCTGTTCGTC